>Ga0081455_10005799_pt1 | contig 13449 bp, 8 predicted proteins | sample TabmetS3T2R1_FD_70207 | JGI IMG/M metagenome (GOLD analysis project Ga0081455, IMG submission 70207) | Tabebuia heterophylla rhizosphere microbial communities from the University of Puerto Rico - S3T2R1 | ecosystem: Host-associated > Plants > Roots > Rhizosphere ... | reverse complement strand
GCACGATGCCGTTGCCGCCGCGCCAGCGGCCGGGCCCGCCCGAGTCGGTGCGGAAGCCGTAGTGGGTCAGGCGCATGGGGAACTTCGTCTCGAGCACCTCGATCGCGAGGTCCTTCAGCGAGCCGTTGACGTTGTTGATCAGGCCGTCCTGGCCGTCGGATCCGCGCCACGCGCCCCACCCGCCGACGGTCGGCTCGAGGTCGAGGAACGGCGCGCCGGTGCGGTCGTCGATGCCCGCGATGCCGATGACCATCGAGTCGCCGTAGCTTGCACCGGCCGCCTGGTCGGGCAGGACCTCGGCGAGCGCCTTGACCACGAGGTCGATGAGCAGACCCAGCGGGGTGAAGTACCACTGGCACGGGGCGGGCTCGACGGCGCCGAGCATCGAGCCGCGGCGCACCTTGACGGTCAACGGCCGGAACGCACCGCCGTTGGGCGGATTGTCGGGGTTGATCAGCAGCTTGTAGGCGACGCGGCAGGCCGAGATCGCCTGCGCCTCGCCGCAGTTGACCGGTCCGCGCTGCGAGTCGTCGGTGCGCGTGAGGTCGATGGTCATCTCGTCGCCGCGGACCTCGACCCTGAGCCGCACCCAGCACGGCTCGTCGCCGACGCCGTCGTCGTCGGAGTCGGTCTGCGCGGCGTTTTGTACCGTGAGGCAGTTGTCCGTCGCGTTGGTGACACCATCACGGTCAGCATCAGCCGCCGGCCCGTCGGTGTCATCGCTGTCACATGAGTCCTTTAATCCGTCGTGGTCTAGGTCATGCTCCAGATCGGCGCAATCGATTTCAGCCCGCGCGACGTAATACGTCGTGCCGATCGGCTTTCCGGTCGCCTTGTTGTAGAGCACGAGGTGGTGCATGCCCGGCGATGCATTCGGCGGCACGGTGAAGGGGAGTACCAGGTTGCCGGAGCCGTCCGTGGTGCCCTCGGCGAGAACTGTTGGCACCGAGTAGTTCACCAGGACCACCGCAGTGTTCGGTGCCGCATATTGGACAGAGACCTCGCCGACGTTGTTGATCGCGATAAGGCGCTCTCCCACAACCGACGCTATCAGATAAGGCGACACTGGTGGTGGGACCGGCTCGCCGTTCGGGTTATTTCCGATAAGCGCGTTGTCGACGAACCTCGACGCAAACAACTTCCTGAGCTCGGAGTGGCCCTCAATCCGAGGATGGAACGATTCCCTACCGATGAAGGCAATAGGAGATGTCCCGATGATGGGAAGCTCGGGGTTGATATCGTCACCGAATTCGAACCCATTGAAATATGGCTCATTGGAGCAAATTTCGTGGTCCTTGAAGGCATCCTGGGAATCGACAAGATGGACGTGGGAGAGTTGTGAGACCAGGGATAGGCCGCTATTGATTTGTGGAACGAGATCTTCGTGGACCCATTTCTGCTCCCGCGGGCTCATGGAATACATTGCTGTGCGCTCAAGCGAGGGGCATTGAGAAGTCGGAGGGGGGTTCAAAGGATCCGGATATGCCATGAGATAAACCTCGGCCTGCGGGCTGGCTTGTCGAATCTCGTCGAGCGTCTTTTCCACGTTGGCCATTGCGCTACTGATGTTTGCGAAGACCAACTTTTTGAAGTTAGTGTCATTGTCGCAATCTGTAGACAAACACTTCTCGATAATCCACCCGAAGCCCAGGTCATTACCTCCGATGGAGATGAAGATTTGATCCACCGTCTTTGAACCGAAATGATTTAGCTGCTTAAGTTGGGCCGTCTCGTGATACTGGCCTTCAGTGCGGATGTTCTCTGTCACAGCGCCTGAGCACGCCGAAAACAGTAATTGATCACGAGTTTGGCTTGACACATCCTGCGATATATCAGTGAGAAAATCCGATCCGCTGGCATCCAGGCCAAGCTGATTCGCGATCTTGATCCCCCAAGAGGTGGACGCTCGGTGGCACAGGTTCTCGTCGCCTCCGTGATCGTCGGTGCCATTCATGTAGTCGAAGGCGCCTTCCCCTGAGATGAATGAGTCACCCATGACGGCAACGCGGAGGTGGCCGTCTTTATTGCTATCACCGCACCGCGCGCCACCGATCGACATTGAACGGGTCTTTCCAACGCTGTTGGTCACAGTGATTTGGTAGACAAGGGCCGGTGTCGCAGCGCGGTCGAGAGACACCGTGAAGTACCCGTTGGAGTCGACCTCTCCAGTTGTGATCTGCTCGCTGCCACTGTTGTCCGCTGGTCGCGAGACGACCCTGTACTGCGTGATCGGGAACACCGGATCGATCGCTTGCAGCTGGACGTGGTTGGCAGCACAGCTCGGGGCGTCTGAACTGATGCGTGGATAGTTCTCCCCTGAGCCGGGCGTGGCCAGTGGATGGCGCAGGTACGGACGTCCACCAATGATCGGGCTCATGGCATAGAGGCCTGACGCATTGTCGCTGACATTCTCGACGATGGCAGCGTTCGATCCCACGAAGTGTGCTTGCAGTGGAGTGCCTGGGAAGTCCGTATCGGCGTCTGGGGTGACGAAGATCTGGTGGTCCGAAGCTCCTGGGACGTCGTCCCACTTGAGTGCCACAGCGTGGTCGTATTTGTATGCCTGCAGCTTTGGCGCAGTAGCCGGTGGCTCGACCTGCCGGTGCGAGTTGATCGTATAGCTATCGAACTTGAGACCTGACGAGTAACTGACGAAGGATTCGGCGAGGTCCAAAGTTCCTGAGATCTTAGGGATAAGGATGTAATCGTGTGAAAACGTCTCGCCGGGTTCAATCGTGTCGTCGAAGACTGCCAGCTGCTCCCGCGGCTGATAGATGTAGTTTTTGCGCCCGTCCTTGAGCAATTCGAGTGAGACGTTGTACATCGGCACGTCGGCGACGTTAGTGACGCCTACCGTGACGTGATACGGATATCCGGCGTCGGCACGGTCGTCGGCATCGACCGAAAGCTTAAACGCGGATCCGCCCCAAACATGGATGGGCTTAGTTGGCTGCGCATCGAGCATGATCGTCTCGCCAAAGGGCTGGAGCACTCCTGTGTAGAAGGCCGAGATTGGATACTCTCCCTCCTTGTCACCGCGAAGGAACCAGTCAACCGTCCGACTCTGGCCAGCCGGGACGGCAGGAAAATCAACCGTTGTGGATTGTGGCTCGGATGTTGGCGCGAGCGAGAGTCCCTCTGGAATAGTCAGACGTGCCGATCCCTGATCGATCACGAAATCATCGCCCGCGGCGAGATTGGTCACCATCAGTTGGACATCGAAGAATTCCTTCAGCCACTTCGACTTCCCCGGTATCACCATCCAGACGAGCTGGCGTTGGCCCTGCGTCGACACCCGGTTGGTGACATAGACGTCATAGCCGTTTGCCTCGAAGGTGGCGACGTCCCATCCAGAGTCGCCACCTGAGCACGAGACGGCAACGCCGGCGTAAGTCGGGCACGACGCAAATCCGGCCGTATTGCTGTAGCCCTGGAAAGGTTTGTCGGATTGGAAGGCCAGCTGGACCTGAAATTCCACGACATTCTGGTTGGCCGGGTCGTCAACGTCGATGCCAGCGTCGGCGATCTGCTCACGAGTCATCGGCGTAGACGTGACCAATGCCGTGGCAACGTCGCCTGCCTTTAGATCGACAGTCACCGTTCCGTGGCCATCAGATATAGTCGCGGTTGCCTTCGATGGCAGGTAGCCAGACTTGACCGCGTAGATCGTGTAGCTGCCATCAGCCAAGTTCTGAAGGCGGGTCGTGCCGTCGTCTCCTGTCAATCCTGACGTCCGAGTGCCGTCGCTAGCGATCAGCAGGGCCGTCGCTCCTGGCAATACCGAGCCACCACCAGTCACGGTGACCTGGAGACCGGGAGCTGCCGGAACGGGGTTGACGTGGATCATGGCAGTGTCGACGTCTGTCTGTGTGCCGATGTACGCGGTCAACTTCGCGGTGTAGGTGCCGGGCGAGGCGTAGCTGTGTTGCGTGCCGATGCCTTCTGCTGTGGTTCCGTCACCGAAGTCCCAGGTGTAGCGGGTGATCACTGCATCAGGGCGTGAGCCGGACCCGTCGAATCGAACCGTGTCACCGACGGTCGCCACCTGGTCGTCGCCAGCATTGGCCGCCAGTGGCTCGGACAAGATGGCCAGCACCCTGCTAGTTCGCACGGTGCTCAGGCGGCCATCGGAGACCGTGGCCCGCACGAGATACGAACCAGCTTGGGCGTATCGGTGCTTAAGCGTGGCCTCCAGCGGGAAATCCCCGATCACCGGTGTCGTGCCATCTCCGAAGTCGACCTTGTAGGTGAGGCTGTCGCCTTCGGGATCGCCGGCATCCAGGCTTGCCGTGACATCGAGCGGGGCGCTTCCGGTTGTAGGTGTCACATCGAATTCAAGAGCGGGTGCCGCGTTGGGTTTCCCGCCGACGGCTAGCGGAATGGTTTGTGAGGCGTACCCGCCGACGCCGTTGCTCACAGAGACGAATACGTTGTACGTTCCCGGCTCGGTGAACGCGTGCTGCAGGGAGACCGGGTCGTAGGGATCATTAATGGTCTGCTGCTGGTTGGCGTCGTCGCCCCAGTTCACCTGCAGGTTCAGCGCCCTACCGTTCGGGTCGGACGCTTTCACGTTCAGCGTGGTCGTCAGCGGTGCCGTCCCGGTGGCGGGATCGAGCGATGCCTCCAGCGGCATCGATACGGGGTCGATGGCGACCTCAATCGGTTTCGCTGCGTACCCGTGCTGCTGGCCGAACTGGTCACGCCAGGACACTGTCCAGCCCAGTTCGGCGGGACCCCGCGTGAGCCCGCCCATGGGGTAGGTGGTGCGCCACACACCATCCGCGGAGGCGTTGTAGATACCGAACGAAACCGTCGGCTGCGCTGCCAGGGCGACGTTAACCTCGCTGATTCCAGGGAAGCTCGCTGTCGGGGTGAACTCGAAGGTCGGCCGACCGGCAAGCGTCGACCCCGCGGTCGGGGCAGTCAACGCCCCCGGCACCCGGGTATCAATCAGCAGTGGGGTCTCCAGGGTGCCGGTCTGTCCACCGGCATCGGTCACCGAGGTGACCAAGGTGTAGGTGCCAGATGGCAGCAGGTCGCCGGCCTCATCCAACCCATCCACACTCAGATTGGCGTCGAAGAAGTTCTGGCAGGTCTCCCGCTGAAAGGTGTTCGAGTCGCCACGGTCATAGCTGCGGACCACCGCACCGTCCGGGTTGCGCAGCTGCCAAGCCCAGCTGACCGCCGAACCGTCCACACACCGAAACGCCGCAGACACAGGCGCCGTCTGGCCGGGCGTGGACAACGCCACCACCGGATTCTCATATCCAGGCATCAACGCCACCACCGGCGCCGACGCATCGGCCACAGTCACCGGGGTCGAGCCGCTGTAGGAATGGGACTGGCCGAACTGATCGCGCCAGCTCACCTGCCAACTCAGCGTCTGCTCACCAGCCGCACAGCCCGACATATCGGCCTGCACCACCCGGAATGTGCCATCCGCGGCCGGCGCCAAGGACGACCAGAAACACCCCGGCAACGACCAATACACACTCGACACATCCATCCCCGATGTCGGGGACACCACCAGATCCACCAACCCCGACACCGTCGACCCCGCGGTCGGGGCAGTCAACGCCCCCGGAACCCGGGTATCAATCGCAGTTACAAGGGAGCTGGTGGCCGGGATTCCATCCGAGGAGGTGGCAGTAACGATGATCGAGTAGTCGCCATCCACAGCAACTGTCCCAGCATTCGTGCGTCCATCCCATGTCAGATCGACACGACCGGACGCATGAGACTGGTCGGTCGTGATGCTGCGAACTTCATCCCCTGCAGTGTTACGGACAATGGCGGTCACATTCGCTGCGGCGTCCAGCTGGAACGTCGCAGTCAAAGAGTCCTCTTGCCCGTCGCCATTGGGTGAAAACGAACGAGGTGTCGAGGCGACGCTCAACGACGGTGCAGCCAAAGCCGGAAAAGGGCTCAAAATCCAAAGTGGTAGAGCCACCCAAAGAGCAAGAGCCATCGCCCTGCGCGCACTGCGTTTCCGCACGATCCCCCTGTTTCGCGCTATGCACAGCCCGAGCGGGCGGCACGCTATCCTTGCACGCGCGACGTCGCCCGGCGGCGCAAACGCACACAAAACGGGGGAAGAACATGAGGCGTCCCGCCGGGACAGCCGCCGCGCTCTCTATGCTCGCGGTGTTGACACATTTCACGGCCTGCTCCAGCCAAGCTCCAGTTCCCGATCGAACCGACCTGCCGAGCGTTGCCATCAAGGGCGCCTCCGTGATAGCGCAGCCTGGCGACAATCCGGCCTACGTCACCATGACACTTACAACCACGGGCACCGATCAGCTCACGTCAGCTGCCGTGGACCCCGATAAGGTCGCCAAGGCCGTGATCCTTACAGCCCCCACTACTGTGGCCCCTCCAAAGCCAGGTGAGGATATGGCGCCGCTCAACCCGAGCGAGCCGATTGACTCGATTCCGTTGAGCAGCGCACAAGCCATCACGTTTGGCCCAGGCTCATACGGTATGTGGCTGTCGAGCCCGAAAAAGCTTAAGACAGGGTCGACCATCATGATCACCCTGAGTATGGAAAAGGCCGGCGAAATCCAGGTCCAGGCGCCGGTCCACTCTTCTGGAGCAGCGTGAGCTTCTCAGACGCTGCGTACTCAGGCCGAGAATCGTAACGAGGGCGAAATCGGGGGCACATGACAGAAGTACTCAGCAACTCTTGCTGGCCCCCCAAGGAACAAATTCCTTAGTCAGCGCTGTATTTCAGTGGGTGGAGCTAAGGTGTTCAGGTTCACGACATAGGTGACACCTGATCGGTGTCTGGTGAGTCGCGACATCGGTGACAGTCGGGCATGTCCAAAGCCCGGGTTGTGGTGTCGAAGGTCGTCAGCAAGCAGATGTCGGTCAGCGAGGCGGCCGCCGCATATCGAGTGTCACGTCAGCACGTCCACCGATGGCTCGCCCGATACCGCGACCATGGGTTTGCCGGCCTGGAGCCGCGGTCCCGGCGGCCGCACTCCAATCCGCGGCGCACTGCCTCGGCGGTGGCGGAGCGGATCGTCGCCGCTGCGTCGCGAGCTCGCCGCTCAAGGTCTTGATCACGGTCCGCAGACGATCGGCTGGCACCTCGAACATGAGCAGCTGCCGGTGCCGTCGACCTCCACGATCCGTCGCATCCTGGTGGCGGCTGGGCTGGTCACCCCGGAACCGAAGAAGCGGCCCCAAAGCTCCTAGCGGCGGTTCGAAGCCGACCAGCCCAACGAGTGCTGGCAATCTGATTTCACCCACTGGCAGCTAACAGATGGCAGCGGCGTCGAGATCATTAACTGGCTCGACGACCACTCCCGATACCTTCTCGCCGCCATCGTCAGACCACGGATCACCGGTGAAGATGTAGTCACCACATTCCTGGCAGCGGCCGACGTCCACGGGCTGCCTCACTCCACCCTCACCGACAACGGGTCGGTCTATACCTCTCGCTTCACCGGCGGCCGCAACGGCTTCGAATACCTGCTCGCAAGCCTGGGCATCGCCCAGAAGAACGGCCATCCCAACCATCCGCAAACCCAAGGCAAGATCGAACGCTTCCACCAAACCCTGAAGCGCTGGCTCGCCGCTCAACCCCCCGCCGCCACAATGGCCGACCTCCAAGCCCAGCTGGACCGCTTCCAGCGCATCTACAACACCCTGCGACCCCACCGGGCGCTGAACCGGGCCACCCCAGCAGCCGCCTACGCTGCCACACCAAAAGCACGACCCGCCACCACCACCGGCGACCCCGACCACTACCGGCTGCGCTACGACCGAACCGACAGCCACGGCAAGATCAGCTTCCGACGCGCCGGCCGGATGCACCACCTCGGCGTCGGCGCCAGCAACGCACACCGCCGCGTCCTCGCCATCGCCGATCAGACCACCGTCACCGTCATCGACCTCACCACCGGCGAAATCCTCAGCACCCACACCATCGACCCCAACCGCAGCTACTGGCGCAACCAACACAAACCACCAGGCCGATGGCCAAGCCGTAACCAATGACCCGACTCATCTGTCGCACATGACCCGACTCATCACAAAAGTGGAGCTAAGGGGACTCGAACCCCTGACCTCTTCCATGCCATGGTGGCCTGGGAGACGCAAGCGACGGGCTGCGAGCGTTGATGAGGTGCCAGGACGTGCAGGCAGTGCCACCTTCATTCAGCCCGGGAGCCCCTCAATTTGCCCCCCGTGCCTCGAACCGCCTGCCAAGGCTGACCCCTGCAGTGCCGAGCATCTGATCGTAGGGCGGGCGCGGTCCAGGTAGGTCAGCAGGCCTGGATGTCTGAGCTCATGCCGACAAGGTGGCCGCGACGAGCAGCAGCACTGGGATTGACCCGGCTGTCGTGATGAGGACAGTGTCCCGCGCCACCGCCACCGCCCTGTTGTAGCGCTGGGCGATCGCATAGATGTTCTGTGCCGTCGGGAGCGCCGCCAGCAGCGTCACGACGAGGAGGTCGAACGCCGCGACGCCGAAGAGGAACCGGCCGAGCATCCAGGCCAGGGCCGGCATCACGACGAGCTTGAACACCGACGCGACGATGACGTCGCGACGTCCGCTTCCGGGCGCCAACAAGCGCTCATTTTTAAGCGACATTCCGAAAGTGAGCAGGATCAGGGGTACAGATGCCTCGCCGATGAGCCGGAACGGTTCCATGACGAAATCAGGGATAGAAATCCGCAATCCGGCCACGAGCATCCCCACCGCCGTCGCAATCAGCATCGGATTGACCAGTGACATGAGAAGCGAGCGGCGCAGGGAGGGCGCCTCCTTCGCCGCGGTCGCGTCCAAAACGACCAGTGCGGCCGGGGTGATGAGAGCAAGCTGCAGCAGTATGAGCGGGACGGTGAACCCTGGATCTCCTAGGACGTACACCGAAAGCGGAATGCCGATATTGCCGGCGTTGCAGAATCCGGCGCTGAGCGCGCCGATCACCGACTCGGGCACCTTTCGTCGCCAGGCCAGCATCGCGATTGCCGCGAACAGCGTCATGTTCGTCAGGGCGACGATAAGCAAGATCACGAAGAGCGAGGAGAACAGCCGAGCCAGGTCCGCCTCCGCCAGAATGCTGATCAGCAGACACGGCATCATCACCGACACAATGAGGCGCGACAGGTCGCGCTCCGCGTGCGCGCTCAGCAGTCTCGCCCGCCCGACGGCATAGCCGACGGCCACGATCGTCACGATAACGAGAAATCCTTGCAGGACGCCGGTCACGTGGCGTCGCCGAAGTTCACCATCCCGTCGGGACGAAACACGTTGGGCGGCACCGCTCCCCTCACGTGTGCGACTGGATGCATAGCCGCACGACGGACGAGAGCTCGACACCGCGCGCATCGGCGCCACCGGGGTACTGCATCGGCGCCGGCGAGTATCCGAAGGCGAGGTCGTGGAAGGGATCTGCGAAGCCCAGAGCCCCGCCCGCGCCGTCGTGTCCAAAGGCCCGGTAGCTGCCGTACGGAATGCGCTGGGTGGGCTTGATGAACCCGATCGCGAAGGCCATCTGCTCGTTGAGAATGCGGTCGATCCCCGATATCTGCTCTTGACTGATCGCTGCGATCGTCGCTTCGTCGAGCACCGGATCGCCCAGGTGGCCCAATGTCGCCGCGTACACCTGGGCAATCCCTCGTGCTGAGCCGACCCCGGCCGACGCGGCATAGCCAGCGACCCGTCCGGCTCGGGCGTTAGGCAGGACCACCTCGAGGCGGGAGTCGTTGTCCATGTCGTTGAAGGCGAAAGTGGTCAGGCTGTCGCGCGGATCGCGGTGGGTCTCCATCTCGAGCTGCTGCTCGAGCGTTGGCTCCATGGGCAGCGTCGGTCGATATCGAGATTCTTGCGACTCGGGGAGCCCGAGATAGAAGTCGATGTCGCGTGGCGCGCGGATGTCGCGCTCATACGTTGCCTGCAGGCTCTCGCCCGCGATCCGCCGGTGGAGCTCCTCGATCAGGACACCGAACGTCCAAGCGTGGTAACCGAACGCCGAGCCGGGCCTCCATGCGGGGAGGGATGCCGCGAGCTTGCTTGCTCCTCGTGACGAATTGAAGAGATCCTCGGGTTCCAATAGACCATCCACGTTCACCAGCCCCACCTGATGAGAGAGGAGTTCGCGCACCAGCACCGACTGCTTGCCCGCCGCTCCGAACTCCGGCCAATACGTCGTCACCGGGGCGTCGAGGTCAAGACGGCCGTCGGCGATCAGTGTCGCCAGCGTGACGGTCGCCACGCCTTTCGACACCGAGTAGACGCCGGTGATCGAGTCGGAAGTCAGATCGGGTCCGCCGACGAGGTCGACCACCACCTCGCCCTTCCAGATAGCGGCGAGCTGGACGCTGTAGCGTTGATCATCGAGCAGGAACGAATCGAGCTTGTTGCGCACGGCCTCGAAACCCGGGGCGACGAATCCGTAACTCGCCGACCGGTCAATGTCAGTGGTCGTGTTCATGTGGTCTGGGTCCTTTCAATGGGCGGCGGCTCTACAGCTGGGACGGAACGTCGTCGTGCTTAGTCTGAGTAGCTGTCGCCGAGTCGACCATCCCCACACTCGGCTTCCCCAACCGCGACAAGAGACGACGTAATGTCGTGGTCACCGTCGCCACATCCTCGCCGGCAATCGCTCGCTCGACAGCCTGCCGGCAGATCGCGAACCCGGAGTCGAGGGCTTGTCGACCTACGGCCGTCAAGGCGATCAGAGACGAACGACGGTCACCAGGATTTGACGCTCGTTGAGCGAGTCCGTCCCGCTCGAGACGATCGACCAGTTTGCTTGCTGCGCCGACAGTGATGCCAATCTCGCCGCTCAGATCTTGCACGCGCGCCTTCCCGTCGTAGCGGCCGACAATCCGTAGAGCGTGCAGCTGACCCAGGTTGACCCCACCTTGCCGGCTCAGTTCATGGTCGACCGCGGCCCAGAGAGCTACCTCGTACCGCACCAGCTCGTCAAAGAACTCCATGTGCACCGCAACTCCATTATCAGGAAGTATATTCCGAGGAGTATAAATCGGTGGCTTCTGCCCGTCGGCGAGCGCAGGGCTCCCGCTCGTGAGCGCTACCCGATCGAACCTGACTGGTTGGACATTTCGGCGGCGGCGGCCCGCAGCGAAAGCGAGGACAGGCGCCGCTAGCTGGCGGAGCTAGCGGAGCGATTTGACGAGTTTCATGGTGAGCCGGGAGTCGACCCGGGCTATCGCGGGATCTCCGAGTAGTTGGGTGGTGAGCCATCGTTCGTATGCGGCCAGGTCTTGGACCTGGACCCGGATTGTGTAGTCGGGGATGCCGAACATTCGGCGGAGTTCGGCGACCTCGTTCATGGCGGCGAGGCGGCTCTCGAATCGTTCGACGGTGGCGAGGTCCTTGGCTACCAGATCAGCGTGGATGATGACCTCGAATCCCCGGCCGAATGCGACTGGGTCGACGGTGGCGACGTAGCCGGTGATTATTCCTTCGGCTTCGAGTCGGCGGACTCGACGCAGACACGGGGCCGGGGTCAGACCCACTCGGGTGGCGAGTTCCTGGTTGGTCAGCCGCCCATCCTGCTGCAGCAGATCGACAATTGCTCGATCGAGGTCATCCATGTCATTAGATTGCTCTTCGAGCCCGTCTCTGGCAATCTTGAGCAAGCACTTTGCGCAGATTCTTACATAGTGTTGCTCGCATGATGAGTGAGGCCGCAACCGCACCGGTTGGCCGCGCACCAGACCTCCGGGCAGCCGCTCAGCACGCGGGTGTGATCTGGCTCGGCCTATTCGCCCTCGGCATCGGCTTCGGTGTCGTGGTGACCAGTCACGGCTTCCCATGGTGGCTCGCCCCGGTCATCTCCGGGCTGATGTTCGCCGGCTCGGTGGAATTCATCCTTGTCGGCATGCTCGCGGCCGGTGCTCCGATCGCCGCGATAGCCCTCACCACGTTCCTGATCAACTCCCGGCACCTGTTCTACGGACTCTCCTTCCCGTTGCACCGGGTTAACGGCCGCCTAGCCAAGGCCTACAGCGTCTTCGCCCTGTGCGACGAGGCCTACGCCCTCACAACCAGCAAAGATCCCAAAACCCTGACCAGCCGGCGCATCCTGTGGACCCAACTCGGCCTGCACGGCTCCTGGGCAATCGGCGCCCTGGCCGGAGGGATCGTCGGCGCCACGCTCCTTGGTGGACTCGAAGGACTGGACTTCATCCTGACCGCCCTGTTCATAGTCCTCACCATCGACGCCTATCGCGCCACCAGGGACAACCTGACCCTCGCCGTGGCCACCGGAGCGGGTGTCGTGGCGTTCGTGCTTGCGCCCGGATCGATGCTGCTCGTTGCGATGGCGATCTTCACCGCCACGCTGGTCAGCCGCCACCTTCTGAGCCGGAGAAATTAACATGCATGACTACCTCTACATCGCCGGTGCGCTCGCTGTGGCCGTAGCGATCACCGTGGTGCTGCGCGCGACACCGTTCGTTGTGAAGAAGACCATCGACCAAGCACCGCTGCTCATTGACCTCGGCCGGTGGATGCCACTCGGCGCCATCGCCATCCTGGCCTGCTACTGCCTGACCAGGATCGACTACCTCGGCAACAACCACGGCCTGCCCCAGCTCATAGGCGTAGCCGTCACTGTCACGATCCACCTATGGCGCCGCAATGCCGTGCTCAGCATCCTCACCGGCAGCATCGCCTGCATCCTGCTCATGAACACGCCGCTGGTGTGAACAGCGCCTTATCGCCTGCTGGCTCTGCGTAGCGGCCCGCAGGAAGCGAGGACACGCGGAGCGAAGGCCCGGCGAGCGCAGCGAGCCATGTTGATAGATATCAGTGCCAGCTTCGGCAACAAAACCCTACGGACATACCTCGGGCCGCCGTTCTGCGTCAGAACGGGCCAGATCAGCGGCTCGGGCCGTGCACCGGAGGCGGCGCCGAGCGCGGCGGAGGCGGCGTCGGGGTGGTGCGCCTGGCCGCTGGGACAGCGTTGCGGGTTGGGGGTTGCATTTGCGGTAGCCGGTCTAGGATGCGCCACCACAGGGCTGCAGCGGGGTGGTCGTCGGGTAGCGGTCCGACAGCGGCCGCCGACCGCACGAGCAGGGTGGCGTCGAAGCCGGCCCGGGTAAGGTCGCTCAACCTTTCTGCCAGTTCAGGCAGGAATGGGTCCGCGGCCACGGCGGGGATTTCTGCAGCGAGCAGTTGCCGCCAATGCGATTCGGTACGGGCGTCTGCGGCGGCAAGTCGCTTGTCGAGTTGCTGTTGGAAGATTCGGGTGCCGTTGCCGAGTTGGAGTGGCCCGGTGGGTCGCAGGTCGCTGGGGTCGGCCTGGGTGGAGGCGCGCCATACCTGTATGTCGGCGATCAACTCAGCCGGCACTGAAACATGAGGCTGAGCCGCCCAGGCCGGTGATTCACCGGCGGCGTCGCCGCGGACCTGGTCGGCGAGCTCAGCAACAAGCTGCGATCGCGCGTTCAGGTATGGTCCCCAGTTCG
>Ga0081455_10005798_pt1 | contig 13452 bp, 12 predicted proteins | sample TabmetS3T2R1_FD_70207 | JGI IMG/M metagenome (GOLD analysis project Ga0081455, IMG submission 70207) | Tabebuia heterophylla rhizosphere microbial communities from the University of Puerto Rico - S3T2R1 | ecosystem: Host-associated > Plants > Roots > Rhizosphere ... | reverse complement strand
TAGGCAGGTTATGAACCTACGACGGATATTCCGCTCGCCCCTGGCGTGGATCGTCCTTGCCGTCATCGCGATCGGGCTGCTGATCGACTTCAGCCAGCGCGTAACCAGCGGCTACAAGGAAGCGCCGACCTCTCAGGTGGTCTCGATCATCAACGGCAATGAGCCGCTGAGCGAGGTCATCTTGATTGATAAAGAACAAGAAATCCGCGTCACCATGAAGGACGCGAACAAAACTGGCTACAAAGCAACCTGGGTCGGCAATCAAAGCGATCAGCTGATCAACCGGCTCAATCAACGAGTCGCGGACAAGACGCTGGATCAGTGGAAGGGCGAAAACGCCACTCCTGGTTTCTTTAGCTCACTGCTCGGGACTCTGATTCCGTTCATCATCATCGGCGTGCTGTTCTTCTTCCTGCTGAACTCAGTCCAGGGCGGCGGCAGCCGGGTGATGCAATTTGGCAAGTCGAAAGCCAAGATCGCCAACAAGGACACCCCGAAGACCACGTTCCGCGATGTCGCCGGCTGCGAAGAGGCGATCGAGGAGCTGCAGGAGATCAAGGAGTTCCTCGCTGAGCCGGGGAAGTTCCAGGCTGTCGGAGCCAAGATCCCCAAGGGCGTACTGCTCTATGGCCAGCCCGGCACCGGTAAGACACTGCTCGCCAGGGCAGTCGCAGGTGAGGCAGGAGTGCCTTTCTACTCCATCTCAGGGTCTGACTTTGTGGAAATGTTCGTCGGCGTCGGTGCGTCCCGAGTTCGCGATCTGTTTGAGCAGGCCAAGGAGAACGCGCCCGCAATCGTCTTCATCGACGAGATTGATGCCGTCGGCCGACATCGTGGCGCCGGCATGGGCGGGGGCCACGACGAGCGCGAGCAGACCTTGAACCAGCTGCTGGTTGAGATGGACGGTTTTGACGTACGTGGCGGGGTGATCCTCATCGCGGCAACCAACCGACCCGACGTGCTGGACCCGGCACTGCTCCGTCCCGGTCGGTTCGACCGGCAGATCGTGGTCGACACGCCCGACCTGAGGGGACGCTTCAACATCCTGAAGGTGCACGCCGAGGGCAAGCCGATGGCTCCGGACGTGGACTTGGAAGGTGTGGCGCGGCGTACGCCTGGGTTCACTGGCGCCGATCTGGCCAATGTGTTGAACGAAGCGGCGCTGCTCACGGCGCGGCAGAACGCGCGGATGATCACGAACGAGTACCTCGACGAGGCGATCGACCGGGTCGTCGCCGGTCCTCAGAAGCGCAGCCGGCTGATGAACGACAAGGAGAAGCTGGTGACCGCCTATCACGAGGGCGGCCACGCGCTGGTTGCTGCGGCGCTGCCCGGCACCGACCCGGTGCAGAAGGTCACCATCCTGCCGCGCGGCCGGGCTCTGGGCTACACCATGGTGCTGCCGGAGCAGGACAAGTACGCCAACACTCGTGCGGAGCTTCTCGACCAGCTGGCGTACATGATGGGCGGTCGGGCAGCCGAGGAGCTGGTCTTCCATGACCCCACGACCGGAGCCAGCAACGACATCGAGAAGGCAACAGCCGTCGCCCGCGCCATGGTCACCCAGTACGGGATGACCGAGCGGCTCGGGGCGATCAAGCTGGGTTCGGGAGACGCAGAACCCTTCTTGGGTCGCGACATCGGCCACGGCCGTGACTACTCCGAGGAGGTCGCCGCGATCGTTGACGAGGAGGTCTCCAAGCTGATCAGCAACGCCCACCAGGAGGCGTTCGACATCCTCAACGAGAACCGGGATGTCCTCGATGATCTGGTGCGCGCGTTGTTCGAGAAGGAGACCTTGGATCGGGAGGAGGTGGCTGCGGTCTTCCAGCCGCTGCGACTCTGGCCGAAGCGACCAGCGTGGACCGGTTCGGATGAACGCATCCCCTCGACTATCCCGCCGGTGACGCCACCACCGCCGTCGATCAACGGTCAGGCAGGGAACGGTCAGGCAGGCAGCGGTCAAGCACCGGACTCAGGCCATCAGGTTCCAGCTGGTGCGCCGCCCCAGCCCTCGGAACATTCGCCAGTATCGGCGCAGTGGCCTGCGCCTGGTGAACCGGATCCGCAGCCGCAAAGAGGCCCAGACTTTCGGTGACCGAGCGGGACGAGGCCGCCATCAGCCGTGACGGCCATGACGGCATGAGGGGCATTGACCCGATCCACTTCCCGCAGCGTGTCGGAGAATTCGATCATGACCGGATCGTCGCTGCCGTGCGCGAGATCTTGATCGGAATTGGCGAGGATCCGGATCGGCAGGGCCTCCGCGAAACTCCCGAGCGGGTGGCCCGGGCGTACGCGGAGATGTTCGGCGGCTTGAGGGAGAACCCGGAGAAGGTCCTGGCCACCGTCTTCGACCTCGGCCACGACGAATTGGTCTTGGTCAAAGACATCGAAGTCTGGAGTGTCTGCGAACACCACCTGGTGCCCTTCACCGGGGTTGCTCACGTCGGCTACATTCCCAACACTGAGGGCAAGATCACCGGGCTCAGCAAGCTAGCTCGCCTCGTTGATATCTACGCCAAACGGCCCCAGGTGCAGGAGCGCTTGACCACCCAGATCGCCGACGCCATCAACCGCATCCTGGAGCCGCGCGGAGTGATTGTTGTGATCGAATGCGAGCATCTTTGCATGACTATGCGCGGCGTCCGCAAACCCGGTTCGAAGACGATCACCAGCGCGGTACGCGGTCAGCTTCGCAACGCTGCCACCCGCGCAGAGGCCATGGGCCTGATCACGAGCTGACTCGTCAGGACTAAGTCGCGCCATAGCGCTGCTGGTTGCTGACAACTCGCCAGTTACTTGACGGATTTCTTCTTGGCTTTCCAGGTGTTGCAGCGGCCGAAATCGGCCGAGTCCAAACCGCGGTTGAGCCAGCGAATCTGGGCCGCGCTGCTGCCGTGATCCGGCTTGCGGCTCGTCGGCGGGTCCTCGTCACCTGTGTAGGTGTGCCAGATCCTGAGCTGATACCGGTCGTCGCTGCTGAGCTCGAGCGATCGACCGGCCACGGCCAGGAAGATGCCCTCGAAACATTGTGCTTGAAGCTCCAGGCGACGGCTCAACAGATACCGTTTGTTGCGGCTCTTGGTTCGATAAGCCCGTAGCCCATATTCACTGAGCATGCCGCTTGCTGACTGCAGGTGGTGACCGAACTCGTGAGCAACGAGCGCGACGTAGCCCAGCCGCGCGTAGGTGTACGCCTCGGCGCCGTCGTCACCGGTCACCGGCCAGTAGATGGTCCGGGTGGCCGAGCAGTAGTAGGCCGGGGCCCCTCTTTGATGGAACCGTCCGCAGGGCGTCTTGATCGTCTTGCGGTACGCCTTGACTTTCGGAGTGTTCAGTTCGATGCCATGCGCGGCCAGTGGCTCGCCAAAGGCCTTGACCAGGCATCGGACCAGCTTCGTGCCGTACGAGGACAAGTCGGCATCCTTGAGCGGCGGCTTCGGCGATCGCACCTTGACCTTGCAGGAGACCCGGGTATCGCCGAGATCGATGGCGTAGATGCTGTTCCGTGCGAGCGATGTGTTCGGCCGGCCGGGGGTACGACCAGTACTGGATCCGGGCGTAGTCGCAGGCTCAGATGGCGAACTGGCGCTCGTCGGAGTCGCCGTGGCGGCGCCTGGCGCTGCAGTCCGGTGCGCTGCGGGCGGCTGTAGCCCGGGTATCTCACCGTCCGATGTGATCTGGCATCCGGCAAGCATCATGAGGCTGGTCGTCAACGCGAGAACCAGCAGGGCCCTTCCGCCGATAGCTACCCGACGCCGTGACGGGCGGAGTGGCGAGCCTAGGCTGAGCGGTGAGCGCGCAGACCGGTACGGCGGAAGCGGCACGGGGAGAGCATAAGGTGATCCGGATGAGTCCGCTGCTTGCCGTCCCCGGGCTGCCGCAGCCGGGTCGCACTTTGGTCGTAGGTGTGGTGAACGTCACGCCGGACTCCTTCTCCGATGGCGGAGAGTGGCTGGATCCGGCCGCCGCCATCGGCCACGGCTTTGACTTGCTGGCCGAAGGTGCCGACATCATCGATGTTGGCGGTGAGTCAACCAGGCCTGGAGCGACTCGGCCAGAAGTGTCCGAAGAGCTGCGCCGGGTGCTGCCAGTGGTCCGCGAGTTGGCGGCTGCCGGTGCTTGCGTCAGCATCGACACGATGCGCACAGCGGTCGCAGCACCGGCGATCGCAGCCGGCGCGAGTCTGCTCAACGATGTCTCCGGTGGCAGGGCAGATTCTCAGATGCTGAGGCTGGTGGCGGACTGCGGTATCCCCTTTGTCTGCATGCATTGGCGGGGCCATTCCCAGGACATGCAGAGCAGGGCGTCATACGCCGATGTAGTGGCCGAAGTGATCGCTGAGCTGCGTACTCAGCTCGATGAAGCCGCCAGTGCGGGCGTCGCCATGGACAGATTGATCATTGACCCAGGGCTCGGGTTTGCCAAGACCGCGGAACACAACTGGCAGCTGCTGCAGCGCCTCGATGAGCTTGATGTTCTCGGGCGGGCGATGCTCATCGGGGTCTCGCGCAAAACTTTTCTGGGCCAGCTGCTCGCTGATGCTGATGGCACCCCGCGGCCCCCGAAGGAGCGCGACGACGCTACAGCCGCGCTCACCACCGTGCTCGCGTTACAAGGGGTCTGGGGCGTCCGGGTGCACTCGGTGCGTGCAAGCCGGGACGCTATTGCCGTCGCGCAGCGACTGCTAGCACACTGAACGTATAAGCAGCTTCCAGCGGCCGCTCGGGCGCGAGCGAACACAGACAATTGCTAGGTCGGATAGGGTCGCATGCGTCAGGAGGTGGCATGGCGGCAAACGCAGTCGTAGACGTAGAGCGCCGTTCCACCGAGCGTGGCCGCGATCGGATCAGCCTGACCGGGATAACCGCAGTTGGCCACCATGGCGCATTCAGCTTCGAGCGCGACCAGGGTCAGCGATTCGTCGTCGACGTGAGCTGCACTTTAGATCTTGCGCCGGCAGCGAGTGCTGACGATCTTGCGCAAACCGTCGACTATGGTGCTCTCGCGCGGGCGGTCGCCGCCGATGTTGAACGCGACCCACTAAATCTGATAGAAGCCCTCGCCGACAGAATTGCGCTGACGTGCCTGCGCTACGAGGCCGTGCAGTGCGTCGAGGTCACCGTGCACAAGCCGCAAGCGCCCATGCCGGTCGATGTTGCCGATGTAGCGGTCACGCTGACAAGGAGTAGACGATATGAGTAGCCCCAATCCCCACGCGATCGACGCAGACACATTGAGCGGCATGAAGCCGTTGCGCAAGGTCGTTTACTCCATCGGCTCGAACCTCGGAGATCGCCTCGGCAACGTGCAGGGCGCCGTCGACGCATTGAGCGATACCCCAGACGTGATCGTGGTGGATGTGTCGTCGGTATACGAGACGGAGCCTGTCGGGGTACCTACAGGCAGTCCACAGTTCCTCAACATCGTGGTGGTCGCGGAAACTACACTCGAGCCCCGAACCTTGGTCGACCGGGCCTTCGCAATCGAGGAGGCCTTCGGACGAGCCCGTGACGGCGAACGGTGGGGCCCGCGGACCCTGGACGTTGACTTGATCATGGTTGGGAACGCCGTCGTCGACCAGGAAGATCTCACGCTTCCGCATCCTCTCGCCCACCAGCGCGCGTTCGTGCTGGTGCCGTGGTACGAGGTCGATCCCACCGCGGAGATTGCCGGCAAGGGAGCGATTGGTGATCTGCTCGGTCAAGCGGACGCATCCGGTGTGGTGCGACGAGATGATCTTGTGATCGACCGGGACTGAGGATCATCGAGCTTGGCTCAGCAACCTTCCGGCGGTTCGGTCAAACTGACGCCGTTTCGTACCCTCGTCGTCGCCGCCCTGTTCGGCGGCCTGGCGGGGTGGCTTCTGGTGGTGACCGCCAACGCCTTTGACCTGATCCCGCCCGAAGTGCCCTGGACGGCGCCTATCGGTTTGATCTTGGTCGCCGCATTGGTTGGTGCTTTGGCGTACGCCACGCATCAGCGAATCCAGGTACGCCACGAACGCATCGAGCCGCAGCGAGCCGTTGCCTTCCTGGTACTCGGCAAGGCGTCTGCGTTGGCAGGCGCACTGGTGGCGGGTGGCTATTTCGGATTCGCGTTGATGTTCCTCACCCGGCTGGATGCTTCAGCGCCGCGGGATCGGGTGGTCCGATCCGCCGTGGCGGTCGTCGCCGGCCTCGTGCTGTGTGTCATGGGCCTGCTGCTGGAGCGGGCCTGCAAGGTCCCCACCGAGCCCGACGAGGGCACCGCTGCTGGGGGAGCGGCTGCGGGCGAGGACGACTTGGAGGCAGACACTCGCGACTGAACCCCGAAATCCACGGTGGCCAGCCGACCGGGGAATATGGTGACCAGCGTGTCTTCGCCAGCCACTGCCAGCCGTGGCCTCCAGGCTTCGCGGCTCCAGCGCATTTCAGAAATCGTCTTGATCTCGGGAACGGTAGGGGCGGTCGTTGCCGCTTCCGGAACCCTCTGGGTTAGCCGCCTAGGCGTTGCCATCGCCATCGTGGCAGCATTGGTCGCCTGCGCGTTCGCTTGGCGTGAGCTCAATACCTCGAGACGCACACAGGCACAGGCCATGCTCAAGGCGACACGGGAGCACGGCGAGGCGCTGAGCGAGGAGCGGAGCCGGAACGCAGCCGTCGTCGAGACCCTGAGCGGACGAATCTCCGACGCCCGCAAGGTGATCGAGAAGCAACGGATGATCATCGCCAGGGAGCGACAGCAGGTCGGCACTTTGAAGGAGGATCGGGCCTACCTGATGGGGGAGGTCGACTACCGCGGGAAGGTCATCGCCGCCCTTCGCGAGACGGTACGCGAACGTGAAGCGGAGCTCATCGCCCTCCGTGACGAACCAGACGCGCAGGTCCATCACATGCCCCGCCGAGTACAGGCGGAGCATGAATTCGTGTGGCAGCAACTGTCAGACGAGGATGAGATCATCGGTGACTTGCGTCCGAGAGTGGTCGATATCAAGATCATCGACATGGTGCTGCCCAACTACGAGGACGATCGCCAGCCCGCATAGCCGAGAGGCGGCGGCGTCTTCATCGACATCAGCTACGCGCGGAGCGAGCCTAGCGAGCGGAGCAATCAAACTCGGATCGCGCGCCGCCGTGCTGAGGAGGAGCAAGGGGACGCGCTTTTCGTCTGGGAGTGTTGACGAAGTAGGCGGGCATCATCGCGCGATCCGCGCGGAGCGAGCCATTGAACACAGCTACTTGTCGATATCGCCCACCACGTAACCGATCGACGCCAGGGTGGCCTCCAGGGCCGCCGTGCGTACCCCCACCAGCACGCGCTCCAGGCTGGAGACGTTATTGAACGATGGCGTCCGCAGTTTGAGTCGCCACGGAGTCTTCTCCCCACGGGAGACCAGAAAGACACCCGCGACGCCGAGCGGTGCCTCGATCGCCAGGTAGCCCTCGCCCTCCGGCACACGAATGGTCTTACCGACCTTCACCGATACCGGCCCGGGTAGCTCAGTCAGGCGGTCAGCGCAGGCAATGATCAACGATGCGCTGATCGCTAGCTCTTCGGCGAGTACCCCTAGCCGCGATTGCGCATCGCCGGAGCGGCGTACGGGAGGACTGATCAAGCCAGCGAGCTCGCGATAGGCCAGGTAGGGCTGGAGAAGTCGCAGGTCAAGATCAACTCCACTTGCCCGGGCGGCCGGGCCGCTTACTCCGAACTGCTGGATCGTGTCGTGATCCAACAGGCCAACTCCGCCTGTCAAGCCAGCGAAGGCCGGAGAGTCGATCATGGTCAGTATCGCCTCAGCTGCCAGTGCCGTCCGCATCGCGACCTCTCGTTCAGCTTCGAGCCAGGCATCGTCGGTGTCGACGGCCAGCCCGCCGATTCGGGTCGCCATCGGGTGGATACGGTTGCCGGTCAGCCGGAGGGTCTGGGTGCGCAAGTCCTCACGCAACGACCGGAGATCGGGACCGCTCCGGAGCCGATGCGGTACGTAGCCGAGAAACCCGCAATGACTGAGGATGCGGGTGTGCTCGGCCAGCAGGGTACGCAGCCATATGGCACGCTCTGGCACCACAAGACCCATCATCTGTTCGCAGACGAGTGCAACTGCGAGTTCACCGAAGAAGGGTGCTTGCCAGTCATGCCGGTCGGCCAGCATCAGGATCTGTCGGTAGTCGCGTACCTCGAAGAGCTTCTCAGCACCACGATGCATCGCCCCGACCACCACCCTCGCGGTGGTGATCACGTTGTCCTCGGTCCACAGTCGGAGCTCGATCAATCCTGCCTGGCTGGGGTGCTCGGGCCCGAGGTCGAGCAGGATCGTTCCAGTCGGCATCTTGTCCGGTTCGGTGGTGGGCAGCACGCCAGGCCCAAGCGATCCGACTAGGACACGGAGTGGCTGGTGTGCCATCAGCTAGGCCCCATGTGTCCGCGCCTTTGGTGGGAAAGGTACGCGTCCAGAGCTGCGTACTCTCCCCGAGGGCGCGCTCGACAGCGAACCGCGCGACTTGATGCTCGCCTCCGACGACTGCAGGAGCCGAACGTGAAGCGCGCATTGCATGCTGCTGTTTCCTGGATTGCGCTTCACGGGCGGCGACGAAGGAGCCGGATTTCAGCGAGCATCACGCGAGCGTAGCGAGCCATCAATATGCGCGAGCAGTTCAACACTGCAGTAGCCACCAGTGGGAGCCCCACACGTATTGCGATCTGAGCGCAAGATGCCGGCTGCGCCGATCAAGATCGACCAGCGGATCAGGATCGGGCTCGGACTGCAGCAGATTCGGTACCACCTCGCTCTGCAGACCGCAGAATGCTGTCGTCGCTCCCGCCTCCTCACCTGCGGCACGAACAGCATCGATCGCGACGTGGGCGGTAAGGTTCACATTCGCCCCGGGAACCGGCTCCAGGGCCCGGCCGTCACGATAGGCAGCCAGTGAACCCGTGACCGGCCGCTGCGCGGCCACATGACCGTAGTCGATCATGAGCGCACAGCCTCCGCGATTGATGATCATCTTGACTAGCTCGGCCCACGCCCGGTCTCTGGTGAGACCGATCTCGGCACGGTCCCCGCTCTGCCACCAGCGCTCGGCCCAGGCAAGCTGCTGACCTGCTAGTCGCGGTCCGGCCTGCTCCATGCCGCCGTCGTTGATGATCACTTCTCGCCAGCCGTCGGCGTGTCGCGTGGCAACCGGGCACGGCAGGTCATCCAGCCACTCACTGCAGATGATCATGACCGGGTCTGGCCTGTCGAACACCGCGTCTGCTTCGCCACTGGTCCAGCATCCGTACCGCACGTCCCACAGGTCCTGGGCCCAGCCAACCGGCGAAGCCAGTCCACTAGGGCGTCTTCGAAGATCAATTCCCATTAGTTGAAGATCAGGCCGGATCACCGAGAGCTGCTGCAGCATACGGCCACTGCCGGCGCCGACGTCGACCACGTTGCTGATCTCATCGCGGCTGTCGATGATCGCAGCCAGCATCTTGGCGATCATCGAACCATTCGTCGCGCTGGTGCGGAAATGTGCGTCAGGGTAGTGAATGCGCCAGAATCCGTCCGCGCCGTACGACGATTCGATCCATGCGTCGAACCACGAGCGCGATCCCCGCGCAGGAGGATCAGGGGGCCCCGCTCCCCCCACCGACGAATGCGGGAGCATGGCACCTATGGTGCCTGATGCCGCGTCCATGACGTCCAGCGCGGCCCAGCCAAGCCCATTGCCCGCCTTCCCCGCATTGCCGCCGCTGCCCTCGCTGCCGCGCCGACTCTCCGCCGAACAGCCGGGGTGGGTACGCGAGGTGGACATTGTGGTAGTCGGATCGGGTATCGCAGGTCTGACGGCGGCTCTGGAGTGCCGGGAGCTGGGCACGATCATGGTTGTCACCAAGGACGAGGTCGCCGCAGGCTCGACGCACTGGGCGCAGGGTGGGATCGCCTGGGTGCAGGCCGAGGGAGACACCGTCCAGCAGCACATCGACGACACCCTGGTGGCGGGCGCAGGCCTGTGCATCCCGGAGGCGGTACGCGTCTTGGTTACCGAGGGCCCCGACGAGGCCGCGAAGCTCATCAACCGCGGCGCAGAGTTTGATCGAGACGTGGCCGGCGAGCTGGAACTGACTCGCGAGGGCGGCCACAACCGGAACCGGATCGCGCATGCCGGGGGTGACGCCACCGGCGCGGAGATCGAGCGCGCGCTCATCTCCGCGGTCACCGCCGATCGCGGAATCGAGATTGTCGAGCACGCGTTGGTTCTCGACCTGATTCCAGCCGAGGTCGGTCCCGATGAGCCACCTGCGATCGCCGGAGTGACGCTGCACGTGCTTGGGGAGGGCACTCGCGGAGGCGTCGGTGCGGTGCATGCGCGCGCAGTCGTTCTTGCCACGGGTGGCATCGGTCAGATTTATGCCGTAACGACGAATCCGCCGGTCTCCACCGGAGACGGCGTGGCGGCCGCGCTGCGCGGCGGAGCTCGGTTGCGGGACATCGAGTTCATCCAGTTCCATCCCACCGTGCTCTACCTCGGTCAGGGCGCCCGCGGCCAGCTGCCGCTGGTCAGTGAGGCCGTACGAGGAGAAGGCGGCCAACTGGTCAACTCACGTGGTGAGCGCTTCATGGTCGGCAAGCATCCGATGGCTGAGCTCGCCCCTCGAGATGTCGTGGCCAAACAGATCATGAAGGAGATGGCGGCGGCCGGTGTTGATCATGTCTACGTTGACGGCCGGATGCTCGGGGAAGAGACTTGGCGGGTTCGGTTCCCCACCATCTGGCACAGCTGCCGCCGAGCTGGGATCAATCCCGCCACAGACCTGATCCCGGTGGCGCCGGCGTGCCACTACTTCTGTGGCGGCGTGGAGACCGACATCGATGGTGCGACGAACCTGGTCGGCCTCTACGCTTGCGGAGAAGTGGCATCCTCCGGGGTGCATGGCGCCAATCGGCTGGCCTCGAACTCCCTCCTGGAGGGTCTGGTCTTCGCTCGCCGGATCGCCGCACGGATGCGGGAGACACCGCCACCCCGCCGACGGCCCGCACAAGATCGTCGGCAACCAGGCCTCATCGACCGATCCGTCGTCCCGGCCTTGCAGCGGGCCATGAGCCGCGATGCCGGAGGTCTGCGGGATGCCGCAGGACTTGATCGATGCGTCAGCGAGCTGGCCGAGCTAGCCCCGCAGGTGGCCGCGGAGCCGGCTCTGGAGTCCTGGGAGGCGACAAACATGATGACAGTGGCAGCAGCCGTCATAGCCTCCGCACGGCTCCGCGAGGAGTCTCGAGGGGCTCAATGGCGCGATGACTTCGAAGACCGTCGCGACATCTGGCGCGGCCATCTTCTCGTCGAACACGATGATCAGCAAGGGCTGCGGCATCAGTTCGTGCCTGTCACGTCGACAAGCCCGGATGGGCACTCGGACAGTCAATGAATTACTCCACGTTGGCCGAGATCGAAAGCCTCGTGACGGCTGCGGGCCTCGACCTTGATGCCCTTTCCTTGATCGTCTCCGAGGCGCTGGACGAAGACCTCGGCGGCCGCGGTGTGCTACCGACAAGCAGCGCCCGCCTCGACGTCACGTCGCATGCCACGATTCCAGCCGCTCGTGTCGCCCACAGCGAATTCGTGGTACGCCAGCCCGGCACCGTCGCCGGCCTGCCCGTTGCCGCGTACGTCACCGCCTCGGTCTGCGCTCCGGCCGGCGACTTCGACCTCGCCCTGCATGCAACAGACGGCGATCGCGTCTCGCGCGGCGATGTGCTCATCTCGATCACCGGCAACGCGCGGGCATTGCTGATGGCTGAACGGGTTGCCTTGAATTTGATCACCATGATGTCGGGGGTGGCGACGGCTACTCGCGCTTGGGTCGACGCCCTCGCCGGAACGAATACAAAAGTCCGAGACTCACGCAAGACTCTTCCCGGCCTGAGAATGCTCCAGAAGTACGCAGTCCGCGTCGCCGGAGGCATCAATCACCGGATGTCATTGGCTGATGCCGCGCTGATCAAGGACAACCATGTGATTGCGGCGGGGGGAGTCGTAGAGGCTTATCGCGCCGTCCGGCGGTCTTTTCCTGACGTTCCGGTCGAGGTGGAAGTGACCTCGGCTGAGCAAGCTCGCCAAGTTGTCGCAGCGGGTGCTACCGAGATCTTGTTGGACAATATGAGCGCTGATGCTATGGCCGCAATCGTCGTTGAGCTGGCTGATCTGGCAACTTTTGAGGCTAGCGGCGGTCTGACATTACTGAACGCGACCGAAGTTGCAGAGACTGGCGTCAATTTCGTTGCGGTAGGAGCGATCACCCATTCTGCGCCGGTGTTAGATATTGCTCTCGATTTTGCTTCTGAAATCTAAAGAATGCGAGTAATCTCGCACCTGTCAGGTAGTCTCACTTTCTTACTGGAGGAACTTATGGCGCAGCGCGTGCAGATCATTCTCGAGGACGATTACGACGGGGGAAGCGCCGACGAGACGGTCAGTTTCGCTCTAGACGGCGCTGAGTATGAAATCGACCTGTCGTCGAAGAATGCCACAGGGCTCCGTGAAGCGTTGGCGCCATGGGTGGCGCATGCGCGCAAGACCGGTGGTCGGCGTAGGCGGGGCACCAAGGCTACTGGTTCGGCGAGCACCAGCGATATCCGGGCGTGGGCGCTGGCGCATGGTCACGATGTCAGCAGCCGAGGCCGCGTCTCGGCAGAGGTCCGGGAGGCGTACGAGAAGGCGCATGCCTGATCTGAGCGACGAGCCGTCTGCTCGTACAGCTCTCTTCAGGTCTCGCGAGTAGCCCCAGCATCGAGGGCGATCATCATTGCGCCCTGGGCGAACACGTTTCGCCCAGGGCGCTTGCCGTTCAATGCAAGGGCTTCCGGCGTAGTCGCTGAAACCAACGACATCCAGGCAACCTCATGAAACGTGACCTGGAAAGGGAATATTCGGCGGTCGGATAGGGGTTGTAACCCGACACTGCGCTCTTGTCGATTGAGCCCAGTACGCGGAGCCCGAGCAACCGACGGCCGGCTCTGCCACGAATGAGCAACAAGGCAATCGACGGCGTAGCCGACTAGAGTGAGAGACGTCGGTGACGGTCCGAGCCAGCAGGGCGAGAGCCGCACCACGAACGAGGGAGCAGTCATCATGTTCGAGCGGTTTACTGACCGGGCCCGGCGCGTCGTGGTATTGGCGCAAGAAGAGGCCCGCATGCTGAACCACAACTACATCGGCACTGAACACATCCTGCTGGGACTCATCCACGAGGGCGAAGGCGTGGCAGCCAAAGCTTTGGAGTCCCTTGGTATTTCCTTAGAAGCTGTCAGGCAAAAAGTCGAAGAGATCATCGGCCACGGACAGCAATCTCCAAGTGGACACATACCATTCACGCCGCGAGCAAAAAAAGTACTTGAACTTAGCCTGCGCGAAGCCCTCCAGATCAATCATTCCTACATCGGAACCGAGCACATCCTGCTTGGTCTGATTCGGGAAGGTGAAGGTG
>Ga0081455_10005797_pt1 | contig 13453 bp, 15 predicted proteins | sample TabmetS3T2R1_FD_70207 | JGI IMG/M metagenome (GOLD analysis project Ga0081455, IMG submission 70207) | Tabebuia heterophylla rhizosphere microbial communities from the University of Puerto Rico - S3T2R1 | ecosystem: Host-associated > Plants > Roots > Rhizosphere ... | reverse complement strand
GGGCCGGTGCAGGGTGAATGGTTGCAGCCCGCTGACCACCGCCTGGACATTCGGCGCGATCAGCACGTCGTACCAGTCGGCGCCGGCCTTGCTGATCGACTGGATCGACCAGGTGGTGACCCCGACAATGATCTGGTCGCCAACCACCATGCGGTCGAGCGTCGCGGCGCGGTCGATGGCGTCGGCGTCGAACTGGTGAATTCGCAAGGTGTCGAGCGCATAATTTGCGTGCAGCACGCCGCCGGTAGCCGGCACGTCGAGGCTGTCCTGCTTGGTGTAGTTCCAGTTGGCGATGACATCGGTGAACGGCGGCACGATCGTCCCGGTCAGCGTGACGGTGCCCTCGCACAGCATGGTGGCGCCGGCGCCGGTCGCCGCGATCAGCGACCACCAGCAGGTGTCCGGCAGCACGTTGACCTGGTCCACTGTCAAGGTCAGCCGCACCGAGTTGGCCGACAGCACTGTTACCCCGAACGGCACCAGCACGCTGCCGCCCTTGGCGTTATAGACATTGGCCGACAGCGCGGTGTGCTCGGCGGTGAGATCATAGGCGGCGGACTTGCTGTCATCGGTCCACACGGTAACGTCGAGCGACACGTCCTCGTCGCGGGTGAAGACAAGATCAACCGTATCGATCTCGTCCACCGGCGGGGTAAACGGTCCGCTGTCGATGAGCGCCGCATGGCCGCGCGCCAAAAGCATGGCGTCGCCGTCGACCGTGCCAAGCAACTGCACGCGGTAGCCGTTGGGATCACTCAGCGTGTTGGCCGGGAGGCTGACCCTGGCGCGGCCGTTGACGATGTCGGTAGCCGGCGCCAGGAACGACTGGGTGCGCGCCGTCGAACGGCCGGTCAGGTGCAGTTGCCCGGCGACGTCGACGGTCAGCGGACTGTCGTTCTGGTTGCGGTAGCGCAGATCGAGCGCCATGTCGATGCCGCCCGGAATGCGGAACGACAGCGGCGCCGGCTCGATCGGATTGATGGTGATGGTGCGGGTCAGCGTGCTCATGGCCGCGCCTCCAGCGCCTCGATGCGCGCCATCGCCTCCTGCAAGGCCTTGGTCAGCGCGGTGACGATCGCCATCATGTCGGGCGACTGGATCAGGTTTTCCGCATCCTTGTGGCCGGTCGCCGCCGACGTGATCAGCGTCTCCTGCACCTCGTGCGCGACCATGCCCCAGCGCACCACGCCGTCGGCCCTGAACAGATTGCCATAGTCCTTCCAGGTATAGGCGATCGGCTTCAAGGCCTTGATCTTTTCCCACATCGACGGCAGCGGGGCGATGTCCTGCTTGATGCGGTAGTCGCAGTTCAAGGTGACGTAGCCAACATTGGTGGCGTCGATCAGGCAGTTCATCAGCCCAGTCCAGTACCAGTTCCAATTGCTGCTGCCATAGCCGCCCGCTGTACCGTTACGGGAACGGTAGCCGGTGCCACCGACGAGGGCGCCGAAAAAGGTGACTTCGTTGGTGGCGCGGTCGATGTGCATCGAGGTGCGCCCGCCGGTGCCGCTGTTGTTGTAGGAAGTGATGACGAAGTTGGAGCCGGTGTAGGTGCTGCTCTCGGCGGCGGTGTTGCCGAGTTCCAGGTTCCAGCGCAGTTCCGCCGTCGTCGTGTTGTCGTAACTGTAGCCTCGGATCGAGCAGGTGGTGGCGGATTTCTGCTTGAAGAGGCTAAGGACAGCGGAGCCGCTGCCCGACGATGCCTGGAGGGCCGCCCGCAATGTGCGATTGTCGTCGGCATCGGTGGTGGCAGTATCGAAGACGCTCCAGGTGATCGCCTGCGCATCCAGCTTGAAGGCACTGCCGAAGCCCGCCGTGGGCGTATGCCAGTTGTCGCCTTCCTTGACCAGGTTATAGCTGATCGATTTGGTCACCAGGATCTCGCCGGTGCGGTCGACGGTGAAGACGTCGACGCCGGAACCAGGCGTGGCGCTGTCCTTGACGACCAGTGCAGCCGGGCTCTTGCCGGTCACCGCCGGCTTCGACAGCCACGCCATGTCGATCGGCGCCGCCCACGCCACGCCGTTGACGCCGGTGCCCGAAGTGAAGGTCAGGCGGCCGTTGGCGTCGGCGCCGGAAATGCTTTTCGAGGTCGGCCAGCCGGTGACGTTGTCGACATAATTCTTGGTCGCGGCATCGTCCGGGTTGACCGGCTGGCCGAGATTGACCAGCTTCTTGCCGCCCCAATTCATGTCGACCAGCGGCAGCGAGACACCGGTGCGTGTCAGACAGTCGGACAACCCGCCGGCGAGATCATTGTCATTGTCATCATGCAGCGTGGACAGGATCTTGGTGCCAGCGGCGGCGTCGCCCTTCCAGGAGTCGTTGCCGCGCAGGCGGGTGAAGTTTCCGGACATGTCAAATGGCATGGGCTTAATATCCTCTGTCCATGCCCGCCAGCATGCGGGCGAAGGTGTCGCGTATCGGTGTCTGTGCCGCACCGGGAGACAGCCGTGACGCAAGATTGGCACCGCTCTTCAGGGCCAGACTGGCGGCCGGTCCCTTGCCACCGGTCAGCAAGGCGGTCGATGCCTGCATCAGCGGATTGCTGCCGCCCTGTGCGATATGGCCGGCGAAGCGCAAGGCCGGAACGGCAGCGCGAGCGGCGTCGGCAACCAATGGCGCTGCCTGGCTGACCGCGCCGCCGAGCGTGCCGAGGCCGGCACCGGTCAGCATCGAGGTGCCGACATCGTCACGGCCCTCGGCGAGAGCCTGGATTCCGGACTGTGCCGCGCCCTCGCCAGCAAAGCCGAGCATCTTGAGCAGGCGACCGCCGATCGACGCTGGCACGTAGCGGGCAGCGGCCGACGGCTGCGCCAGGAGTGCACCGACATTGGCGGCTTCGTCGAAAGTACCCAGTCTTGCATCGGCGCCCGCGGTGGCGATCTTCTGCTGTTCCGGCGGCAGCGTGCCAATATAGGGACTGAGCGCCCCGGCCAGCTTGTCACGGCCGCCGAAAGTGATGAAGTTCGACGTGGTGCGCAGGATGTCGTTGAGGCTGCGACCGGGATGCTTGACCATCTCGACCGCCTGCTGGGCATTGCCCATCGGCTGGTACTGTTTGGTGAACTCGGCTGTCGCCGTCGCCTCGTCGGGAGCCTCGACCTCGTAGACATGGCCGTCGCTGGCTTCGATCTGGAACTTCGCCATCAGTCGACCCTCCGGATCGTCACCACCGGTCCACCGCCGGCGGCACCGCCCGTGGCACCGCCCGCGGCACCGCCCGTAGCAGCCGGTTCAGTGCTCGTGCGCGGCGTGTATTTATAAGGATCAGGCGTGCCAGAACCGTATTCGGTCAACCGGGCGGACGACACCTCACGGTGCTTCTTCAGCGTGTTGAGCATGCCTTGCAAGGCATTCCTGCGCACCTCGGCGGTCGCCGTCGGACTGGCGAACAATTCCTGATAATGCATCAGTTCCTGATAGGCGGTGGAGCCCTTCAGTTCCTCGGCCATGCGGGTCATCGCCCCGGCGCTGACCAGTTGGTAGAACTCCTTGGTGTTGTTCAACTGCTGCATCCGCTCCGGGCCGACCACGCCCTCCACCACGCCGATCGGGTCCCAGCCGGCCAATTCCGAGGCGCCCTTGCCGATCGGACCCTGGATGATGTTCTCATTGAGTTCGAGCGCGCGGTTGAGATCGTCCATATGACTGTCGATCGAGGCCAATCTATCCTGGGCGTCGTAGATCTCCTTCGGCGAAGTGGCGCCGACACCGGCGGTGCCGACCGGCACCACGTCGCCGGTCGCCGGATGGAATTCATATTTGCCGGGGTTGCGCTGAATATCGCCGCCGCGCTGAGCGGCGATCTCCGGCGGCACTGCGGTGACCTGCTCCTGGCGCAGCTTTTCGCCTTCGACCCGTTTGGTCTCACTTACGTCGCGCTCATGTTCCGTCGTCGCCACACCGGCGGCGACATCGGCGGCTTTCGCCGCCGCCTCCTGCTCGGCCTGCACCCGCGCGGCAGCAGCGTCCTTCTCGGCTTGCACCCGCGCGGTGGCGGCGTCGACATCCCAGCCATGCTTCTGCACCAGTTCGTCGCGCCTGGCCTGCGCCTCACGGTCGGCTTGTTCGACATCCCATTGGTGCGTCTGGTACTTCATCGCGATGTCCGGATCGATGCCCATCGCCTCGCCCATCTCCTCCTGGCTCAGGCCGCCGGCCATCAATTCGGCAAACCGCTGCCGGGCGGCGGTTTCCTCGTTGGCCGCTCTGGCTTCGCGAATGCCGCCGCCGACCACATCGGCGATCTGCGCCCAGCCCTGGCTCGGCGCGGAAATCTGGCGTGGCGCCATCGCTGCCTCCTGTGCGGCCTGGATCTCGGCACGGCGCTGCTGCAAGGCCTTCAGTGTCGAGCCGCGCGTTGCATCGCTGTAGAAATTGACCTGTGGCATCTCAGCCCCACAAAGTTCCCGCGTTGAGGCGCTGCATCAGCATCGCCAGTTGATTGCGCCGCACTTCATCCATTTGCGGATCGACCACTGGCATGGTCGGCATGGGAGACGGCGCCACGCCGGGCAGTTGCGGTGCATTGCCCATCGACGGCGGTCTCTGCTGCGCCATGCCCTTCAGGGCGCCGGAAAAGGCGCCGGCATACTTGTCCTTCGGCTTGCCGGTTGCCGCCACCGCCGTCGACACCGGAATCGTCGGTGCGCCCGGCTGCACATAACCACCGGTGCCGACCTGCGGATTGGGCGGGTGCTGTGCCTTCAATTCATAGGGGCTGGTTGCTTTCGCAACATCGGCGCCGCTGTATTTGGCCGACCGCTGCGCGGCGTATTTCGACGCCGGGCGCTCCCATTGGTTGACGAAAGCCACCGCAGCATCCTCAGCGGTCGGCGCCGCCATGACCGCCTTCCATGCTGCCGCTTCCGGCCCCTGATTCTCTTGCATAAAGAAATCGAGTTGCACATCGGGATCGTTGACTGGCTTGCCCTGCGCACGGGCATACTCCTCCAGGGCAACACGGCGCGGTCCGGTCCATTGCGCCAAGCCGTAACCGCCGCGACCCGACGTCGGAGCATGCTCCTGAATGCCGGCCTCAAGGCCGCTTTCGTCCATGAAGTTCATCACCACGCCCTGCGCGACATGCAGCGGAACGCCACGCTTGACGAGTGCTTCGACAGCCTGTCCGGGAGCCAGTCGAGCCATCAGCGACTCCCGCGCATCATGTTGTTCCGCTGCCGGTAGACGGCCAAATCAGCGTTGTAACGATTGCCGCCCCGCGCCTGATCGATCATCGCCATCATCGGCCCCATCATGCCGCCCTGCTGGATGCTTTGCCGGATCGCCATGTCCCGCATGAGGTCGGCAAATTGATTGCGCGGGTTGGGCGGTGGCGCCGGCGCCGGAAACCAGGCGGCCGGGCCACCGGCAGCCACTGGCTTGAGAACGCCTCCCTGAGCCGGTCCCTGCGCTGCCGACGACGCCCCCGGCGCCAGGCCCCAGGCAGCGGGACCGCCGCCTGCCACCGACTGGGAAACCGCCGGCGGCGGGGTTGTTGGACCACCACCGGTGAATGCAAAGCGATTGCCCCCGCCTCCACCGCCCTTAGCCATGGACTTCTCTCCTCATCAGGAAATTATAATCGACGCGATCGTAGCCGTCGGACAGCCGCCGCACCGCGTCTGGGTAGATGCTGCGCACCTCGTCGGCCATCACGCCGATCCGCGGCTGGCCGCGCAGTTCGGCCGGCACCACGTAATGATTGCGGAAGCGGAAGAAGTAGAGCGGCAGGCCGGCCAGCGTCCGGCCAAGCGCGTGGATATTCGTCTTCAGGCGGCGATCACTGAGCATCGATGCCCACGGCAGCGCGCCGGCGATCGACGAACCGATGCCGAACAGACCGGACATGTTGTTGGCACTCTGCGCGGCGCGTGCGTTGTAATTATCGTAGATCATCTGGCCGATGTTCGGCGCCTGCATGCTGGGTGCGTTGAAAGCCTGAAACTGCGGCGTGGTCACCCCGGAGCCGCCCATCAACGCCATGATTTCGTTGATCGGCTGGTTCCTGAGCGCGATCGCCTCCTGCAAACCGGCCTGCCGCGCGGCGCGCGATTCCGCACCGGATGCCAGATAGGCCTGGCGCGCCGCTTCGGCGTAGGCATCCTCGCGGCCCTGCTGCATGGTGCCGTAGCCCTGTGAGCCCGGCGCCATGCCGCGTGCCGCCAGTTGCACCTCCTGGGCTCTCTCGCGCGGCGCATTGGCGCGGTTATAGGAGGCCATGATCGCCTTTTCGATGGCCGGCCGGTCGGTGCCTTGCAGGCTGGACAGATCCATCGGCTTGCTCAATATGCCCTTCATGCGGGCCGACTGCTCGACACCGATCTCGCCGATATTGCCTTGCATCTGGTTTTGCAGGCCAAGCAACTTCTGCTGCTCGGGCGACAGTTGAATGGTCGACTGATAGCGCGGTGCGTAGGACATCCTGCCGTTGCTGTCATAGACCGGGTCCCAGCCGATCTGCTGATAGGTTTTCGAGCCGTACGGGGTGTACTCGTTGACATTGCCCATGATGGCGTTCTGCTGCGCCGTCATGAAGTTGGCGCTGGCCTGGGCGTTAGCTGTGGCGTACGGATCGGGCGGTTTCGGTCCCTTGCCCATGATCGATCTCCAGGGTTCTGGTGGTGCCGCCGGCATAGCCCGGCAGATAGCGGCAGTCCTCTTTCAGCATGCCGAAGGTGTAAGCGTCGCGCGTGCCGTTGATGCCGAGCCGGCAAAAACCCTCATAGACGAAGCCGAGCGTCTTCATCTGTCTGAGCGCCCGCTTGTTGCCGGTGTCGACATAGGCGGTGAGCCGCACCGCCTGCGAAAACAAGGCGATGAAGTAAGCTCTCAGCACCCGCCGCGAAATCCAGCGCGAATCGGTGACAGCGATGCTGAATTGCGCGTCGAACCAGGTCTTGAATTCGCAAGCGACGACGCCGGCCAGTTCGCCCTCGTCGGTGCGGCCGGTGACGCACAGCCAGTTCGGCAATTCGAACGGCACGCCGTAATGGTAGTCGACGCCGATATGCCTGCTGAGATAGTCGACGGCATCGCGACGCAGCGGGGCGAAGGAAATGTTCATGGCCCGTACGTCCCCGCCTCGTAGATGACGTCGAAGCCGTTGACCTGAAAGGTGCTGTCCTGGATCAGCGCGGTCAGCCGCACGGCGCCGACATGGTCGGTCGGACAGACGCCGTTCCATATCGTGCGCGCCCGCTCGCCAGGCGCCCAGTAGTCCTGGTCCCACACCGCCAGATCCCACGCCGCGCCGGTGGTGGTCTCGTTGACGTCCGGCTGGTTGACGCCCGGCGTCAGATCGTAATTGACTTTCATGTCAATGATCGGTCGCGCCAGGCCGCTCGACGTCAGATAGGTCTGGATGACCAGGAAATGCTTCTTGGCCGGCGTCTTGTAGTCGCTCCACGCGGTTTGCAGATCGCAGCGGATCGGCCTGCCGTCGTCGTTCAGGTAGCTGGCATGCATCTGGTAGACATTGCCGCTGTCATCGCCGAAATAGGTGTACGGCTCGATCCAGTTCCAGCAGCGCGCCGGGATGTCCTCGTACATCGACCAGATGGCGTTCGGCATGTGACGGACCATCTGCCGGTAGCGGTTGGGAGCGCCACGCGGCAGGTTGCAGAGCAGCCGCCCGGTCGACGGATTGAGATAGGTCTGCCAGCCGAGATCGTTGCGGTAGTTGAACGAATTCTCGCGAAAGATGGTGACCACGTTCTGGTCGGCCTGACCGAGTTGCTCGGCCTCGGCGCGGATCATCGTCGACATCGGCACCAGGCCGGTGCTGATCAGCACGTAGAGATCGCCGCCATAGTTGATGACGGAATGCTTGCTCATCGGGCTGTCGAAGCGGAAGATGCCGACCATCTCGAAATCGCTGTCGGGATCGATGCCCTTCCAGATCACGCATTCGCCGTTGCTGGAGAACACCACCAGGCAGTCGTCCATGCCGGCGCCGCCATCGACGGACCAGGTGTACATCGCGCGAATGGTGCCGCCGCGCCGGAACATGTTGTTCATCAGCAGGAACTTGACCTCACCGGACTTCTGCTGGATCGGCAGGTAGAACACCGCCAGGCTGGTATTGTCGGCGAAGAACAGCCGGTTCTGGTGGGAAAGCACGATGTTGAACTGATCGGGATTGATCCACGTCTCGTTGGCCGGCGCGCTGATATTCTCCTTGACCATCGAGCCGGCCGGCCGCACCTGGGCGCCGGCGTTGACGGTGCCGGTGCAGGCCGAGGTGTCGACGCCTATCGTGAAAGTGTTGGCCGGCGCGCCGACCAGGGCGATCGCGTGCGGACCGTTGAGAATCGCCCACGAGCCGGTGGCACCCTGGATGTCGACCTCCATGCCGTTCGAATAGGCGCCGATGTCGGCAGCGTTGAGCGTGACCACGGCGTCGGCCGCCTTGCTGACGGAGACGATGGCGTCCCATGCACCGGGCGTGGCGAAGCCACCGTTCCACGAGATCACGCCATCGGCGCCGTTGACCATGATGGTGTACTTGACCTGGCTGAGATTGGCGAAACTGGTCCAGTGCCAGTCGTCGGAAGTGAAGCCCGGCACCAACGTCGCCCCGGTGTCGATGCGCGACAGCGTGTGGTTGACCGCCGAGATCATGTTCTTGGTCAGGCCGTAATGCGGAATCAGGTGCCAGATCGGCATGCCGGAGGCATGTGTCGACAGCTTGCGATAGCCTGAGCGGCACTTGATGGCGTTGTTCTCGATGACGAAATTGGTCAGGATGGTTGCCGTCTGCTGGTCGCCAATGGTCGTCAGGGTGGCTTCCGACAGGCCCTTCAGCGGCGGCGAAACATGCGCGATCTGCGCTCGCTTCTTCTTGGCAATCGCCGGCTCGGCCTTGCCGCTGTAATGGGTGGTCAGCATTCTCATGAGGTCAACTTGTAAGGGCCCTTCCCGAGCCTTCCCTTCTTGCCTGACGCCTTACGGGCACGACCGCCGACCACCGGCGGCGAACCACCAACCACCGGCGGCGAACCCCCGAGAATCGGACTGGAACCACTGGCTGCACCGGGAGTGATGACCGGGCCGGGAGCACTTACCGGTCCGCCGAAACGCGCCGGATTCGGTTCTGGCAATGGCATCGGCGGGCCTTGGAAGGCACCGACGGCGGTGCTTGGATCAACCGGCGAGCCGGGAGCATACGGGTTGGGCGACGGCGCCAGATCGGGCGGAAAGAGTGTCGGCATCGGCGGGCCCTGGAATGCACCGATCCCTCGGCTCGGATCGACCGGCGAGCCGGGCTGATAAGGATTGGGCGACGGCGCCAGATCGGGCGAGAACGGTGAACGCGGTGTCGGGATCGGCGCCGTCGCCGGCAGGCCGATCGCGCCGGTCGTCATCGGATCGGGACGCGGCGTCGGTATCGGCGCAGCCGCAGCCGGCGGCGCCGCTCTGGGAGCCGGTCTGGGAGCAGCCGGTTCCTTATACGCCGACGACACCGGCCCGCCCTTGGCAGCGTTGTAGCGTTTGGCGGCACGGTCGCGCGCCGATTCGCCGGCAATGTCGCCGCGCCGTTCCTCCTGCGCCAGCAACTGGGCGAACGTCTTGCGGTCAGCCATCAAAGTATCCTTCCCTCGTCGGCGTCGAGATCCAGCACGCGGCCGTTGACGAAGCCGGCCAGCTTGTTGAGCCGGCTGGTGTAGTCGCGCAACTGCTCGGCGAATTCCAAACCCTTGGCTTGCAGGAAACGGTATTTCAGGCCGTCGATCGCCAACCGCGCATCGAACAGCACGACGTCGGTGTCGACCGACGGATACAGTTTTGGGTCGCCGTTGCTGTCCTTGACCCAGACATGGTCGCCCAGTTCGATGCGGTAGGGCTCCTCGAACAGCACCTCGTCGGCCACCGCGTTCAGGAGCGCGCCCATCTGCACGATGTCCTGGTCGTTGGAACCGAATACCTGACTGACCGGGCGCTGGGTGATGCCGATCTCCAGCGAGGCATGGCTGACGATGTCACGCACCGAGGCCAGCATCTCACGCCACCCGCATCTTCAGCGTATCGATCATCGAGTTCTGCGCCGAGATCGTCTGTCGCGCATCGCGCAACTGCTCCTGCATCTCGGCCAGTTGCGCGTCGCGCTCAGTGAGCATCGCCTCGTACTTGCCGAAGTTCTTCTGCATGTCCATCAGCCGCTCGGCGCGGATCGCCTGCTCGGCGAGATTGCCGGGCAGATCGCGGTTGCCAGCCAGTTTGGCCAACTGCTCCACGGTGACGATGCCGCGCGCCGCGAACATCTGCACCTCCGCCGCACTCAGTGCCGGCCAGTAGACCAGCGGATAGCCCTGCTCGCTGACCGAGGCCTCCTTGGCGGCGAGCACCCGCTTGAAGGCGTCGTATTCCTCGGGGTGATCGCGGTAGTCGTCCGGCGACGCCGGCCGCTCCAGCTTGAGCAGCGGCGGCCGTTCGATCTGGATCATCACCGTGTCGACATAGATCGGCATGCCGTCGGAACTGATCTGCTGGGTGTCGGCCCAGCCCTGGTAGAAGTGAATCAATGCCGGATGATCGGACATCTCGTTTAAATCCTTTTCCCTGCCTGGTTAGAGCGGGGCGGCTTGCGCAGGGAGTTGATCACACGCCGTCCCGCCCACTGACTTTCGCTCGCGCAGCGAAAGTATCAGGTGCCGGACACCACCAGCTTGCCCTGCATCGCGCGGTTCGAGAGGGTCAACGCCCCCATGAACCCGATGTGGCGGGTGATCGCATCCATGTCCGGAGACTGGTCGGGCAGGTCGAGTGTCTCGAAATTGTAGCCCGAATAGACTTCCAGCTTCATGTACTTGGTGTTCAGGAAGTAGGCCGCGCCAGCCGGTGCGGTGGAGATGCCGGTCGCCGCGCTGTCAAAGACGATCGCCGCCGATTTGTACTTCAGAGTTTCGAAGCCGAGCGCGCCAAGCCGTGCGTCGGCATAACGCTGGTTTTCCTGAAGCCCGGATTCATAGGTGCTGTAGACTTCGGCGTCGGCCAGGATCAGGTCCGGCTTCTCGGTGCCGCGGACGAGCTTCATCCACAGCGCGTTCATCGCCGCTTTAAGAGCCGGATATTGCAGCCCGGTGGCGCGTACCGCGCTCTGGAACTGATTCATCCAGAAGGTCCACGGCGTGGTGTTGATGCCGCCCACGGTGCCGGTGCCATTGTCGGTCACCATGCCCTTCAGCCCGACGAAGGATTTCGCAACACTGCCATCGCCGTAGATGCACTTGGTGATGTTGTTCGACATCGTCGCCTCGGCATTCTCAAGCTTGCCTTCCAGCAGATTGAGAATGCGCTCCTTACCTCTGTTTTTTGCGAGGTCAGGGCCACTGAGCGTGACGGACGCCACAGCGTTGGCCGGCGAGTAGTCAGCTTCGCTGATGGTTTCCTTGACGGCACGCGAGAGCAGTTCGGTGCCGGAATACCAGGCGAAGGTTTCCTCCGCATAGGTCAGCGGCGTGGCGATTGCCTTGCCGCCGTCGACGACGCGAATGCGGTTGCCCTGCTTGAGCAGCGCGGTCACCGCATTGGAGTTGGAGACGTTGTCGGCGAATTCCTTGTGATAGTTGTTGATGGTCGTCGCCACCAACTGGTTTACGGTCGGTTCAGCCATGATGGGCTCCTAGAGGACTAGAAGCCGATCTCCTCCGCCGATTCCTCCATGATGGCGCGCAAGCCACGTTTGCCTTCCGGCGACGCCGGCTTGGAAACCGGTGCCGTCAGTCCGCGCGTGTTGCCTCTTACCGCAGCTTGCGCGCGCTGCACGCTCTGTTGCTGATCCCGCTGGGCCTTGAGGCCGGACGACATCTCCTCGATCATCGTCTTCACCGTCGCATTGTACGACTGCTCGACGGTCGAGCCAGGATGGCTCTGGTAATGATCCATGATCACCGGCAGGAAACGGTCGAAATACGGATGCGCCAGCGATCCGTCGGCGTTTTTCTGGTCGGCAAAGGAGTCGATTTCCACCCTCTTGTTCCCCACAACGGCAGATTCTTCGGCCTGCCGCATGCGTTGGATCTCAGCTTCCAGTGCCTGCACACGTGAGGAAGTCTGGCCGATGTGATCGGCAAATCTCTTGATCCCCGGATCGGCCAATTGCTCCTGCGTGAACAACTGTCCGGCCGGAGAGGCGGATAGGCCGAAGACCGCTGCTGGATCAATCTGCATGCGGGTGGCCAGTTCAAACAGCAGTTCGACCCTGGTAGTCAGGTTCGGCGACAACGCCCGCTTGTGGAAGCCACCCCACTGGTAGACCGCCTCAATCGGGCTTCTGCCTTCCTGCCGCAACGACTCGGCAATTTCCGGGTCGTTGAAGACTGGCGTCACCGCTTGCAAAAACTGGTTGCTGAACGCGGTGGCCTGTACGCGCTTCTGATAATCGCCTTCCATTTCGGAATGCCGTCTGAGGAGGAAGGCCTTGCCCTCCGGAGACAGCTTTTCGAAACTTGCGCGATCCTCCGCGCTCCAGTTCGCCGGTGGCTGCGCTGCTTCACCCGTTTCCGGGGCTGGGTGCTCCGCTAGCGGCTGGGACTCAACTTCTTCCTCGGGGCTGGGTGGCGTCTCCGCCTCTGCTTCACCCGGTTGAGATTCTTTCGAAACCCAACGACCTCTATTATCGCGGGGTTGTCCGTCCTGTCCAGCCGGTTGTTCGCCGGCTTCGTCGTCCGGTGCTTCGACCAGATCGTCAAAGACCTCTTCGGCAATGTCGCGAATACTGCGCGACGGCTCTGCGCCATTGGCGCTAGTCTGGTTCGGCTGCTCTGGCATTGCGTTCCACCACCCTTTGTCTTTGTTCCTTCGCCGCACGCGGAATGTCGCGCGGATCGACGGCGCCAACGGCCTGCATGTCGGCCTCGCGCTGCCGCCAGGAACTGATTGTTTTACCCGTCACCGGGCTTTCGAAAGAAGTCATCCGCGACACCATCGGCGCCGGAAAGGAGGTTGCTTGCGGGGGTGTCTCCTCCGGCTTCTCGATGAGTCGATCCCCACGGATGACAAATTTCATGGCCGCACCACTGCTTTTCTTGCGAACATCACCGCCGTCTCCAGATGCGTGCCGGCCAACGCCATCGAGCGGGTCTGAAAGATGTGCGCCTCCTGGATGCCGGGCAGCGACGAGCCTTCCGCGTCATGCATGGCCGCATAGAGCAGGTCGGCGGCGTCGCTGATCTTCTGCATCCGCATCAACTGCATGTCATCGAGCGGCGTCCCGGTCTCGTAGTCGATCGGGATGCCAAAACGGGTCTGCTGGTCGCGCGGATTGATCATGTCACCGTAAACAGTTTGTCGACATTACTGAGCACGTTGTGGTCCTCGACCGCCACCGACACGGTGCCAGCGGACGCTTTCCAGATCGCCACCCGCATGGTCGTCGCATTGACATAGGTCCCCGATGAATCCGGCGTGCCAGACCCGCCGGTGTAGACCGTGCTCCACGGTGTGAAGC
>Ga0081455_10005796_pt1 | contig 13455 bp, 11 predicted proteins | sample TabmetS3T2R1_FD_70207 | JGI IMG/M metagenome (GOLD analysis project Ga0081455, IMG submission 70207) | Tabebuia heterophylla rhizosphere microbial communities from the University of Puerto Rico - S3T2R1 | ecosystem: Host-associated > Plants > Roots > Rhizosphere ... | reverse complement strand
GACGACGCGCTACGGCACTGATCACCGGTGCCTGCAGCGCGCGCAGCCGGTCGCGTTGGAGACGGGAGTGCGACAGATGCAATCAGATCCGGACAGTGCCGCGATCGTTTCCGCAAGACGGTTCGCGAGCGCGGTCGAGGCCGCATCAGCGCACTCCCCTCAAACCGCCAGCTATAAGTGGGCGCTGATCCCGATCGTGACGGCGTCCGGCTTCGCGGGTCTCGGCTACGAGATCGTATGGACGCGTCAATTGAGCCTTGCGCTGGGGACCGAGATGATGGCGGTGCTCGGCGTGATCGCCGGCTTTTTCGGCGGTTTGGCGCTGGGGGCATTTGCGCTTGATGGGTTGATCCGGCGTTCAAGGTCACCGTGGCGCGTCTATGCGATCCTCGAGGCCGTCATCGCCGTTTGGGGGTTGATCAGCGTCTGGCTTCTGCCCGCAGCCGGCCGGGCCCTGCCCCCACTGCTTGGCACCGAGCCGTCTTCAGTGCTGCTTTGGACCGGCAGCTTTGCGCTTCCAACGCTCGTACTGCTTCCCGCAACAATGGCAATGGGTGGGACCTTGGCGGCGCTCGAGCGAATGACGCGAGAAATGCGCGGCCAGGCTCGTGTCGCGGCAGGGGTGTATGGAGCGAATACAGCCGGGGCATTGGCCGGAACGCTGGCCTCCACATTTCTCCTCATTCCTGCGCTCGGATACTCCAGAACGTTGATTTGCCTGGCGGGTATCAACGTGATCTGCGCCCTGAGTGCGCTCGCGGTCGGATCCGCGTCGGGCGCGCAAGCCGACGCCGAGCCGGTGCGGTCAGAACCGGTTCGCGATCTGCGATTGACGATCACCTTGTTCGCCACGGGGTTACTCGGAATCGCATTCGAGGTTCTCGTGGTCCGGCTTGCGGCGCAGGTGATGGAGGATACGGTCTACACCTTCGCAGGGCTGCTGGCTGCGTATCTGCTCGGCACCGCGGCTGGAGGACTTCTCTGGCAGCGCGCCGGGCGACACGCGCAGGACCGCAGTCTCGGCCGCCTGCTCGCAGCGACAGCGTTTGCCTGCGTCGTGACCGCGTCACTCGCGCCTTACGTGGGCCGCCTGGTCGAGACTGTATCTGCTGCTGGAGTGCTGGGCGAACTGGCCGTGGCGGTCGCGCTCTTCCTGGTGCCGTCGGCTGCGATGGGAGCGCTGTTCGGCCTGCTGGCACAACGGGTGCAGGAGCAGCGCGGGTCGGTTGGGTGGGCCGTCGGCATCAACAGCCTCGGTGCCTCGATCGCGCCGCTGGTGGCGGCGCAGGTTCTGATTCCGGCTTTTGGAACTTGGAGAGCACTCCTTCTGGTCGCGCTGGGCTACCTGCTCCTCGTGCCGCCCGCCTGGCCGGTGTTGGCATGGTCCGCGGCACCGGCGATTTTCGCGCTCGTCCTTTGGCTGCAGCCTTCTCCTTCCCTGACCAGGGTGCCGTCAGGTGGCGCGCTGCTTGCCGTCCGTGAAGGGCCGATGGCGACGGCGAGCGTTGTTGATGACGCATCGGGTACGCGTTACCTCGAGGTCAATGGCCATTTCCGTATGGGTGGCACAAGTTCCGGCAGGTCCGACTACCGCCAGGCGATTTTGCCGCTGTTGCTTCATCGGGCCCCGCAGCAAGCCTTGTTCCTCGGCATCGGTACCGGCGCCACCATCGTCGGCGGATCGCAGATGCCGGGCGTAACCGTGCACGGCGTCGAATTGTCCCGGGAAGTGGTGGAATTGCTTCCCTGGTTCGTTCATTCGGCGACACCTCGCCTGACGGTCGCCGATGCGCGCCGGTACATCGCCGCGGATACGGGTCAGTATGACGTGATCGCTGCCGATCTGTTTCATCCGGCGCTGGATGGCAGCGGCGCGCTTTACACGGTGGAGCATTTCCAGACGGTAAGGCGCAGGCTCGCACCGCAGGGCGTCTTTTGCCAATGGCTTCCGCTGTACCAGCTCGATCTCCCCTCGCTGCGCGCCATTATCCGCGGCTTTCTCGACGTCTATCCCGAGGGTTCGGCCTGGCTCAACCACTACAGCGTACGTACCCCCATGCTTGCGCTCATTGGCCCAAAGGCCCGCGACCATCTCGATATCGAGGCGCTCGCAGCCCGACTGCGCGATCCCGCGACCGCGCAAGTTGTGCGCCCGCTGGGGTTCGAGGCACCGATCGATCTGCTCGGTCAATACGTCGGAGGTCCACGCGCGCTCGCTGCTTTCGCCGGCGAAGGCCCGCGCAATACGGACGACTACCCGTTCGTGACTTTCGACGCCCGTCGAAACGTACACGCACTGACGGCGGCGCCCTGGTCACTCCTGCTTGCCGCCACACGAGCCATGCAACCGGATCCCGCGGAACTGCTGGCCGGTGCACCGGATCGCGATGCGCTCTCTGCCCGGTTGACCGCCTACTGGCGCGCGCGCAACCAATTTCTCGAGGCCGGCGCAGCGCTCCCCGGCGAGCCGCGCGGAGCGGCCCTGATTGAAGCAGCTTCGCCGGGTCTCATTGAGGCGCTTCGCCTGAGCCCCGAATTCGATCCAGCTTACCTTCCGCTGATGGGTATGGCGAAATCCCTCTTCAACTCAGACCGCGCGGCCGCCGCGCGCTTGCTGCAACAGATCGATCAGGCGGCACCCTCGCGAAAGGAGGCAAAGGAGCTGCTGCTCCGCGAGTTCGGAGTTCGCAAAGAGTGACCTGATCGGACTGCTCAAGGCGTAAAGTTGATGCGATAGCCCCAGCAGTCGAGATGATCGGGGATAGCGTTGAACGCGATCGTAATCCTCTGGCCGCCCGGATTCCTCGGCACCTCGTGGTAGAGGTAGCTCGGAAAAAGAACTAGATCTCCCGGTTCGGCCTTTGGCAGGACGTACTTGCCTGCATTGAACGGTCCGATGGCGGCATCGCGCGTATGATGGCGAAAGGAGAAGTCCGAGCCGCCGGGTGGTCGCACGAAGACCGTCTTGCAGGCCGGGTCCGAGGGAGTCAGATAAAAAATGCCCGAGACGAAACTGTTGGCGTGAGAATGCAGCGTCTGGTTCCCGCCCGTCTCCAGCATGTTGGTCCACATCTCCTTGACGGTCCAGCTCAACTCTTCACCGAACAGCAAGACGCCGAAATCGACAAGCTTTGGGGCGGCAAGCTCGGCGATCTGCCGAAACAGATTGTTGTCGCGGGGATCGGCGACCTCGGTGTGGAAGAGCTGCCCGGAGCGCAGATTGCTTTCGATGCGGGCGTTCCGGATCGCTTCCACCGCGGCTTCGTTCAGCGAAGGCGGCAGCAACTGGGGCGAGCGCAGCAGAGGGATCGGGAAAAGCGGTTCGATCTGATCCATTCGTAGGTTTGCCTGTGGCTGATGCGGCACCAACAATGCGCGAGCAAGGATGACGCTGCGATGACAGCGCCCAAGTTACCGGCGTCCTGTCGGACTATTCGTCGGCCTGGCGCACCTTCAGCTTTTCTCCGGGCGGCAATTCGTGCCGCCGTTCGCGCGCCTGCTCGGCGGCGCGTGCAGCCATCTCCAGGCACTCGTCGAATTCGCCGTTGCCTGCTTCAACCATCGCCTGTTGCAGATGCCGCTCGGCAAAGTAGCGCGAGACGTTGTCCGGCGGCAAATCCGCCGCCAACGCTCCGGCCTGCGCGACCCCCGACTTGCAATCTTCCAAGGTGGGTTCGCTCGATGTCGAGGCGCCAGCGCCGGATGTGGCCGCGGCGCAGCCGGGGCCGACGAAAAGCCACAGGGCGCTGAATCCAATTCGAAGGCAGGCAAGCCGGCGCATTTCGGATTCCAAATGAGTTCGGCGGGAAGCATCTCTGCGTCCCGCCGATTCGAGCTCACCCCGTAGTTTAATGGTCGTGATGGTCGTGATCGTTGTCGTGATCATGATGGTCGTGATCGTGATCATCCCTCCGGTCCAGCGACCGTGCCAGTTCCGCGTTGGCTTCGACCAACAGCTTCGGCGTGCCCTGCAGCCTGACGAAGATCGGATTGGCGTAGAACCACGCGTTCGACCAGGCCTGAATGTCGTGGGTCACCTTCTTGACGCCGTTGACCGTCTCGAGATGCGCGGGACATGCCGGGTCCGTGCAGCTCACCAGCGCGTTGTTGGCGTCAAGCAGCGGATTGCCGGCGCTGTCCGTGACGTTCGCGGTGCCGAGCGGAATGTTCGTTCCGCGGGCGCGGATATAGAACGGCTTGTTGCCGGCGGTGAACGTCGTGGTGAAACGCAACTCCACACCGTTCTTCTTCTTGTCGTGGTGCATCTGCGACGCCTGGATCTGGCGCGCGATGGTGGCGCTAGGATTGTATACGATGCCAGCGCCGGCAGCGCCCGCCAGGTTCGGCACCGCGTAGCCGGTCGTGCCCGGCGCGATGACGCCCGTGATATTGCCGGTGATCAAGTCGACATGGTCGAGCGACGGCTTGTTCAGCGGCTTCTTTTGTCCAACCTGTGCAAGCAGCGGGTTGTCAAAAGTATAGGGGCTGTTGTTCTCGTCCGGCACGGTCATCGACATCTCGACCGTGATCTTTTCGCCAGGCCTCACGACCAGCGTTTCGCCCATCGTCTTCCAATCGTCGTCGCCCTGCCCTTTGGCGCGGAACACCAGATCCGGGCCGATGAGCCCCGCGTTGACCGAGTAGGAGTTACCCGAACGCATGCCGTCGATGACGTCCTGCGACGAGAATCTTTCGGCGTTCGGGACATACAGCTTGGTGTACTCGCCGGGAATGAAATCAGCCGTCGTGGACGGATCGCGCGCGCCGAATGCGCCACGGCTGTGCCAGTCGGAGCTGATATACATGAAGACGTTGCGGCCTTCGCCAAGCAGGCCGTCCCACAGCCCGCCCACTTTCGCGGTGTAGACGCCGCTCATGCCGTAGGTGCCGCCGCCCACCGCGTTGGGCGTGTAGGAACCGGAACCGCCGGTGAGTCCGCCTTCTGCCATGTGACCGGGCGACTCAATGCCGAAGGCGACCGTCGGTCCGGCATTGTTGAAATCGCGGAAGTGCTCGATGTTATAGCCTCGATTGGCCGTCGGAGAGTATGGCCCCTGCCGCTCGGTGTGGGTGGGAATGACATAGGACTGCAGCGGATACTTCGACTGCAGCCACTTGATGCCCGTGAGCGCCTTTTGGTGGCCCGCGTCGCCGGTGTTGTTGACGTTATCCTTGCCCGTCCAGATCTGGTTTTCACCAGCGTCGACAGGACCAAGTGCGTCGGTGTCGGCACGGTCGAAGCGGAATTCGAATTCCGCCATCTTATCGGCGTTGCCCTTCTTGCGGCGCGGGTGCTGTCCGGTGATGACAGCGACGTCCACGTGCTCGTGACCGGGAGCGATCCATTCGAGACCTTCGATCAGCACCTTCTCGTACTTTGACGTACGGTTGACGATGATCGGGTACTCGATCTCCTGGATCGACTGCCAGCGCCACATCTGGGCAGTGGTGCCGGATCCGTTCGGGGTGCCTTTGAGGCTGGTAATCGTAATGCCGTCAATGGTCTGGCCGAGCGTCTGGCTCCAGGTCGTGGTGGTCTGACCGGGAAGCTGCGCGCTGGTGTCGCTGAAGCGGCAATCGCGGTTGCCCGAACCACCGTGGTTGCCGAGGGTGAACCAGTCGAGATCGAAATTGTCGCCGCCCGCGCTTGCGGTGCCCCTGCCGACGGCGCGATCGATCGTATAGCCGGCGGCTACCGAGCCGTCCGTGCAGGTGTTGTGATTGTGCATGTCTCCGGCGACATAAGGATTGCTCTTGCGACCGTCTCTGTCTTCGTTGGCGACGACACCTTGCGTGAACGCCAGAGATGCCGAAGCTGCCGTCAACAGTATCGCTTTTCTTGTCAAAGACATGGGTCGCCCCTCCATCAGTTTCAATTCGCTAGATTCATCAGCATTGTGAGGGTCAAACAGTCGTTGACCTCGCCACACTCAGCGAACCTCTACGGCGGCGGAGATGAACAGAGTTCGGATACATCTTCGTGAATGTTTTGTGTTGGCTCTTTCCTTTCCAAATATTTTCGCGTGGCGCGCGCAATTTTCCACGCCGCGAAGCAGATTGCAGATGACAGCGGAAATACGGTGTCGCATAAGGCGTGCGGTCAGACGCGTGTGAGTTTTGTGACACTACAATGTCAATGTCAGCCATCCCTCCCGAGGTGCAATCCTATCCATCGAGCAGCAAACGCTCGGATGCGAGTGGCGATGCAGCACATGGCGCGACGCAGGCTTCGCGATCTTTCATCACAGCGCTCAAGCGCTTATCGCGCGAACCGCTGCTCCACTTCGCCCTGCTCGGTGCCATCATCTTCGGCGTCGACGCGGTGCTGCATCCGGCCGCCAAGGACGAAAAGGTGATCACCGTCACCAAGGCGATGCGCCAATCCTTCATCGAAGGTTTTGACGAGGACAAGGAGCGCATCCCTTCCGACGCCCAACTCCAGAAGATGGTTGACGCCTGGGTCGCGAGCGAAATCCTCTACCGTGAGGGCAAGGTGCTCGGCGTGGACCGGGGCGACGACATGATCCGCGATCGCATCGCCTACAAGATGCAATTGATGATCTTCGATCAGATCCGGGTCCCGCAGCCGACGAAGGAGCAGTTGCGGGGATGGTATGCAGAAAATCGCGTCCAGTTCGACGAGCCGGAGCGCGTCTCGTTTTTCATCACCCCTCCGACGGATCAGGCCACCGCGCAACGCCACCTCGAGGACATTGCCCAACAGCATGAATCGGAAGAGTTGCAGCAGCAGACCCGGGCTGTCGTCGGCCGGCCGGTCGCGAGCCTTGCGGCATCCTTCGGTGAGGACTTCCGCGATGCGCTGCTGGCCATGCCGCAGGGGCAGTGGAGCATCCTGCGCTCAAGGGACGGTTGGCACGTTGTTCGCTTCGATTCCCGACTTCCGGGAAAGCTTGTCGATCTCGATACGGTTCGGGATCAGGCAGCCAAGATCTGGCGGACTGAGGAAACCCGCAAGCTGGCCTGGGAAGCGGTCAAGCGGCTCAAGACTTCCTATAACGTGCGGTACGAGCCGTGACGGCGATGCAATGCCTGCGCCTGGTGCTGGTGGTCCTCGCCACACTCGTGCAGCCGTGCGTGCTTCGCGCACACGAAGCGTCGCTTGGCGTGCTCGAGTTCCGCGAGGTCCGGCCCGGCGGGTTTATCGGCCGCTGGACCATGGAGCCGTCGATCGGCGCTGCTCAGGTCGATCTGCGCGTGCCTTCCCACTGCTTTCTCCGTTTGCCCCAGATGAATTGCGGCGAAAAGGGGCTGGTTGGTTCGATTACCATCACCAATCTCGGCTCCAACATGTCGGCGGTCCTGATCAAGGTGTTTCCGATCGCCGGCGAGCCGCGCAGTTACACCATCTCGGCTGCCAATCCCGTCGTCACCGTGCTCGGCACCGGCGCACCGACGCTTCAGGCCTGGATCGAGCTTGCCAAGACCTATGTGAACTATGGAATCGATCACATTCTGCTTGGGGCGGATCATCTGCTCTTCGTGCTGGGCCTGATCTGGATCGTCGGCGGCGGCTGGCGATTGGTGAAGACGATCACTGCGTTCACGGTCGGACACAGTGCGTCGCTTGCCGCGGCGGCCTTTGGCTGGATCGGTGTGCCGGAACGCCCGCTCAACGCCTGCATCGCGCTGAGCATCGTGTTCGTCGGGGTAGAGATCGTCAAGCAGCAGCGCGGCGAGATCGGCCTCACGGCCCGCTATCCCTGGACGGTGGCATTTGCGTTCGGCCTTGTTCACGGCATCGGCTTCGCAAGCGCGCTGGCGGGGCTGGGGCTCGAACGCGCCCTCCTCCCCGCGGCCCTGCTCTTCTTCAATATCGGCGTGGAGATCGGACAACTGGCCTTTGTGCTGCTCGTGCTCGCGTTGATCTGGGCGCATCGGCGGCTTGGCGCCGTCCTGCCGCGCTGGGGCGAAGCCCTCCCGGCCTACGCCATCGGGTCGGTATCGATGTTCTGGTTCTTCGGCCGCGTTGTGCGGGTGTTCGCCGCGGTCTGACATGGAAGTACGCAGCATGAGTTTCCGCAATTTTCGAATCGTTCCGGTTGCGATCGCCGCGTGCATGCTGACGCATCCGGCATTCGCCCACGATCAGGTTGGTGTGGCCGGCGGCCTCGTCAGCGGCCTGCTGCATCCCGTCACAGGTATCGACCATCTGATCGCCATGGTGGCGGTCGGAATCTGGGGCGCGCAGCTCGGCGCGCCCGCCATCTGGGTGCTCCCCATCACATTCCCGCTCGTCATGGCGGTCGGCGGGGTCCTGGGGGTGCTGAAAATTCCGCTGCCGATGCCCGAGGTGATCATTGCAGTTTCAGCCCTGATCCTCGGATTGGCTGTTGCCACTCGCCTGCGCATACCATTTGCGGCTGCCACCATCGTCGTTGCCGTCTTTGCGATCTTTCACGGTTATGTGCACGGGGCCGAGCTTCCAGGTTCGGCGAACCCACTGGCTTATGGGGTCGGCTTCGTCACCGCCACCGGCCTGCTGCATCTGTGCGGCATCCTGATCGGCACGCTGACGCGCTGGCCTGTCGGAGAGCGCGTGATTCAGGGACTTGGTGCCGGCATTGCAGGACTTGGCTGCTACTTCCTCGCCCAAGGCGTCGGAGCCTTGGCATGAAACTGAGATTCGCAAGCGGATGGATTGCCGCCGCGTTGCTGCTCGCCCAGTCGAGCGCGGCCGAGGCACACATCGTCGCGGCCCGTCTCGGTGACTTCTATATGGGTGCATTGCATCCCTTCACCGACCTTCGCGATATCATTCTGTGGACCGCGACGGGCGTGCTGGCGGGCTCGCTTGGAGCCTCGAGGGGACGCTGGCTCATCCTGGTGTTTCCGCTCGGACTGCTGGCCGGATTGCAGATCGGGCGCACTTTCGGCACGCCGCCAACCGAGCTCGTGGATGCGGCGATGGCGCTGGTGATGGGCCTGATGCTCGCGGCGGCAGCGCGAATTCCCACATCCTTGCTCTGCGCGATGGCATTCGCATTGGCCGCGATACGTGGCGCCGCGAGCGGCACGGACCTTGGCGCTAATACCGACCGCCTGCTGTTCGCGGCGGGACTGGCCTGTGCCGGTTATGTATTCATAACGCTTACGATGGCGCTGACCGTCGTGTTCCTCCGAACCGAGCCGAGCGGTCCGGCATCCTGGCGAACGATCGCCGTTCGCGCACTCGGAGGCTGGATTGCGGCGATTGGTCTCATGATGGCAAGCCTCGTTCTCGCAACATAAAGGCGCAGTCGGCTTCACCGGTGCTTGTGAGCAGGAACGCGTCTTGCGGGAGGGTGTTTCTCCGGCGCGGTCGGGATCATCACCACGCGGCCGTAGCGCACGCCGCGCTCGGCAATGACGTGTTCGGCGAGATGCTTGACGTCGCCGCTCGAACCCTTCAGTGCCGTCACTTCCATGCAACTGTCATAGTCGAGATGTACATGTAACGTCGCGAGCGACAGGTCGTGGTGACCGTGAAAATTCTGCACCAGGCGCTTTGAAAGGTCGCGCGCGGCATGGTCATAGACATAAACCAGTGCCGCCACGCACGGCCCGGAAGCGTCAGCATCCGCCTCACTCTGCTGCAGGCCTGCGCGCGCGAGGTCGCGGATGATTTCGGACCGATTCTGGTAGCCGCGCGCTTTTGCCGCTGCGTCGATCTCCGCGAGCAGGTCGTCTTCGATGGTGATGGTGATCCGTTGCATCCGATAATTCCGTAACTTTTGCGAGTATGACATTCTCATTGTAACGTCATACTAGCCCAATAGAGTAAGCGGGCCGAGTATTCTTGGCGCAGTTGAGGGGCTGTATCAATTGTCGTGTGGGGGGTGGCGGTGCGTGGGGCGCTATCGCGGATACTTTCAGCAACATCGATGGTCGTCTGCGCGCTCCCCGCTGAGGCGCACGACGTTCCGCCCGGCAAGCATGAGGAACTCCCGGCCGTTACCGTCACCGCTCCCCAGGTAACGCCACCCAAACGGGTACGGCCAAAGCCGTCGCAACATCGGGCAACGAACCGCACAGTCGTCCGCGCAGACCAGCCGGCCACCGCTGGAGCCAGCGGTGTTACGCCCGGCCAATCCACTGACAAGACCGACGCCTTGCAGCCCACTGCCGCCAGCGCCATGCGCATCAGCGGCGCGGAAGTGAACGCGGTGCCATTCTCGCGGACCGGCGAGGCGCTGGAAGTCGTGCCCGGCCTTATCGTCACCCAGCATTCCGGCGAGGGCAAAGCCAACCAGTATTTTCTGCGCGGCTTCAATCTCGACCACGGTACCGATCTCGCCATCAAGATCGACGGGATGCCCGTCAACATGGTGACGCACGGTCACGGCCAGGGCTATGCCGACATCAACTTCATGATCCCGGAACTGATCCAGTCGGTGAACGTCAAAAAGGGTCCCTACTTCGCCGATGTCGGCGACTTCGGTTCAGCCGGTTCGCTCGCGATCGACTACGTCAACAAGCTTCCGAAGAACCTTGCCGAGATCACCTTCGGCAGTTTCGGCTATCGCCGCAGCCTCGCAGCCGGATCGACCTCCGTCGGCGACGGCACGCTGCTCGCGGCGATAGAGGGCACCAAATATAACGGTCCGTGGGACGTGCCGGACGATGTGCGAAAGATCAACGGCGTCCTGCGCTATAGCCAGGGTACGGCGACCGACGGCTTCACGCTCACCGGTATGGCCTATTCCAACGGCTGGAACTCCACCGACCAGGCCGCGCAGCGCGCGTTCGACCAGGGCATCATCGGCCGGTTTGGTACGCTTGATCCAACCGATGGCGGCACCTCCAGCCGCTTCAGCCTTTCCAGCAACTGGGCACGATCGAGCGAGTACGGCCAGAGTAAGGTCAGCGCTTATGTCATCCGCTCCGACCTGCAGCTCTACAACAATTTCACCTATTTTCTCGACAACCCCATCAATGGCGACCAGTTCAACCAGCTTGATCGCCGCACGCTCGGCGGCTTCGACGCAAGGCACGCCTTCGACTGGCGCTTCGGCGGACTAGAGTCGCAAACCCGCATCGGCGTGCAGAGCCGCTACGATGACATTCATGTCGGCCTCTTCAAGACAGAAGCGCGCAACCTGCTCTCGACCGTGCGTGACGATCGTGTGCAGGAAGGCAGTGTCGGCATCTGGATGGACAGCACCACACACTGGAACGACTGGCTGCACACCACCGTCGGCCTTCGTGAGGATATCTTTGCCGGACGCGTGCTGAGCGATACGCCCGAGAACTCGGGCAACGCGCAGGCGTCGATGACGAGCCCCAAGGCCGGCATCGTGCTCGGCCCGTGGTTCAAGACCGAATTCTACGGCAACGCCGGCTATGGCCTGCACAGCAACGATATCAGAGGCGCGACCATCACGGTCGATCCCAACGACAAGGTGACGCCGCTCGACCGCGTGCCGCTGCTGGTGCGCTCGCGCGGCGCCGAAGTCGGCATTCGCACCAAGGCGGTCGAAGGGCTCACCAGTTCGGTTGCCGTGTTCGTGCTCGATTTCGATTCCGAGTTGCTGTTCGTCGGCGATGCCGGCACCACCGAGCCGAGCCGTCCCAGCCGCCGGGTCGGCGTGGAGTGGACCAACAAGTACAAGCCCGTGCCGTGGCTGACTTTCGATCTGGACGTCGCCTATACCCGCGCGCGCTTCACCGATTTCGATCTCGCGGGCGATCGCATCCCCGGCGCGCCGGCCTGGGTCGGCAGCGCCAGTGTTACTTTCGGTAACGAAACCGGCTGGTTCGGTGCGCTGAAGGCGCGCTATTTCGGCCCTCGCCCCCTCATCGAGGACGACAGCGTCCGCTCGCTGGACTCCCTGATTTTCAACGCCCGCGCCGGCTACCGGTTCGAGAACGGCCTGCGGCTGCAACTCGACGTGCTCAATCTCTTCAACGCAAGGACCAATCAGATCGAGTACTACTACGTGTCACGACTGCCGGGCGAACCGATCGACGGCGTCGCGGATCGCCACGCGCACCCCGCCGAGCCGCTCGCGGTACGGCTAACGGTGGCGGGGCGGTTCTAGCTCAGAGGTGACGTAAGGCTGACGAGCTCAGCTTCCCCTAGCAGCCTGTGAATCGGTAGTCGGGCCCCTCGTGGAGCTCCTTCAGGTAAGCCAGGCCATAGACCGCGAGTTCCTGCGCGTCCTTTTGGCCCGCAGAAGCCAGGGTAGCGATGTACGCGCTGATCTTCTCGCGGGATTCCGCGCGTCGGGAAGCGTCCAGCTTTCCCATCAGCTCATAGGTTTTCAGGACCCGATCGACGATCTCGTTCATAACGCCTCGCACTGCATTAACTGCAGTGCAGCATTTCGGTCCCGGCGCGTCAACGATGCCATGTGATTAGGGATACCGCGCCTCGCTTCAGGAGCTGTTCAGAAACCACCCCTTCCCACCTTTTGGCGGAGCCGACTGGCGCGACGGCGTATTTCTTAAGTGTTTTCAGATAGTTGACTTTTAGTTCCAATCCGTTCTTGCCTTTACCATGGCGCGCCAGGTTCCGCCGCGGGGGTTGTTCAAGCGTGCTGCTTGCGGGCATTCGCCCCTTTTGCGGCCGGTACGCTGAAGCCAAACAGGAACAGATCGACGACCATGTCGGCGAATTCCTTTGGCTCGATGTCGCCCTTGGGGTCGTACCAGGTGTGGCTGAAGTTGAGCATGCCGAACAGCATCATGGTGTAGACCTTCTTGGAGCGCTTGACGATTTTGCCCTCGGTGTCGAGGCGGATCAGCAGATCCGAGATGGTATCGACCAGCTGGCGCTCCAGCGCCTTGATGTCCTTCTGCTCGGCTTCGGCAAGGAAACCCAGGTTGTTCAGGATCAGCCGCTGTCGTGATCGGGGCCGGCGCAGGCGGACTTGCGCCGCGGCAAGGCTGGCCCATGCCGGGCTGCATACGATCGTCGTCGACGACAAGAGCCGGGTCGGCGGCCGCGCCTCCACCGAGGAGATCGATGGCTTCAAGGTCAATATCGGCGCCATCGCGATCGAGTTCGGCGGGGTGTTCGAGGAGACATTTCACACCGTCGGCGCCCCACTCAATATCCGCGCGCCAGAGCCGGCAAGCTCCTTCTTCCTTGACGGCAAGCTGGTCGATGTCGGCCGCGGCGGCTGGGCGCTGCTGCTGGGGCAACTGACCAAGCAGGCCGCGCGTATCCTGGAAAAGTTCGCCGATGCCCGTTCCGGCAATCTGCCGGACGGGCGGCAATCGACCGAAGACTGGCTCAAGGCCTACACCAGCAACGCCACGGTGCATGCGATCTTCCGCAATCTCTGTGCGGCGATCTTTGCCTGCAATTCCAATGAGCTGCCGGCGCGGGCATTCCTCACTTATTTCACCGGCAAGGGCGCCTTCAAGCGCTTCGGCTTCTGCCCCGAGGGCACGATCGGGGTGTGGAATTCGCTCGCCTCCGTCGTCAAGCGCAACGGCGATATCTGGCTCGGA
>Ga0081455_10005795_pt1 | contig 13455 bp, 12 predicted proteins | sample TabmetS3T2R1_FD_70207 | JGI IMG/M metagenome (GOLD analysis project Ga0081455, IMG submission 70207) | Tabebuia heterophylla rhizosphere microbial communities from the University of Puerto Rico - S3T2R1 | ecosystem: Host-associated > Plants > Roots > Rhizosphere ... | reverse complement strand
CCGGGTGGACCACGAGCCCTTCGCGCTCGGGCGTAGCTCCCGCGAGGCGCAGCGGCGTCGGCGGCTCTGGTGCGGCGACGTGCCACGGCTCGAGCGTGCCGAGCAGATGGCGCCACACCGGCGTCTCGTCCTCCGGCACCGGGGGGGCGACGATCGTGTCCCGGGCGAGCGCGGCCAGCCGCTCGCGGTAGAGCGGCTCGCGCGAGCCGAACCACGACACGACGCGATCAGAGCGCGCGGCGAGCGCGCACAGCGTCTCGGGCAGCGGCTCGCGCGTGAACAGCGTCTCGATCCCGAGCGAGTCGAAGCCGAGCGCCTCGGTGACCACGTCCAGGGCGACCAGCAGCCGCCCGATCCGGGGCTGCCCCGCGAAGACCAGCGGCGCGCCGCCAGCGGCGGTGCGCAGACCCGAGAGCGCGGGCGCCGCTTGCAGCACGTCGCCGAGCGCGCCCGGATGGATGATCAGGATGCCGGAATCCACTTGACCTCGCTCGGAGCGGCCCGTAGCATCAGCCACCATGAAATTCGCGCTCTTCCAGGGAATGACCGGGCCGACGTGGGACGACATGCTCGCGCTGTGGCGCTACGCCGATCAGGCCGGCTGGGACGCGGCCTGCGTGACCGATCACTTCATGCCCAACACCGCGGATCGGGTGGGCGACACCCTCGAGTGCTGGACCGCGCTGGCCGCGCTGGCCGCCGAGACCCAGCGCATGCGGGTGGGCACGATCGTGAGCGGCAACACCTATCGACATCCCGCGCTGCTGGCCAAGATGGCGGCCAACGTGGACATCATCTCGCACGGCCGGCTCATCTGCGGCATCGGGGCGGGCTGGCAGGAGAACGAGCACCGCGCCTATGGCATGGAGTTCTACACCACCGGTGAGCGGCTGCGCCGGCTCGACGAGGCGTGCCGCGTGCTCAAGGCCCTGTGGACGGAGCCCCGCGCCAACTACAAGGGCCGCTACTATCGGCTGGAGGACGCGCCGCTCATGCCGAAGCCGGTGCAGCGGCCGCACCCCGAGCTGATGGTGGGCGGCGGCGGCGAGAAGGTCACGCTGCGCATCGCGGCCCAGCACGCCGATCACTGGAACGTGTGGGGCGGGCCGGCCACCCTGACCCACAAGGGTCGCATTCTCGACGAGCACTGCGCCCGGGTGGGCCGTGATCCCAAGCAGATCCTCCGCTCCGCGGTGATGGTGCTGGCCTTCGCCGACGACCGCGCCGGCGTCGAGCGCGCGGAGCAGGCCTACATGAAGCGCATGGGCGCCGATGCGGAAAAGGCGCGCGACACCGTGCTGGCGGGCAGCCCGGCCCAGATCAAGGACAAGCTGGCCGCGCTGCGGGCCGCGGGCGTGGGCATGCTGTTCATCCCGACCTTCCTGCTCCCGGCCGATCCGCGCGCCACGCTCGATCGGTTCATGTCGGAGATCGCGCCCATCTTCTAGTCGGAGAGGGCCTGGACGGCCCCCTCCGAACCTCCCCCAGAGGCAGGATGGCGCGGGCAAAAGCCCGCGCTCGAACGGAGGCCACGCAAACGCGCTCCTAGCCTGCCGCCGAAGCGCCGCTCGCCGCCGAGGCGCGGGAGTGGGTTGCGATCTCTCCGAGCGAGGCGATCCACACCCGCGGGGTGTGGCGCACGTGGTCCATCAGCTCGCGCAGGCAGGCCAGCCGCGACGGCCGGCCGATGATCTGGGGGTGAAACGTGAAGTTGGTCACCCCACGCGCCTCCGCGATGCCCTCGAACTCGGTGAGCCAGCCCTGCAGCACCGGGCCCGGCGGCTGGATCGACCGCTGTCCGGTGAACATGAAGTACGGCGCGTCGTCGAGCACCCACGAGACCGGGATCTCCACGATCTGGCGTCCGCCCACCGCGGGATGCAGATACGGCGACAGCCGGTCCATCATGTTCGACGAGTAGGCGAAGCCGTGCTTGACGAGCAGCGGGATCGTCGCCGCCGACAGCTGCCACGCGGGCGCGCGATAGCCGAGCGGACGCGCCTTGCCCAGGCGCGAGAGCACCTCGACGCTCTTGACCAGGATGGCCTCCTCGCGCTCGGGCGGCAGGTCGCTCACGCGCTCGTGCTCGTCGCCGTGACAGCCGATCTCGTGGCCGCCGTCGGCGATGGCGCGCACCGCGTCCGGGTAGTGCTGGGCTACCCAGGCCGGGATGAAGAACGAGGCGCGGATCTCGTGGACGCGCAGCAGCGCGAGGATCCGCGGCAGCGCCTCTACCGGGCCGAAGCGGCCCTGCGACAGCGCTACCGGCTCGCTCACGCCGCGCGCCATCCACAGGGTCTCCGCGTCGAGATCGAACGTGAACGCGCAGGCGGTGCGCGCGTCGCGCGGCCAGCGGGGCGGAGCCTCAGCCGAGAGCGTCATGGCGGCCGGATTGTATCCGATGCGGGCGCGGCGGGCCAGCCGCGCCGAGGCAAAAATCCGCGTACGGTATAGTGGAATTCCATGGGCGGCTCGACGGAGATCATCCGGCGTCTCGAGGACAGCGTGGGGCGCACCCTGGTCGGCAAGCCCGACGTGGTGCGCCTGGCGGTGATCGGCTTGGTGGCCCGCGGCCACCTGCTGATCGAGGACGTCCCCGGGGTCGGGAAGACCACGCTGGCCGCCGCGCTGGCCCGGTCCATCGGCGCCTCGTTCCAGCGCATCCAGTTCACCTCCGACATGCTGCCCTCCGATGTGCTCGGCGTCACGGTGTGGGAGCCGAAGAGCGGCGATTTCGTGTTCAAGCCCGGGCCGCTCTTCACCAATATCGTGCTGGCCGACGAGATCAACCGCACGACCCCCAAGACGCAGTCGGCCCTGCTCGAGGCCATGAACGAGGCGCAGGTCTCGCTCGATCACTCGACGTATCCGCTGCCGCGCCCGTTCATGGTGCTGGCCACCCAGAATCCGCGCGAGTACGAGGGCACGTTCCCGCTGCCCGAGTCGCAGCTCGACCGTTTCCTGCTGCGCATCCGCATCGGCTACCCGGACCCCGCCGACGAGAAAGCGGTGCTGCGCGGCGACACCGCGCCGCCGCCGGCCGGGGTCGCCCCGGTGGTGCTGGCCGAGGAGGTGCTGGGCCTGCAGGAGGCGGCCGAGCGGGTGCGCGCCGAGGAGTCGGTGCTCGACTACCTGGTGGCGCTGGTCACCGCCACGCGCCGCTCCGCGCTGCTGGCCCTGGGGGTGAGCCCGCGCGGCTCGCTCGCGCTGCTGCGCGCGGCGCGCGCTCGCGCGCTCGCCGACGGGCGCGACTACCTGCTGCCCGACGACATCAAGGATCTCGCGGTGGCCGCACTCGCCCACCGGGTGATCGTGAAGGCGGGGCTGGCCGGCTCGGGGGGCGGCGGCATGGACGCCGAGGCGGCGGTCACCGCCATCCTTCAGGACGTGCCCGTCCCGCGGTAGTCCGGCGGTGAGCATCTGGTCGGCGCTCCGGGCCGCGATCCGGCCGCTCTTCCATCCGCGCCGGACGATCAAGCCCACCCGCGACGGGTGGTGGTGTCTGCTGGTGGCGGTCGGGCTGGGTGTGGCCGCCATCAATACCGGCAACAACCTGCTCTACCTGCTGGTCTCCGCCCTGCTCGCCCTGGTCGTCGTGTCCGGCATCCTCTCCGAGCAGGCGATGCGCGGTCTCGTGCTGACCGGCGTGGCGCCCGCCGAAATCTACGCGGGGCGCCCCGCCCTGTTCGGCGCGCGCATCGTCAACCGCAAGCGCGGGCTGACCTCGTACTCGATCACGCTGGCGCTGCTGGCCCCCGACGCGCGGGCCATGGAGTCGGGCCGGCGCTTCGTGTACTTCCGTCGCATCGAGCCGGGCGTCGAGCGCGTCGCAACCTGGGAGGAGACACTGCCGCGGCGCGGGCGCCATCGGCTCGCCGGCGTGCGCGTGACCACCGGCTTCCCCTTCGGCCTGTTCGTGAAGGCGAGTCGCCCCGCCCTCACCGACGAGATCGTCGTGTTCCCGGCGGTGCGGCCGATGTCCGCGGAGTCCCTGCGTCGTCTCGGTGAACTCGGAGATGCGCCCGCGCGCCGCCGCGGCCGGGGCGACGATCTCTACGACCTGCGCGCCTACCGATCGGGCGACGATCCCCGCTTCATCCACTGGCGCAGCAGCGCCCGGGCCGAGACCTTGATGGTGCGCGAGCACGAGGCCGACACGAGCCACGACGCGTGTGTCGTGCTGGTGGGCGGCGGCCGCGCTGGCAGCGATGCGCTCGAGTCGGGCCTGTCGGAGGCGGCGTCGGTCGCGGCGGCGCTGGTGCGCGCCGGCGCCGGCGTGGCGCTGGACGGGCCGGGCGTCCACGTGCCGCTCGGTCACGGCCGCCCGCACCTCCGGCGCGTGCTGACCGCGCTCGCGCTCTACGATCCCGAGGCCGCGCCGGGTCCGGAGGCGGAGGACCCGGCCTCACTGGACCCGCGACGCGGCGGCCGTCGGCTCCGCGAGATCCGCGTCCCGCTCGCCTGACATGCCGGCGCTGCTCGTCCTCCGCCTCGTCACGTACTTGATGGTGGGCACCGGTGTCGCCGCCCTCTACGGCGCCGGCCTCATCGGCCCGCTGGGGGCCGCGCTGGTGGGCCTGGCGATCCTCATCGGCTGGGGCCACGAGCAGGCGCGCGAGCGCGGCGCGGTCCGGCCGCTGCTCGGGTGGAGCCTGGTCGCCACCGCGGCGGTGGCGATCGCGGTGGATCTGCTCTACCTCGCCTACTCGCTGCTCGACGGCATGGTGCACCTGCTGCTGTTCCTGATCCTGCTGCGGCTCTTCGTCCGGCGCGGCCTGAAGGATCTGCGCGACGCGGGGCTGCTCTCGTTCTTCATGCTGGTGGCCGCCGCCGCGGTGAGCTTCGACCCGAGCTTCCTGCTCGTGTTCGTGCTCTTCTTCGTGCTCGGCACGTCGATGCTGATGCTCAACCACGTGGTGACCGAGCTGGAGCAGGCCGGCCGGCGCGGATCCGCCGGCACTGAGAGCCGCCGCGTCTTCTTTCGCGGCCCGCTCACCCGCGTGAGCCTGGTGGCCGCCGCCATCACCTTCTCGCTCGCGGGCGGGCTCTTCTTCATCATCCCGCGCGTCGGGCAGGCCGCGCTGCCGCTGCGCGCGCAGATCGGGCGCATGGTCACCGGCTTCTCGGATCGCGTGGACCTCGGCAGCTTCGGCGACATCGAGAACGATCACACCGTGGTCATGCGGGTCTACCTCACCGACGAGCGCGTGGATCCCGCGCGCCTGCCGACGCTGCGCTGGCGCGGGGTGGCCTTCGACCACTTCGACGGGCTGACGTGGTCGGGCATGGCCGCGCCGCGCCGCTTCCTCCGGCGGAACGTGGGGGGCGACTACGGCATCGGGCTACCCGAGGCCGGCGCGCCGATCCTGCGCCAGGAGATCTATCTCGAGCCCATCGGCGCCGATGCGCTCTTCGGCGCCCCGCGCGTGCTCCGGATGGAGCTGCGCGCGCCCGCGCTGGTGGTGGACGACATGGGCGGGCTGTCGACCTCCCACGCGCCGGCCCGTCTGCACTACCAGGTGGAGTCCGAGCTGGAGTCGCCCGACCGCCGAGCGCGCGCGATCGCCCCGCTGTCTGCGGCGGACCGGTCCCGCTACCTGCAGCTGCCGTCCGCGCTTTCGCCCGAGATCGCCCGGCTGGCCCGCGAGGTCCGGGCCGGCGCCCCCGATCCGGCGACCACCGCGGCCCGGATCGCCGCGCACCTGGCCACGAGCTACCGCTACACCCTCGCCCTCAAGCGCCAGACCAGTCGCCCGCCGCTCGAGGAGTTCCTCTTCGTGCGCCGCTCGGGCAACTGCGAGTACTTCGCGGCCGCGATGGCGGTGATGCTGCGCAGCGAGGGCATTCCGAGCCGCGTGGTCGCCGGGTTCCAGCAGGGGGAGTGGAATCCCTACGGCCGCTACTTCATGGTGCGGTTGAGCGACGCCCACTCGTGGGTCGAGGCCTATATCGACGGCCGCGGCTGGGTCACGTTCGACCCGTCGCCGCGCGGCGAGACCATCGTGGAGACGGCACCCGGCTCGATGTCGCTCTACTTCGACGCCGCGCGTATGCGGTGGTACCGCTACGTGGTCAACTGGAGCCTGCGCGACCAGGTCCAGATCGCCCAGGCCGTGCACCGGGGCGCCACCGATTTCCGCCTCCCCATCGCGCTGCCGGCGGGGCGGGGGAGCCGCACCACCCTGCTCGCGGCCGCGGGACTCGTCGGTGCGGGCGTGCTCGTGTGGCTCGTGCGCCGGCCCGGCTCGGCCCGGCGCGGGGGCGGCGCGCGACCCCAGGTACCCGCGTTCTACGCGCGCGCGCTCCGCCTGCTGGCCCGCCGCGGCCTCGCCCCGGGTGTCTCCGAGACCGCGCGGCAGTTTGCGTCGCGGGTGGAGGCGGAGTCGCCCGAGCGGGCAGAGGTCTTCGCGCGGCTCACCGCGCACTACGAGCGCGCCCGCTTCGGCAGCGCGGCCCTCACCGAGGCCGAGCGCCAGGACGTGACGCGCGCCCTCGCCGCCCTTCGCACCCGCCGCACCTAGCAGGCTGCCGAAGGATCCGCAGGCTGACGGCGGCCGTCGCGGACACGGCAGGCGGCCGAGAAAGGTCCAGATGCGAGGCGGGGCCCGAAGGTCGCACGCGAGGCGCCTCGCGGCTCGACTGGCCCACGGTCAACATGCCGTAGGCATGTTGAGGATGAAGGTGAGCGTGCGACCGAGGGCGCCAACGAAGCAGATGGGCCTTTATCGGCCGCCTGCGAGGCGGCGGTGCTCGACGAGCAGACAGCGGTCCTGCACGACCTCGATGCCGGCGCGGGCCAGCGCCTCGGCGGCCGCGTCGTTGCGAATCCCCAGCTGAAACCATACCGCGCGCGGCCGCGCGGCCAGGATGTCCTCGACGTGCGGCGGGATGTGGTGCGGGCGGCGGAAGACGTTCACCATGTCGACCGGCGGCGGCACGGTCGCGACCCGGCGGTACACCGGCCGCCCCATGATCTCGGTGACCTCGGGATAGTAAACCGGCACCGGCACGATGTCGTAGCCGACCGCGGCCAGGTACTCCGGCACGTAGAACGCGGGCTGGTCGCGCTGCCGCTCCGTCTTGATCCCGAGCACCGCGATGCGGTGACACTCGCGCACGATCCGCGCGATGTCGTCGGGCGACGTCCTGAGATTCGCGCGCCAGTCGCTCATGGCCCGAGTCTAGCACCTGTGCTAGCCTCGGGCGCGGGAGGGCGCTCATGCCAGTGCGCATCACGCGCGTGTACACGCGCGCCGGCGACAAGGGCGACACCGCGCTCGTGGGCGGACGGCGCGTGCCGAAGGACTCGCCGCGGATCGAGGCCTACGGCACCATCGACGAGCTGAATGCCATCGTCGGGCTCGCGCGCGCTTTCAACGCGGAGCAGGCGAAGCGGAGCCGGAAGTCGCGCTGGCTCGACGAGGTGCTGCGCCGGCTGCAGAACGAGCTGTTCGACCTGGGCAGCGAGCTGGCCACGCCCGCCGAGGCGTTCTACGAGGGCATGTTCCGGGTGGGCGCCGACCAGGTGACCGCGCTCGAGCGGCTCATGGACGAGTGCCAGAAGGAGCTGACCCCGCTCAAGTCGTTCGTGCTGCCGGGCGGCGGGCGGGTGGGCGGCTTCCTGCACCAGGCCCGCACGGTGTGCCGGCGCGCGGAGCGGCGCGTGCTCGAGCTGTCGCGCGTCGAGGACATCGGGGAGTGGCCGCTCAAGTACGTCAACCGGCTCGGCGACCTGCTCTTCGTGCTCTCGCGCTGGGTCGGCAAGCATCTCGGCGAGACCGAGTATCTCTGGCAGCGCGGGCTGGCCGCGCACGACCGCAAGCGCTAGGTGGCCGAGGACTACCAGATCCGCCGCGCCGGGCCCGCCGACGACGCGGGCGTGCGGCGCGAGCTGGCCGCGTACTTCCGGTTTCTCGGCGAAGAAGTGGACACGGCCGGGCTCGACCACGACGTGGCCGACTGGCAGGGCGAGTACGACGGCGCGGCCGGCGTCATGCTGGTGGTGACCGATCCGGCGGGCGAGGTGGTGGGCACCGCGGCGGTGCGACGCCTCGCGCCCGATGCCATCGAGCTCAAGCGCATGTGGCTGCGGCCCGATCATCGCGGCCGCGGCGTCGCGGCGCGGCTCATGGATCGCGTGCTGGAGGAGGCGCGCGCGCTGGGCGGGCGCGTGTTGCGGCTCGACAGCGAGGCGCGGCTTCAGGCGGCGGTGCGCCTCTACCGCCGCTACGGCTTCCGGGAGATCGCCGACTACAACGGCAATCCGCGCGCCGACGTCTGGATGGAGCGGCCGCTCGCGTAGCGCGCGACGGCCCTTTCGCTCTCTTCTCCTGTCAAGACGCTGATCCCGACGTTCGGCGAGCCGGCGCGCGCCTGGCTCTTGCTCGCGATGGCCTCGACGATGGCGGGCAATCTCACGATCCTGGGCTCGGTCGCCAACCTGATCGTGGTGGAGCATGCGCGCGGCGCCGGCATCCACATCGGCTTCGTCGAGCACGGGCGGGTCGGCGTGCCGATCACGCTGCTGACGCTGCTCTGCGGGTGGCTCCTGCTCATCATCTAGGCCCCTCACCCTGCCCTCTCCCCAGAGGGGAGAGGGTAAGCGGCGGGCGAGCGAGGTAGCGCCAATCCTCCCTCTCCCCGCTGGGGAGAGGGCAGGGTGAGGGGCGCCGCGGTCAGGGGCGCATAATGACGTCATGGCGCTGCTCTCCGATCTGGCCGCCCTCCGTGAGCGCGTCGCGGCCAGTCCGGGGCGGCTCGAGAAGCGGCGTCTCGTCGCCGAGTATCTCCGCTCGCGGTCTCCGGACGATCTGACCCGCGCCGTCACCTATCTGAGCGGGCGCGCGTTCCCGATCTCCGACCCGCGCGTGCTGAACGTCCGCGGCCTCCCGACGGCGGCGCCCAGCGATCCGTCGGCGCCGCCGCTCACGCTGGAGGACGTCGCGCAGACGTTTGGCCAAGTGGCCACCGCCGCCGGCGCCGGCGCGCGCCGTCGGCGCGAATCGCTCCTCACGGACCTGGCGGCGCGGGCGTCGGAGGCGGAGCGCGATCTGCTCCAGCGCATCATCTTCGGCGAGATGCGCATGGGCCTGTCCGAGGGACTGGTGCTGGAAGCGATCGCGGAAGCGGCCGGCGCGGCGCCCCCCGCGGTGCGCCGGGCCGCGCTGGTCACCGGCGACCTCACCGCGGTGGCCGCGCTGGCGCTCGGCCCGGACCCCGGGGCGCTGGCGGCCGCGCAGCCGCGCGTGTTCGTGCCGCTGCTGCCGATGCTGGCCGAGATCGCGGCGGGTCCGGCCGAGGCGCTGGCCGCCCACGGCGGCGCGACCGCGATGGAGTACAAGTACGACGGTGCGCGCATCCAGCTCCACGCCGACGGCGAGCGGGTGGCCATCTGGAGCCGGCGCATGTCCGACGTCACGCGCAGCCTGCCCGACATCGTCGCGATCGCCCGCGAGCACCTGCGCGCCTGGGCGCCTCTCATCCTGGACGGCGAGGTGGTGGCGCTCGACGCGGGGGGCCGGCCGCTGCCGTTCCAGGAGCTGATGCGCCGTTTTCGCCGCATCCGCGGCGTGGAGGACGCGGCCGGATCGCTGCCGCTGGCTCTGCATCTGTTCGACTGCCTGATGGCGAACGGCCGCTCGTACCTCGACGAGGCCTACACGCAACGCTGGGAGGCGCTCGCGTGCGTCACCGGCGGCCGCTGGCTCGCCGAGCGGGCGATGATCGCTTCGCGGGAGGAAGGCGACGCCTTCATGGCCCGCGCCCTCGCGGCCGGACACGAGGGCGCGATGGCCAAGGACCCCCGCAGCCCCTACGAGCCGGGCGGGCGCGGAAAGAAATGGTTCAAGCTCAAGGCCGCGCTCACGGTGGATTGCGTGATCGTGGCCGCCGACCGCGGTTCGGGCCGACGCGTGGGGTGGCTCTCGAACTACCACCTCGCGGTGCGCGACGGCGAGGGCTGGGCCGAGGTGGGCAAGACCTTCAAGGGGCTCACCGACCGCGAGTTCACCGGGATGACCGAGCGGCTGCGCGCGCTGGCCGTCGGCGACGACGGCTACACGGTGCGGGTGCGACCCGGGGTGGTGGTGGAGGTCGACTACAACGAGATCCAGAAGAGCCCCACCTATCCGTCCGGCTTCGCGCTGCGCTTCGCCCGCATCGCGCGCATCCGCGAGGACAAGGCCCCCGGCCAGGCCACCACGCTCGACGAGCTACGCCGTCTCTACGACCTGCAGTTCGCCACGAAGGGGCGCGCCGAGCCCTAGCCCTCCCGGGTCATGGTCATGATCCAGTTCTTCTCCCAGGTCTTGCCGTCGTCCGGGGAGAATTCCTGCTCCCATCGCGCGCCGGTCCTCGAGATGTTGGACCACGTGAACCGGACCAGGATCGGTCGGCCGTCCAGCTCCTGACGCCCCTCGAAGACGCCGACCCCGTTCTCGAACGAACCGACGACCGGCGGCTCCAGGCCGTCGATCCGATTGCTCGCCCAGTAGATGCTCCACTTGCGGGTGCGGGGATTGTAGAGGCGCAGCGACATGCCGGCGAAGCCCGGCCAGTGCTCGGTGATGAAGGAGTCGATGTTGCCGAGGCCGCCGGGGAGCAGGCGCGCCTCCTGGGTCGCCTCGAAGGTTTCCCACTCCGTGCCGCCCTGCAGGCGCTCCTTCAGGCGCTCGTTGCGGATGCGCCAGTGGCCGGTCTGGAAGTCGAAGTCGTGGGATCCATCGCGCTCGGTCATGACGTTCTCCTCATCTACGGGTCGGACGGAAGGGGTCATGGCGGATGAAGGACCGGCGAGTCGGCTCCAGGATCAGGCGGTCGACGCGGGCGACGAGGGACGACGGCGGAGTCGGAGGCGTCGCGAGCGCGCCGACGCTCGGATGGCACGTGAGCCGCACGAGCACGTTGGCGTCCTCGCGGACGGGAAGACGCGTCGCCGGAGTCCGGGCCGGCTCGCTGACGAGCGCGGCCAGGTGAGTGGCGGGCTCCACCGGATCGGACAGCGAAGCGATGACCGCGGTCGAGGCCGGTACGGCCAGGTGCAGGATCGTCGCGACGACGACGCCGCCGGACGTCTCCGTCGCGTCAGGCGGCGGACGGCGGGACGGGTCGAACCGGAGCCCGGAGCCGGGCCCTGCCGCCTTCAGCAGGAGCACGTTGGTGTGGTCGATCATCGTGGCGTTCGCCGCAGGCCCGTGCTGCTTCCACACCGGCCCCGAGTAGAAGTCCTCGACCGCCCGCGCGCGGCTTTCCATGTCCGCGAAGCCCCGCAGCCAGACGAAGCGGTCCGGATCCGCGTGATCGCGGAACTGGCCGAGGATGCACATGCCGTACGCTTCCTGCCCCTCGATGAAGTGCGCCTCGAACACGGAGACCAGCGCCTCGCGCGTGCCCGGATGCAGCGTGTATTGCCGGAGCTCCACGACGGGGCACTCGTGATTCATCGGCGTGATTGTCGGGGGGCCGGCGCCGGGCCGGAAGAGCCAGTTCCGTCCGAACGCATACAGCCACTCCGGAGACCGGGCCGCTGGTATCATCGAGACCCGGCTCAGCGCCACTCTGGATATGGCCACCTCGAAGCGTGCGTTCAAGCGGTCCGCCGGGCTGCTGATCCGATTGGACCCGCGCGGCCGCGGCGGGCTGCAGCGGCAGATCTACACGAGCGTCCAGCGGGCCATCCTCGACGGCGTCGTGGGACCGGGCACACGGCTGCCGTCCTCGCGAGCCCTGGCCGACGACCTCGGGGTATCCCGCACCACGACGCTGTTGGCCGTGCAGCAGCTCCACGAGGAGGGCTACCTCACCGCCCGCCGCGGGTCGGGCACCTTCGTGGCCGACGAGCTCCCGGACGATCTGCTCCGCCGCCGCGCGTCCCGGCCCGATACGCGCCGGCCGAAGCACCCCACGCTGTCGCGGCGGGGCGGCACGCTGGTGACGGCGCCGCAGGGCGCCCGGCGGATCGCGGGCCCGCCGCGGGCCTTCCGCATCGGCACGCCCGGCCTGGACCTGTTCCCGGTCGGCCTGTGGTGGAGGCTCGCCAGTCGTCGGTTGCGGTCGATCACCGCGACGCAGCTCGACTACGGGGAGCCGGCCGGTCTTCGGCCGCTGCGCGAGGCGATCGCCGAGCACGTGCAGGCGGCGCGCGGCACCCGCTGTAGCGCCGACCAGATCCTGATCGTGGCCGGAGCCCAGCAGGGGATGGAGCTGATCAGCCGGGTGCTGCTCGATCCTGGCGATCGAGTATGGATGGAGGAGCCCGGCTACCCGGGGGCGCGGAGCGCGCTGCTGGGGGCCGGCGCCCGCATCGTCCCGGTGCGGGTGGATGCCGAGGGACTGGACGTCGAGCTGGGAGCGCAGCGTGCCGGGGACGCGCGGCTCGTCTACGTCACGCCCTCGCACCAGTATCCGCTCGGCGTCCCCATGAGCCTGTCCCGCCGGCTGGCGCTCCTGCAGTGGGCAAGCCGCGCGCGGACCTGGGTGGTCGAGGACGACTACGACAGCGAGTTCCGCTACGGTGCCCGGCCGGTGCCGTGCTTGCACGGCCTCGACGTCGACGGCCGGGTCATCTACGTCGGCAGCTTCAGCAAGACGCTCTTCCCCGTGCTGCGCCTCGGCTTCCTCATCGTGCCGCCGGACCTGCAGGATGGCCTCGTCGCCGCTCGCGCAGTCGCCGACCAGCACCCGCCGCTGCTCGACCAGTCCGTCCTTGCCGACTTCATCGTCGAAGGCCACTTCGCGCGCCACCTGCGCCGGATGCGCGTCGCATACCGCGAGCGACTGGAGGCGCTGACGGACGCCGCGGAGCGCTTCTGCCACGGCGCGATGCGCCTGCGGCCGACCCGCACCGGGCTCCACGCGATCGCCGATCTGGAGGAGGCCGACGCGGTCGCGGTCTCCCGCGAGGCGGCGGCCCGCGGGGTGGACGCCGTCTTCGCCTCCGGCACTGCCCACCATGTCGGCCCGCAGGGCGAGGCCAGGCACGGTCGCAACCTGGCCGCCGCCGCATCCGCGGCCGGCACGCCGCATCTGGTGTACGTCTCAGGTGATGGCGCCGACCCGGACAGCCCCCTGCCACTCTTCCGCGCCAAGTGGCAGGTGGAACAGGCGATTGGCGCGACCGGCGTGGCTCACACGATCCTCGCCCCCACCTACCTGATGGAGAACCTGTTCAACCCCTGGAACCTCCCATCGCTGCGCGCGGGCCGCTTTCCCAGCCCCGTAGGCGTTGAGACCGTCCTGCAGCAGGTCGCGATCGAGGACATCGGCCGCTTCGTCGCGCTCGTGGTCGCGCGCGGGCCCGAGCTCAGCGGCGAGCGCATCGAGCTCGCCTCCGACGAGCTCACCGGCGGAGCCGCAGCTGCAATCGCCAGCCGCGCGTCCGGACATGCCCTTGCCTTTCAGGACGTGGTGGAGGAGGAAGTCGTCTCCGGGGGGCCGGCGCTGTTCTTCCGCTGGCTC
>Ga0081455_10005794_pt1 | contig 13458 bp, 12 predicted proteins | sample TabmetS3T2R1_FD_70207 | JGI IMG/M metagenome (GOLD analysis project Ga0081455, IMG submission 70207) | Tabebuia heterophylla rhizosphere microbial communities from the University of Puerto Rico - S3T2R1 | ecosystem: Host-associated > Plants > Roots > Rhizosphere ... | reverse complement strand
ATGTTGCAGCAATAGACCGGTCTCTTTGTGGATCAGGAACACCTGTTCCACGCGATAGCGCAGGGTATGTAGCAGCACGATTTCTGCGAACGGTTTCCCTGCCCGGAAGGCTTCCCAATGCCACTTGAGACCGCGCAGGGAGAGGCTCATTGCCAGGCTGCGATTCAAGGAGTCAAGCATACTACGCAAGGCCGTCGTGATGGCTTTACGGATGGCTGGCCCCATCATTGGGAAAAGCGTGTCCACTAAGACCCGCGGATTGCGCTGGACAGAGGTGCGCAGGGCTTCCTCGACGCTTGGTAACAGCGCGTTCGTGAGCTGCTTGTCCTGGTTGGACCGCAGGTGGATGGCTTCTGCCAACACCTGGCTGACGTCTTCAGGGTACACTCGTAAGGCATCCAGACGTGCCTGGAGTTGGTCTAGCTGGGTCCGTTCCGGTCCAACGAGGAGGCTCCGGAGTTCGCCCCAGCCATCTCCGTTCGGGATCTGCGGCGGGCGTGCTGTCTCCGGGATACCTTTGGTGGGCGTGTCACTCATGGCATCCATAGCCCTCCAGCATGGCAGTCTTTGACCATCGTCACGGCGAGCGCACTTGACAGCGGTCCAGTCGTCTAGCCATGCCTCATCTCCGGGGTAGGATCACTCGTTCCCCGGCAACAGATATTCATTGCCAAGGCGCATGGCCAGGTCCGTCAAGAGGACGGCCAGCGTGGCACGGTCGGTTTTCTCAGCACGCAGCTCTTGTACGCTATGGTCTGTCGCCTCTGACAACTCGCGATAGCGGTCCCAAAACTCATCACGGAGTGTGCGGGATTGATCCAGGATGTGCTGGCGCAACTCACGCTGCGCTTTGACGATGTGTTCTTCTGCCTGAATGGTGCGTTGGTCAAAGGCTTTGACCGCCTCGGTGAGCTCTTGGGTCAACGTTTGTACCGCTTGCTGGCGCACCTCCTGCTCCGCTTTGAGTTGGTCAGTGAGCGACTCGATCTCTTTGCGTAGAAATACTTCGAGTGACTCAATACGTCCGCGCGTCTCATCCTTGAGCTCGGCGAGGTCCTTCTGTAAGTGTTCTTCCAGACGCGCAAAGTGATTTTCCATGTCCCGCATTTGTGCGCCGAACAGAAGATCGCGCACTTTCTCCAGATTTCCTCCCGCTCCGAGGTCTCCCGGAGAGAGCTGCGGACGGTTGACACTCCGTCTCTTACTACTTAGCGACATGGGTAGGCGAGATTCCGCGTTTCCCTCGGCTTTGTCCATGCGTTACCTCCTGCACTCTAATAGCATGCCCCTTGTTATCAGTATACAGACATATGGGAACCTGGGTGTTCATTGTGCCAGACGTTTGGGTACAGAGCAAGCAGTACTCCCAAATTTCAGTGCCCTCGTAGGCATATGGATGCGGGGTGTAAGATTTGGAAGCCAATGCCATCGCATGCGTCCTCCCCCAGGGCCACGACCTGGGCACCCGGCGCGATGCACTCTTGCACCTGCTCAACTCAAGCACTGAAGAGGGCGACCAGGGTGTTCAAGTGCCGGGCGCATTGCCCTTGTGGTTCTACCGGATCTCCTTGTGTCAAGGCCGCCCGTATGGCACGATACTGGCGGAGGTTGGTCACTCATCGCATGCTCCTTCGGTTCTGTTGTTCTCTCACCCTGGAGTATACGAGATGGCAAGCTCTTAAATGGCTATTTCATAAGAAGTTAGGGAAATGTCTGGTAGTGAAGCTGAGTTGTGCCCAGCGATGCGGCAGAGGCCGGCGCTGGCAAATCTGAAATTCCTATCCTCAGTCCCCAGGAGGTGTTTATGACCCACAAGTCCCAGCACCAGATGGCTTCCCTGACTCGGCGACACTTGCTCCAAGGCACGTTGAGCGGCGCTGCCGGGCTGCTAGCCTGGTATCAGGGCTGGCCGCGACTCAGGACCGCTGCCGCCCAGAAACGCGAACCCAGTGGGCAGATGACCTGGGCGGTCCATATCCAGATTGCCCCCACCTGGTTTGATCCGGCGGAAACCCCGGGTATTATCACGCCTTTTATGTTCATGTATGCTATGCACGATGCCCTGCTCAAACCGATGCCCGATAACCCCATGGCCCCTAGCCTGGCCACCACATGGCAGGAGAGTCCTGACGGCTTGACATATGACTTTGAGCTACGGCAGGGCGTGAAGTTTCACAATGGTGATTCCTTTACTGCCGAAGACGTCAAATTCAGTTTCGAGCGCTATAAAGGCACGAGTGCAGGGGAGCTCAAACAAAAAGTCAAGGCGGTCGAGGTCCTCAACCCCCACCACGTCCGCTTCCAGTTGCATGAGCCTTGGCCTGATTTTATGACCTTCTACGCCACGCCAGCTGCCGGGGTGGGCTGGATCGTTCCAAAGAACTATACGGAGAAGATTGGCAGCGAAAAATTTAAGGAACAACCCATTGGTTTGGGGCCATATCGCTTTGTGCACTATCAGCCCGGCGTCGAACTGGTCCTGGAAGCGAACACTGACTATTGGCGCAAGGTACCCCACGTCAAACGGCTGGTGCTGAAGGGTGTCCCTGAGGCGACGACGCGTCTGGCCATGCTCAAAAAACAAGAAGCCGATGTGGCCTATGCGCTCTTCGGCACCCTGGGAGAAGAGGTGCGCCGCGATGCAAACTTGAAGCTCGAACCAGTGGTCCCTCCAACGACCCAGTGGATTGTGTTCACCTACCAGCAGTACGATCCTAAGTCCCCGTGGTACGATAAACGTGTGCGCCTGGCGGCGAATCACGCTATCAACCGACAAGCTGTCAATGAGTCGGAAACGCTCGGGTACTCGATCCCAACGGGGAGTACTATTCCGCGCAAGTTCGACGGCGCCCTACCGCTGGAGCCCTACGCGTACGATCCCAAGAAAGCCAAGCAACTCCTCACTGAGGCCGGCTTCGCCAACGGCTTTGATGCCGGGGACTGTACGGTCGATATCGCCTTCACGGGCCTCGGTGAGGCGCTGGTGAACGACCTGACGGCGGTGGGCATTCGCACGACCATGCGGCCTATGGAGCGTGCTCCCGATCAGGCGGCGCATCGCGAGAAGACGCACAAGACCCTGGCGCTGCAGGGCAGTGGTGCCTTTGGTAGCGCCGCCACCCGCCTTGATGCCTTCGTGACGAGCAAGGGAGCGCAGTCGTGGATTAAAGACCCGGAGATCGACACCTGGTATGTCCAGCAAGCCAAGGAGCGGGACCGCAAGAAACGCGAAGCACTGTTGCACCAGATCCAGCAGAAGCTGTACGATGAGGTGCGCTTTGTCCCGATCTGGGAACTCGGTGCCCTGCATGCCTCAGGACCACGGGTGGCGGTGTCAGGCGTAGGTTTAATTCCGTTGTTTGCCTTCTCTGGCCCGTATGAGGACGTCCAGTTGAAATCATGAGGCCAAGGTGACAGCAATCTGCCAGGTACTGCAGTATTCCCACGCCGAAGTGGAGACTCGGAATTCTTCGTGGTCATGTGCCTACCTCTCCTGAGCACAGGAATGGACGCTGTCCCATGGCGTGTTGGAATATACGGGCTGTGGCAGGCATAAGAGGCGTACCGACGCGACCCGGTGCTGCGACCGTCTGGCTGTGCCCTCCACATGGGCGGTGGACTGCAGGAATGGGAGGAAAGATATGCGGCGATGAGCCGCATGGGCCACAAGGCTATGGTGCGTGGAGGCTGGGTATTCTCACAGGGCTATAGGAGGAGAGTAAGTATGTTCATCAAGTGGGGTATAGTGCTGCTGGGAATTGGTGTGCTCAGCGCCTGCGCTGTCATACCCACCGGACCGAATGTGATGGTGTTGCCGGCGCCTGGGAAGCCTTTTGAGGTCTTCCAGGCGGATGATGCTGCGTGTCGGCAATATGCGCGGGCTCAGCTCGGCTTAGAACCGGCGGAGGCAGCGAACCAGAGCGCTGTCGTTAGTGGCGCTGTAGGGACGGTCATAGGCGCGGCGGCTGGGGCACTCATTGGTGCTGGGGCTGGGAACCCTGCGGCTGGTGCAGCTATTGGAGCTGGAAGTGGTCTCGTCCTGGGAGGTGCGGGCGGCTTGGGGGCAAGTAGCGCCTCCGCAGCGACTTCGCAGTCCCGGTATGACATGGCGTATGTCCAGTGTATGTATGCCAAAGGGAATCAGGTGCCTGGCGTAGCCACTGCCCCAGTGGCCCGGTCTACCCCACCCCCACCGCCTCCCGGGCTCCCCCCGCCACCCCCTCCAGGGGTTGTCCCCCCGCCGTACTGATGGACTCTCGCGTGCTGTAGTCAGGACCGCCATAGGGCATGCTCCGGGACATGCCCTATGGCGATTGCTGGGTCGGGGCTACTGGTTGCCAGCCACCGGGGCACTGTTGTACATACGGGTAGTAACCCTGGGGATCCTCGCAATAGTACCAGAAAGAGGAAGCAGCAGGAGGCTGGCTAGGCGTCTGGGGGGCGGGTTGGACCTGGGGGGCAGGTTGCACATAGACCGGCGGGGGCGTAACGACCACCGGTGGTGGATAGTAGGGATATGGCTCCCAGTAGTAAGGCCCCCAGTACGGCCATACGGGGACGACGACGCTGGGCCGAATGAAGACACGCCCGCGGTACCATGCGTACCCCGGTACCGGGCTTGTCACGAGCAGTGCCCCCACGACCCCGAGGACCGCCAGCCATTGCCATCGTGTGGTTCTTGTCTTGTGCTCGTTGTACATAGCATTTCTCTTTTTACCTCTCGTGTTCAGGCCCTATGGTACACATCCTCACTCGTCTATCATCATACACCCGATGACGCTGACCTTGCCACCACAGAGCCCATAGTTATGCCTGTGCAAGGGGGTGGCAGACCGACCATCTCTCTCTAGAAAAAAGCGCGTCACGTGGGAGAAAAATTCCCGAGTAGCACGGAGCAGTGTGCTCTGTGCGGTAGACAAGTGGACACAAATCTGCAATGCTTGCATACGAGCATCTCTGAGGAGTGTCGGTATTGACCTCACCACATGTGTTTTTCACCCTTGCCATACATAGTGAGTATGACAATACGATTCGACCCCACCACCCGTACCCTGTGGCTCAGTATTGGTGATCTTATCGATACGACGGCATTCCCCGGCAGTGTGCCTCTGACGCCGAGACTGCGCAGTCGCGCCGCTATGGGGCGCGAGACACACGCGGTGCATCAGGCAGCGCAGCAGGTGGCGCTGCCATCTTATCGTGCCGAAGTCACTATTCGTCAGCAATTGCTCGTCGATGACTATACCGTGCATCTCCAGGGACGCATTGACGGCCTCTACGAAGACGGCGACACATTGATCGTCGAAGAAATTAAAAGCCTTTTAGTACCCCCGGAACATTTCAACGCGATTACGTTAGGCCACTACACGGCGTATGAGCAGCAGCTCACCCTCTACGTCCACCTGCTGCACCAGCAACATACAGGGCCAGTGCGCGGCCATCTCGTGCTCATCAACCTGGCAGATAATGCTGCCAAAGTTCTGGTGGTTGAACCAGAAGTGGCTGACGGTACAGCCTTCATCGTGCAGCAAGTGCGTCGCATTCTGGCTCGCTATACGGCGCGAGCCGACCGCGCCGTGCGCCGTCGTAGTAGCGTCGAAGCGTTACGGTTTCCCTTCCAGACACTGCGTCCATATCAAGAGGCCATGATGGAGCAAGTCCGGCTGGCTATCCGCGACCAGAGCTGTGTGCTCCTCTCGGCCCCCACCGGGATTGGCAAAACCGTAGCGGCGCTGTATCCCGCACTCGAGCATGCCTTGCGGGACGGCCTGCGCATCTTTTTTGTGACTGCCAAAACCACGCAGCAGACTCTGGCGGTCGAGACCTTGCAGCAGCTTGCCCAGCAAGGTGTGCAGTTCACCGCCGTGCATCTGCGGGCGAAGGAAAAGAGCTGTTTGAACGAAATCTACTACTGCCACGAAAACGTCTGTGAATTCGCCCGCGACTACGCCGGTAAGCTCGAGCGTGCGAATCTCGTTGAGAAGCTCTTGGAACTTCCAGTGCTCGGTCCCACGATTTGTGCCGAGGTGGGGCAGCACTATCGCGTGTGTCCGTTCGAGCTATCGCTGGACGTGGCCGTCGAAGCAGACGTCATTATTGGCGATTACAACTACGTCTTCGATCCTGGTTCCTACCTGCGGCGCTTCTTTCAGGATACGCCATACGACGATTGTGTACTGATCATCGACGAAGCGCATAACCTGTACGCTCGTGGACGCGACTACTACTCCCCGGTACTGCGCCAGCGCCGCGTGCGCCAGCTCCTCAGTTACTGTGAGGCCGAACCAGCCCGTCTGTTTCGCGATTTTGCAGCCTTTTTTTCTGAGCTGAACGACCTCTTCCCGCAGCTCTATGAAGAAGCCGTGACGCGCCCCCAGCTGGGTGAACAGACACTTGTGACCCCACCGTTGGACCTCATCGCTACGCTACGCGGCCGCCTTGAAGTCCTCATGGCCGATTATGTCATCTACCGGCGTCGCACTGGCCCTCTCTCCGGCGGTGATCTCTTACAGGATTTTTATTACGCCTGGCAGCGCCTGTGCGATGTGCTGGCCCTGGGTGGCGACGAATTTTCCTATATCTACCAGCACGCGCCAGATGAAAGTGTCTTTAAAATACTTTGTAAAGATGCCTCGCGTTTTCTGCATGAGCGCCTGCAAGGGTTCCACAGTGTCGTGGCCATGTCAGCCACGCTCACGCCATTTGCCTTTTACCAGGACGTGCTCGGATTTCCTTCTGAGCGTACCTTCACGGCGGAGTTTCCGTCGCCTTTTCCCGCAGCCAACCGCAAGATCATGGTCATCCCCGAGATCTCTACCGCCTATCGCGACCGCGAGCGTGACGCACCCCGCACGGCCCAGATCATCGATACCATTGTGACTCAACACCACGGCAACTACGGCGTCTTTTTCCCGAGCTTTGCCTATCTGCGCCTGGTGCGCTCTTGGTTGCGATACCCGGCGTATCAACTCATCGAGCAAACGGAAGCCATGTCCGACGCCGACCGTGCCGCCGTGCTTGCCCGCCTGCAACAGCACGACACTGATCCAGTGCTCCTGCTCGCTGTCCAGGGCGGTATTTTTGCCGAGGGGGTCGATTATCCTGGTGACATGCTCATTGGCGTGATCATCGTCGGTCCTGGCCTGCCCCGCGTGGATTTTGAACAAGAGCTGATCCGGACCTATTACGACGACAAATACACCAGCGGCTTTGCATATGCGTATCTCTACCCCGGCATGAACCGCGTCGTGCAGTCCGCCGGTCGCCTGATCCGCTCAGAAACCGATGTCGGCATCATTGCGCTGCTGGACAAGCGGTTTACCTACAGCAACTACACGGCTCTCTTCCCCTCACACTGGTACACTCACACACCGCGCGAACTAGTCACGCGTAATTACCAGCAGGCGCTGGCGCGCTTCTGGGCGCAGCATGGCACAAGGATAAAGCATAGATAGAGCGCTGGCGCTCACCTGTCGGACTGCTATGCGATCAGGTACGACAAAGACACCAGGCATCGGCTGCCCAGGCACGACCCGGGTGTAGGCGTAGTCTGGCATGGTCGTGTGATCATGGGTCGACACAATGCGGTCGTTTGCCGCAGCCCACGCTAAAATCGTTGGATCGTCAGCCCCTTCCAGTCCGACATCTTGCACACGATACAGGTCCAGCGCCGGATGACGGAACAACAGCCCGCGCACAATATCCCCATTGAAGTTCTCGTCGCTCACCAGATGCACCATGTGCCAGCCTCAGCCACTGCGCTGGCGTGCAAGGACACGACAGCGGAGGTCTGCCAGGTCCCCTTGGTGGTGTTCAATGCGTTGGCGCACTTCCTGAGCCTGTTGCTCGCGTTCTGCGAGGTAGGCGTCTACCTCCTGACGATGACGCAGGTAGTAGGCGATGACCGCATAGATATCCGCTAATGTCGCGGTGGGGTAGCGTTGTGCAATGGCTTCCGGAGTCGCCACAGCTTGGAACGCCCGAATGACCAGTTCCACCAGCACACGAGAGGAACCGACTCGGAGCGCTCCTGACGCATCCTGACGCAGCGGGGGAGCCTCGGGTTGGATGATAAGTGCCATGCCTCTCTGCCCTGAGACGCGTAGATGGGAACCACAGCACATACCCACCTCACCACAACACCTTGACCGGATAGTATGCAAACACCGGATCATGACTGATGAGTGTTGCCGCTTCAGCGTTGGCTTGGGCGATCAATAGTCGGTCAAAAGGGTCCTTATGATGCGCTGGCAAGCTCTGCAAGGCGAAGACATGACTGAGAGCGACAGACAACACCTGAAGATCGTTGGTCTGCTGCTGACTGGCGCTCACCTCTGCCAGCGGGAGACGCAGGTGGAGCTTGCCCAATTGCAGCTTGATTTGCATCTCCCAGGCACTGGCCACGCTGAGGAGCAGCAGATTCGTTCGATCCTGACATGCCGCTCGGGCTTGTGGCGAGAGCTTCTCCGGGGCACTATCCCACCAGATGAAGGCGTGCGTATCCAGCAGCACCTTCATGGCGTGCCGGTCCAGAATTCGTCGGGCAATGGGTCGTCAAAGTCCTCGCTGGTCCAGATAGCGCCCGGGTGTAAGCCGGCGACGCGTGGGGTGGCTCCTGCCATGGGCACGATACGCGCTAGTGGGGTGCTGCCTTCCGTAAGGATAATCTCTGTGCCAGCAGTCACCAACGATAGCAGCTCGACCAAGTGGGTCTGGGCCTCGTGTACGTCAACGGTTTTGGTCTGCATGGGGTGTCCTCCGCATCTATGACGCAGATTCTAGGACAGAAACAATGGGACGTAAAGAAAAGCCGGTAAAGAAGCCGAACAAAATGTTCGGCTACTCATAGAAGCTGTGTAACAGAGAGCGGAGTGGCAATACTACCACTCCGCTCACAAGTTACATCGAGATCATGCAGCCGCTTCACTCCCTTGGCGGATCCGTCTTACGCCAACACTAACCTTCACGGACAGCGAGCCGAGGGTCGTAATCAAGCTCTGGGAACTCACTGGGTTTGTTTTCGGTATGACTGAACACCGGGGACGCGGGCGACCATGCCAACCGCTGCGTAATTGCCCTAAGCTCGGGCGCACCGTATAGATAACGTTCCTCATACCGCAGATAGAGAGTCTGGAAGAACTGCTCAAGCCGTAACGGGCTATCATGTGGCGGGAATCCCGCCAGCACCTCGCCCGTTTCCACACCTGTGGTCTCGATCAGGGCCACCGCTATCGCTTCGTAACGGCTACCATCATTGCGGATGCCGCGCCGCCCAGTCAGTTCCCGCAGCGCCGCGTGAAACCGCAAAATTGCCTCTACTGGCTCGCCGCCGCGCTGTATCGCGATATCGTTGGCTGTCAGCGTCCGGGCTGGCACGCGCTCCTCCGTCCCCAACTCGGCGATGATTTCTGCTGCGCGGTTGGCGCGGATGACAAACAGGTAACCAAATACCATTGCCGGATACGTAATGTGCAGATTGGTGCACTCCCCGATGGTTTCTTCCATCCGATTGGTGAGGTTTCGGAAAGCACCCGTCATGCCTTTACATGAAACTGCCATCACGGGACCGATGCCCTCTTTCGTGACAACTACATCCACATCCTTGGTCTTGAGACCACCGAGAATAGTCCTCTCGCTACCAGTCGCCAGGTTTGGAGCAAACTGCAGAGCATTTTCCCCACGCCGCGTTACGACAGTGAAGGGTGGTCGCGGTGTGATATTGTCAGGATGAAAGCCGCCCTCGAGCACGAGCCGGCAGGCGACGTACCAATGCAGCGGTTTGATATGTTGCTGGCTCTGTGTAGGACCAGTGTAGGTAGCGAAGTGACGCAACGCCTGTCGCAGATTAACCCACTGACACACACGCGACGTGGCCGAGATAGCTCTCTCAGGACTCGGAGGCATAGTGTCTCCATGTACGCATGGTTGTGATCGCTTCTTTAAGGATCGTAGCGTTGAGTCGAGCCAGCACACCAGGAGAAGGGAGGACAATCTGATTGGCCTCTCGCGGCTCCAGTTTGAGCATACCCCCACCCAGTGGATGGCCTTCGATCTCGCAACTGAGCTTGCAAAACGGAGATTCCCATGCCGTCACTAAATGAGCCGCCACGCTGAGGTCGCGCATGCGCACGCTATGCACCGAGTTAGTACAGGTGCAGCCGGCCTCGTTGCGCACCAGGTTTGACTCGAGGCCAGACATGTAAGTGAGAAAAAAATCGGGCACCTGTACATCGGGCACGGCATACCACGGCTCGCGCATGCGGCATTTGTAGGCCGCGCGCGCGCGCTGACCAGCTTCGGTATCCAGGTACTTGCGCACCGATATAGGCACATCCGTACGCTTTGGCAGGCGTAGAAGCAGTACAGGTTCGTCGTTCCGGCACCACATCTCGACCGTTGTCACTGTCAACCGACGCGGCGGCAAAGCGCGGCCATTACGTACGGTCGGATGTAGGAACGCCTCGGGAATACCCCAAAGCGCAGCCTCGGATGGGCGGAGGTGGAAGAAGTCGTTCGCGCCAGTGACATAGCCAATGCCGATGCTCGCCACCTCGCCGAAGCGGCGCGTCTGCGGGTGCAGTGCTGCCTCACGATACAGCTCGAGGGCAGCCGCTGGCATGATAAACGGGCGCAGTCGGCGATTCCAAGCTTCGCGCCATTCACGTACCGATACTTTGATGCATGACCGAGGTGGTGCACTCATCGGTCCAAAGGCATCCAGTACCGACAAACAAATCTCGGTAGTGTGTGCACCAAACCCTTCAGCATACAACAGCCAGCAGTCTTCCGACAGTTCGGGAAAGAACTTATCACGCACGGCTACAACATGCACTGCGGCAAAGCGTGTGATCAGGTACTCGAGTAGGGGTGCAGCATACGGTGCATGGCCGATTTCAGCTGGTACTACGAAGGCCATGCGTCCCCCAGGCAGGAGGAGACTGGACGCCACCACGAGAAACGGCGCCCACGATGATGTGAGTCCTGTGAAGGATGTGCCGAGGCGCGAGCACAGTCGTAAGGCGCGGTCGCGCATCTCCCCCTTAAACGACTGATAGCGGATGAAGGGCGGATTGCCCGCTGCGCACTCGAAACGCTCATTGGTCGTGCTGGCCCAGGTGAAGAAATCATCCTCATACACGCGCGCCCAAGGCGCACGTGTGATCGCTTGACGTACAGCTTCCCCATCCTGTTCAATTCCCACACTATAACGATGCCCGGCGATGAAACGACCATCCCCACAGGAAGGATCGAGCATACGGTCCTGCGCGTGCTGCACCACCCATTGAATCAGGCTCGTAACCACCAGATCAGGGGTATAATACGCGCCCGCCTCTTTCTGTGACCGCCGTTGCATCACCCCGCATCCTTCTGTGTGCTATGCCATACCGTGCAGCGGATCGCTATGCTGTGGCACATCCTACCACATGAGGGAACCTAAAAGTACTTGCACTTTAGACACCCTCCGTAGCAGAAAGGTTGACAAGAGTTTTATACTAGTATCCTTAATAATGTACATATGTGTAATGGACCTGGTACATCTGGATCGACTATGGAGGTATATATGTATCGGCATCGAGCCATACTCTTTGGAGTCATCCTGAGTCTCAGCGCTGGCGCAAACATCGATGCCAGTGCTGCCGATCAGTTCGATCTAGCGGCCTTTCGTGCGGCAGCCTTGAAGCAGCATAATGTCTACCGGGCCAAGCATGGTGTGCCCCCACTGGTACTCAGCACGCAGCTCAACGACGTGGCCCAGCACTATGCGGAGCAGCTCGCACGCATAAACCAGTTGGTGCACAGCAACAATACGCACTTTGGGGAGAATTTGTACGCCTTTGGGTCTTCCGACCAGGTGCTCCCGCGTCCAGAAACGGTGGTCGACCGCTGGTACAACGAAATACAAAAATATAATTTCGACAAGCCCGGTTTTCATACCGGAACCGGCCATTTCACGCAACTGGTCTGGAAGTCCTCGAAAGAACTCGGCATGGGCACGGCGCAAGCTGCCGACGGCACGTGGTACGTCGTCGCCAATTACAGCCCTCCTGGCAACATCTCCGGTCAATTTCCGCTAAATGTGCTGAAACCCAAAAAGTGAGGGTAGTGCTCCACAGAGAATGAGCAAATCCCCATTCTCATACAGCCATCTTTAGCCTTTGCCCCGCAGTAGTGCTCCTGTACAATGCTGCTCTCACAGGTAATACCCATACAAGATCAGAGGATATCTGCAGGTGATACTCCCTCATACGCCACCCTCACCATGGACCCAAAACAATGACTATAGCCCTCCACGATGTAACTGTGCTGGATTTTTCCCAGGGACTCTCCGGTCCGTTTTGCTCGCTGCTCCTGGGGGACCTGGGGGCCCAGGTGATCAAAGTCGAACCACCGGAGGGCGACTGGGCGCGCCAGTTAGAGCCGCGGCAGGGCAATCACAGTGCCGTGTTTCTGGCGCTCAACCGCAACAAGACGAGTATCGCGCTGGACTATCAGTCAGCCGCCGGGCAGGAGGTCGTGCAGCGGCTGGTGCGTCGCGCTGATATGGTGCTCTACGACGCCCACCCAAAGCACGCCCGGACGCTGGGGCTGGACTATGCCACCCTGGCAGCACAGAACCCGCAGCTCATCTATGGCTTACTCACGCCGTTTGGCGAGCATGGACCATGGGCGAATCGGGCTGCTTCGGAGCTGGTGGTGCAGGCAGCCTCGGGCTACCCGCGCTACCTCGGCGTCGCCGGGCAGGAACCCGTGCGCCTTGGGCTCGATGCTGCCAGTGCAGTGGGAGGGACGTTCCTCCTGCAGGGCCTCCTGGCGGCACTGTTCTACCGCCAGCGCAGCGGGTGTGGGCAGTGCGTGGCCGTGTCACAACTGGGAGCGTTGTACGCCGTCAAGACGATTCAGATCGCGGCCCAGTATAACCCCGATACCTGGGAAGGCTACCACTGCTGGGGTCCCTATAATCCCCCAGATACCGGCTGGCAGACACAGGATCGCCCCATCGTGTTCTCCTTCGGGGAGTTCACGGGGGGTGGCCCAGACAAACAAAGCCAGTGGCCAGCGTTTTGCCGCGCCCTCGGACTCGACCATTTGCTCGAAGACCCACGTTGCGAGCCCGATGGCAAAAATTCCACTGGCCTGGGCGCGGATGTGGCTTCCCTGCGCTCCGAGTACGAGGCGGCCTTTCGCCACCATACGGCTGCTGAGCTGGTGGAACTTGTACGACGTCTGGAGGGCGCCGCCTATCCGTATCATACCTACGAGACGCTCTTTGCGGACGAGCAAGCGCAGGTGCTCCAGCTCCTGCAGCAGATTCCAGGGCCTGAGAGTATGCTCACAGCCGTCAAAAATCCCTGGAATTTTTCAACGCTTCGCCCTGTAATCCAATGCGGACCGCCAGCCCTGGGCAATGCCACGGGCACCGTCCTCGCAGCGCTGGGGTATACGGCGGCGCAGCGGCAG
>Ga0081455_10005793_pt1 | contig 13458 bp, 12 predicted proteins | sample TabmetS3T2R1_FD_70207 | JGI IMG/M metagenome (GOLD analysis project Ga0081455, IMG submission 70207) | Tabebuia heterophylla rhizosphere microbial communities from the University of Puerto Rico - S3T2R1 | ecosystem: Host-associated > Plants > Roots > Rhizosphere ... | reverse complement strand
GGGCTGGGCCCGGATGGTGGCGGCAAGTTGCCCGGTGATGGCCGCGAGCTGTCCGGTCGCCGCCGCGAGCTGGTCGGCGGCACCGCCCCCGCGCGCCGGTCCGGGCGCGCTGGAGCCGCTGGGGTCAGGGTGGGCGCCGGCCGGGTCCGTCCCGTCCGGGGTGTCACCGGCTGCGGTGCGTGGTGTCTCGTCAGCCATGAGCCGAGCTTTCCTCCCTGGGCTGAGAGCAGCCTGAGTGTTCGCCAAGCGGATACGGAGAATCCGCCGGCCCGGCCCGACAGCCTAGGGCGATCCGGCACCGGCCGCCGCACGCGGGCGCCGGTAAGTCGTACCCAAGCGTTTCTCAAGAGAAGATCAAGATCGGCCGGGTTGGCCGTATCCGCCGATACGGTGAGCGCGTTTGCTGTTCGGGAACGGATTCGAGGAGGACTCCGGGCGTGCACAACGGCTCCAGCGTGCCCCGAAGGCTCGGCACCCCTCGCCGGAAGGCCGCCCTGGTCGCTGCTGGCGGGCTGATCGCCGGTGCGCTCGGCGGGATGCTCGGGCAGACCCTGTGGGACGCCGGTCGGGCGGCCGCGACACCCAGCGCGGCAGCCCCGGCGAACCATGGGATCACGGCCGATTCGGCCGGCCCCGGCACCCGTGTGAACGCCCCGGTGAGCACCCCGCGGGCGCTGCGCGACCTGGGCGTGGTGCGAGGGGTGTACGAGCTCGCCGGGCCGCGGTCGGCCCCGGCCGGCTCCTGGACCGTGTTCGCGCTGGACGGACCGGTACGGTTCGCCCGCACCGACACCACCGCGCCGTTCACGCTGCGCTTCGACACCCGTACGGTCCCCGACGGCCGGTACGTGGTGATCATCCGGCTCGGTACGCGCGGCCGGCCGCCGGTGGCCTGGAACACCACGCTGGTGGTGGCCAACGGCTCGGCCGACACCGCCAGCCGCGGCCGCATCCCCGGCCGGCCCCGGCCCACGCCCAGCAGCGGCGCGCCGTCCCAGCCCGGCACCCCGGCCCAGCCCGGGGGCGGCGGCAGCACCGCGCCCTCCGGCGACTTCATCCAGCAGGTCGTCCAGCTGACCAACCAGCAGCGGGCCGCCAACGGCTGCGGCGCGCTCACCGTGAACGCCACGCTGACCCAGGTCGCGCAGGCGCACAGCGCGGACATGGCGGCGAACAACTACTTCTCCCACGACAGCCAGGACGGCCGCTCGCCGTTCGACCGGATGAGCCAGGCCGGCTACCGGTTCAGCGCCGCCGCGGAGAACATCGCGGCCGGCCAGCGCACCCCGCAGGACGTGGTCACCGCCTGGATGAACAGCGAGGGCCACCGCGCCAACATCCTGAACTGCACCTACACCGAGATCGGCGTCGGCTACGCCACCGGCGGCTCGTACGGGACGTACTGGACGCAGGACTTCGGCAAGCCGATGTAGGTCGCCGATCCAGGGGTCTCAGCCCGGCCGACCGGGCAGGCGGAGCCGGAACATCGCGCCGCCGCCCGGGGCCTCGCTGACGGTGACGCCGCCGCCGTGCCGCTGCGCCGCCTGCCGCACGATGGCCAGCCCCAGCCCCGACCCCGGCTGCGTACGGGCCTCGGCCGAGCGGTAGAAGCGCTCGAACACCAGCGGCCGGTCCACCTCGGCCACGCCCTCGCCCTCGTCGGAGACGCTCAGCTCGCCGGCGGCCAGCCGTACGGTCACCGTCGCGCCGGGCGGGCTCCACTTGGCCGCGTTGTCCAGCAGGTTGGTGACGGCCCGGTCCAGCAGCGTGGGGTCGCCGTTGACCTCCCACGGCTCGGTCTCCACGTCGTAGGCGAGACCGGGCGCGCGCCGCCGGACCCGCTCCACCGAGCGGGCGACCACCTCGGCCAGGTCGACCGGCACCGCGGTGGCCTCCGGCAGGTCCTCGCGGGCCAGCTCGACCAGCGACCCGACCAGCCCGGACAGCTCCAGGACCTGCGCGCGTACGTCGGCCAGCAGCGCGTCGCGGTCCTCCGGGTCGAGCGTGGGGCCGCCGGGGCGTACCGACTGGGCCAGCAGGTCCAGGTTGGTCCGCAGCGAGGTCAGCGGCGTACGCAGCTCGTGCCCGGCGTCGGCGACCAGTTGCTGCTGGCGCGCCCGGGAGCGGGCCAGCGCGGCGAGCATCGCGTTGAAGCTGGCGGTGAGCCGGGCCAGCTCGTCGTCGCCGGTCACCGGGATCGGCTCCAGCCGGTCGGTCGCGGCGACGAACTCGGTGGCCGCGGTCAGCCGGGCCACCGGCCGCAGCACCGCCTCGGCCACGGTCAGCCCGCACAGCACCGACACCAGGATGCCCACCCCGCCGACCACCAGGAGCACCAGGCCGAGCTGCCGCAGCTCCCGGCTCAGCTCCTCGGTGGACTGGGCCAGCACCAGCGCGACACCGTCGCCCGCCGGTACCGCCACCACCCGGTAGGTGATCCCGCCGTAGCCGGCGGTCCGCATCGAACTCGGCTCCGCGCCGGTGGCCACCGCGAGCTCGGGCGCTCCCCACGGCGGGCCGGCGGTGCGGATGGCCAGCAGCTCCCCGGTGTCCAGGACCAGCCCGATGCGGACGTCGACCGCCACCCCGAGCGCGGTGGCGGGGATGGTGACGAGCTGCCGCGGGTTGCCCTCCGCGCTCTTGACCGCCGCCTGGGCCCGGCGTTGCAGCGTGCTGTCCAGCTCCTGGTGCAGCCCCCGCCGCACGGTGATGAACGCCGCCAGCGAGGTGAGCGTGACGGCCAGCCCGACGGCCAGCCCGACCAGGGATCCCACCCGGCCGCGCAAGCTGAGCCCGCGCCGCGGCCGGTGGGCCGTCACGGCGGCGTCTCGCGCAGCGCGTACCCGACGCCCCGCACGGTGTGGATCAGCCGCGGCTCCCCGTCCGCCTCGGTCTTGCGCCGCAGGTACCCCACGTAGACCTCCAGCGAGTTCTCCGTGGTGGGGAAGTCGTACCCCCAGACCTCCTCGAGGATCCGCCCCCGGGTCAGCACCTGGCGGGGGTGGCGGGCGAGCAGTTCGAGCAGGGCGAATTCGGTACGGGTCAGGCGTACCGACCGGTCCCCGCGGGTGACCTCGCGGGTGACCGGGTCGACGGTCAGGTCGGCGAAGGTGAGCGCCTCGCTGTGCCCCTCGGGCTTGCCGGTGCGTCGCAGCAGCGCCCGCAGCCGGGCCAGCAGCTCCTCCAGCGCGAACGGTTTGGGCAGGTAGTCGTCGGCGCCCGCGTCCAGCCCGGCCACCCGGTCGGAGACCGCGTCCCGGGCGGTCAGCATGAGGACCGGCAGGTCGTCGCCGGAGGCGCGCAGCCGCCGGCAGGTCTCCAGCCCGTCCAGCCGCGGCATCATCACATCCAGTACGAGCGCGTCCGGCCGGTGCCGGGCCAGCTGCAGCAGCGCCTCCTCGCCGTTGCTGGCCAGCTCCACCTCGTAGCCGTTGAAGGCCAGCGAGCGGCGCAGCGATTCGAGCACCGGCCGGTCGTCGTCGACCACGAGTATCCGCACCGGCACAGTGTGCCCCGCCCGGCTGAGCGACACCTGAGAGCCTCAGGCGTCCAGGACCTGGTCGGTGCGGTAGAGGACCGGGGGGAGGGTGGACCACGGGAAGTTGATCCAGCGGTCGGTGTGCGCCCACACGTACTCGCAGGTCACGGTCGTGTGCGGCTTCTCGTACACGACGGCGCAGCGTACGTCCGCGACGTGGTCGGCGCAGAAATCCTTGACCAGCTTCAGCGTGGCGCCGGTGTCGGCGACGTCGTCGGCGACCAGGACGCGGGCGCCGGACAGGTCGACGGCGTCCGGGGTGGGCGGCAGCATGACCGGCAGGTCCAGGCGGGTGTCGACGCCGGTGTAGTACTCCACGTTGCACACGTGCAGGTTCTTCACGCCGAGCGCGTAGCCCAGGGCGCCGGCCACGAACAGGCCGCCGCGGGCGATGGCCAGCACGATGTCCGGCCGGTAGCCGTCGGCGGCCACCATCTCGGCCAGCTCCCGAGCGGCCCGGCCGAACCGTTCCCAGGTCAGGATCTCGCGTACGCCGCTCGGGGTCGGTGTCATGGCGGAAGACTCTAGCGAGACACGGGTGCTGATCAGCGCTAGGCGTACCGGTCGATGTGGACGACCCGGTGCGGCGGGCTCTCCGGCTCCGGCAGCGGCAGTTGCTCGGCGCCGGGGCGGAACCGCAGCGTGACCGGCAGGCGGAGCGCGGCGATCCACACCAGGCAGGCGCCGAGCATGTGCAGGCCGACCAGCAGCACCGGCAGGTGGGTGAAGTGCTGGGTGTAGCCGATGACGCCCTGCGATGCCTCGACCGCGACCAGCGTGACCGCGGCGCGCCACGCCGGCTCCGGCGCGCCGACCAGCCGGACCGCGACCAGCGCGCCCACCGACAACCCGATCAGCAGCATCACCACATCGGCGTGCAGTTGGGCCACGATCACCGGATCCAGGCCGGTACGCCGGGCAGCGCCGTCGCCGGAGTGCGGGCCGCTGCCGGTGACCACCGCGCCCAGCACCAGCGTCGCGGCGGCCAGCCCGACCACGCCGTACGCGAGCCAGCGCACCTCGCGGCGGACCAGCGGGCGGGCGGGCGCGTCGGAGGTCTCCCGGGTGCGCTGCCACAGCGCGAAGGCGACCGCGATCAGTACCGCCGACAGCAGGAAGTGCGCGGAGACGGCCCACGGGTTCAGGTGCGTACGGACCGTGATGCCGCCCAGGACGATCTGCGCGGGGATGCCGGCGAAGACCGCGGCGGCCAGCCACACCACCGGGCGCCGGCGCCGCTGGCTCAGCACGGCGGCGAGCAGGGTGGCCAGCGCGATCACGGTGAGCACCGGCGCGAGGGTCCGGTTGCCGAACTCGATCAGCCCGTGCCCGGTCACCTCGCGGGTCGGCACGTACGAGCTGTCGGTGCAGCGCGGCCAGGTGGGGCAGCCGAGCCCGGAGCCGGTCAGCCGCACCGCGCCGCCGCTGACCACGATCACCACGTTGGCGACGAGGTTGAGCGCGGCAAGCCGGCGTACCCACACCTCGCCCACGCGCATGCCCCGAATACTACGACCCGTCGAAGTTAGTCCCAGCGGAAGGTGCGGGCCGCCGCGGCGAGGCCGACCGCGGCCCACACCGCGAGCACCAGCAGGTCCTTGCCGGGCAGGCTGCTGCCGCGCACCAGCGCCGCCCGCAGCCCCTCGGCCAGCGCCGCGGTGGGCAGCAGTTCGAGCCAGGAGGCCATCGCGGCGGGGAACTTCGACAGCGGGAACACCACGCCGCCGAAGAACAGCAGCACGAACCAGATCAGGTTGGCCGCGGCCAGCGTCACCTCGGCCCGGATACGGCCGGCCAGCAGCAGGCCGAGGCCGGAGAAGGCGGCGGTGCCCAGGACGACCAGCAGCAGTACGCCCAGCGGTGCGGCGTGGCCGCGCCAGCCGAGCGCCGCGCCCACGCCGAGGATGAGCACGAGCTGGATCAGCTCCACGCCGATCACCGCGCCGGTCTTGCCGCCCAGCAGCACCTGGCGGGGCAGCGGGGTGGCGCCGAGCCGCTTCAGCACGCCGTACTTGCGCTCGAACCCGGTGGCGATGGCCTGCCCGGTGAACGCCGCGGACATCACCGCGAGCGCCGCGATGCCCGGCACGAAGGTGTCGGCGCGCGGCCCGTCCACCGACACGAACGGCGCCTCCACCAGGATCACCAGCAGCAGCAGCGGGATCACCAGGGTCAGCAGCAACTGCTCCCCGTTGCGCAGCGCCAGCCGCAGCTCCATCGCGGTCTGCGCCGCCAGCATCCGCGGCAGCGGCGCGGCGCCGGGTGCGGGCGCAAAGCTCTCAATCAACGGAGATCACGGCCCGTCAGCTCAAGAAAGACGTCTTCGAGGGTGCGCCTTTCGACCCTGAGGTCGTCGGCGAGGATGCCATGGCTGGCGCACCAGGCGGTGACCGCGGACAGCAGGTGCGGGTCGACCCGGCCCTGTACCAGGTAGCTGCCGGCCGGCGCCTCGGAGACCCGGCAGCCCGCCGGCAGCGCCGCGGTCAGCGCCGCCACCGCCAGCCCCGGCTCGGCGCGGAAGCGCAGCTGCCCCTCGGCGCCGCCCCGGGTCAGCTCGGTCGGCGTCCCGCTGGCCACCTCGCGGCCGTGGTCGATCACCACGACCTGGTCGGCCAGCCGCTCCGCCTCGTCCATGTAGTGGGTGGTGAGCACGACGGTCACCCCGTCGCCGCGCAGCCGCCCGACCAGGTCCCACACCGCGCGCCGGGCGTGCGGGTCCAGGCCCGCGGTCGGCTCGTCCAGGAACACCAGCTCGGGCCGGCCGACCAGGGCCATCGCCAGCGACAGCCGCTGCTGCTGCCCGCCGGACAGCCGCTTGTACGGCACGCCGGTCACCTCGCGCAGGCCCAGCAGGTCGAGCAGGTCCTCCACCGGCAGCGGGTACGCGGCGTAGCTGGCGACCAGGCGCAGCATCTCGCCCGCCCGCGCGCCCGGGTACGCCCCGCCGCCCTGCAGCATGACCCCGATCCGCGGCTTCAGCGCCGCCGCGTCGTGCACCGGATCCAGGCCGAGCACGCGCACCTTGCCGCCGTCCGCGGCGCGGAAACCCTCGCAGATCTCCACCGTGGTCGTCTTGCCCGCACCGTTCGGGCCGAGCAGCGCGAGGACCGTGCCGGTGGGGACGGCCAGCGACAGCCCGGCGAGCGCGACGGTGCCGCCGTACCGCTTCTCCAGGTCGACGACCTCGACCGCGAGCTCACCAGCGGGGGAGGGGCGCACTCCGCAAGGATAGGAGCGCGATTCGACCGGACGTCGAAGTGGGTCGCAAATCTCTTTCAACTCGGGCCCCGCGGACCCCCGGCAACCGTCCCGCAACCCGCCCGCTCCCCGGCCGGCACCACCCCGCACCGAACCTGGTCGGGCCGCCCCCCGCCGCCCCGGGCCGCTCCGCCGCCGCCTGCCGCCAGGAGCCACGCCATGCCCCCGCGCACCTCCCGCCGCCCCCGCTGGACCACCCTCCTGGCCACCCTCACCGCAGCCCTCACCCTCCCCATCGCCGCCGCCCCCCTCACCACCCCAGCCGCCGCCGCTCCCACCGCGACCGCCCTCGGTCCTGCCGCGTCCAGCTCGACCGCTACGGCCGCGGTCGGGCCGGTGCTGATTCCGCGGGTGCCGGCCGGCCTGCCCGCGGGCATCGAGGCGCTGGCGGTGTACGTACCGCAGGTGGCCTGCGACCCGGTGGCCAAGCCCGGCACCACCGCCCTCGGCAAACTGCTGACCACCACCTACCCCGGCACCAGCGCCGGGATCGAGCGTTCCTGCGGCGGCGGCCCGAACGCGGCGAGCGAGCACTTCGAGGGCCGTGCCCTGGACTGGATGAACACCGTCCGCGACCCGCGCCAGGCAGCCCAGGCCTCGGTCGTGCTGCGCTGGCTGCTCGCCCCCGACTCCCGCGGCAACGGCTACGCCTATGTCCGCCGCCTCGGCATCATGTACCTGATCTGGAACAACCGGATCTGGTCGGCCGACGACCCGCGCGCCGGCTGGCAGCCGTACCGGGACTGCGCGAAACACCCCGAACCGGCCTACGACACCACCTGCCACCGCGACCACATCCACTTCTCGCTGAGCTGGGCCGGCGCGATGGCCCGTACCTCCTTCTGGACCAGGCGGGTCGTCACCGCGACCGACTACGGCCCCTGCCGCCCCGCCGACCTCAACTGGGCCGCCCCCTACCGCGCCCCGAACCCCACCCGCTGCACCCGCCACCCGGCCCTCACCGCCAGCCCCGGCTCCTCGGCCACCAAGGTCGCGCTCACCACGTACTCGGGTGCGGTCCTACGCGGCGGCTGGACCGGCCCGGCCGTCACCGCCGTCCAGCAGGCGCTGAAGGCGAGGACCGGCGGGTACGACCGCGCGACCGCCACCGCGGTGGCCGGCTTCCAGCGCGCGCACGGGCTGTCACCGACCGGCCTGGTCGACCAGTGGACCTGGCGCGCCCTGCTGAGGGCGTACCACTAGCGGGCGGAAAGTTTTGACAACGCGTCCCGCCCTGGGTTAGGTAAGGCGAACCTAACAACGATCTAGGGCGGGTAGTGCGGATCATCGTGCTGGCGGGCAAGCCCACCGACTCGGTCACCCACGGGTTCCTGCCGGCCGCGCACCGGCTGGGCCTGCGGGTCACGCTGCTCACCGACCGCCCCGGCCGGCACGAGGCCGCGTACGCCGGCCGCCCGGACGCGCCCGCCGAGATCCGGCGCTGCGAGGTGTTCGACGTACGCGCCGTGCTCGACCAGGTCGGCCGCGCCGACCGCCCGGACGCGGTGTTCACCAACAGCGACCACCTGCAGACCCAGGCCGCGCTGGCCGCCGCGTACCTCGGGCTGCCCGGCAAGGACTGGCGGGCCACCACCCGGACCAAGAACAAGGCGTTGATGCGCCGGCACCTGGCCGACCAGGGCATCGACACGGTACGGGCCTGGCCGCTGGGCGCCGACGAGCCGGTGCAGGCGGTCGCCAGCGCCGTGCCGTACCCCTGCGTGCTCAAGCCGGCCGAGGGCGTGGCCAGCGAGGATGTGTTCCTGGTCGGCGACCCGGGTGAGCTGGCCGAGCGGGTGGCGCTGGTACGGCGGCGGCGACCGGGGCATCCGCTGCTGGTCGAGGAGTACCTGGACGGGCCGCTGTACACCCTGGAGACGCTGGGTAGTGAATGCGGCATGCGGGTGCTCGGCGGGTTCCGCACCCAGCTGTCCGCGCCGCCGCACTTCGTCGAGGAGCGGATGAGCTGGCTGCCGGCCGTGCCCGGCGCGGCGCGGGTGCTGCGGCAGTTGCGCGCCCTCGGGGTGGGACTCGGCGCCTGCCACACTGAGTTCGTGCTGCAGGGGGAGCGGGCGCGGCTGGTCGAGGTCAACTACCGCGTCATCGGCGACCAGTGCGACCTGCTCATGGCCGACCTGCTGGCCGAGCCGCTGTTCGAGCTGATCCTGCGCGCGCACCTGGGCGAGGACGTGACCGCGCCCGCGCCGGCCAACGACCCCAGGCAGGCCCGCATCGAGTGGGCCCTCGCCGACCGCGCCGGCGTCCTCATCTGCGCCCCGCCCGCCATCGACGACGGCGCCCTGGCGTACCGGCCGCTGCGCGCGGTCGGCGACCGCGTCGCCCTCACCCGCACCAACCGCGACTACCTGGGCGTCCTGCGCGTGCACGGCCCCGACAACCACACCGTCGACACGGCCGTCACCAGATTCTGGGCCGACCACAGCTGGGAAATAGCCCCGTGAGCCGACAGGGAGTGAGCATCGCAGCCGCGGGCGCTTTTTCCGCGGCGAGGAGCGGAGCGACCGCGGAGGCGAACAGGTGGGCGCCGTGAGCGTGCAGGCACACGTCGGTCGGCGGGCGGTCGCGGACGAGGTGCTGTGCCGGGTCCTGGACGCGCTGCTGCGCGAGGACCACCGGGGCCTGCGGACCGGCGCAACCCTGGTACGCGTCGCCGAGCTGGACGGGGACGGCTGGCTGTCCACCCCGCTGAACGGCACCGAACTGCTGATCCCGGTACGCCCGGGCATCGCCACCGACTGGTCGGTACGCCGCCCGCTGCTGGCCACCCGTACCGCCCCGGACGCCGCCCCCACCCCGGTCGCCGGCCTGGTCGACGTCCTCGCCCTGCTCCACCCGCCCGCCGACGACCCCGAGGCCGTCGCCGGGTACGCCCGCTTCGAGGACGAGTGCTGGCAGGCCGTCGCGGTCGCCCAACTCGCCCCGGAGGGCACCCCGGTCGAGGCGCACCCGGGCCGCGGCGTGGCCGGCAGCCTGGCGTACGAGCGGCTGGCCGCCCACCTCGACCACCCGGTCTACCCGACCGGCCGGGCCCGCCTGGGCGTGACCGCCAGCAGCCTGCGCCGGTACGCCCCGGAGTTCGGCCCGGTCTTCCGCCCCCGCTGGCTGTCGCTGCCCGCGGCCGCGGTCAAGGCCAGCGGCGACCTCCCGCCCTGGTGGCCCACCAGACGCGGCCGGCACGTGCTGCCGATCCACCCGCTCACCCTCGGCACCCTGCCGGCCGTACTCCGCGAGACCGGCCTGGCCGAACGGGCCGAACTGCTCCCCCCGCTGGCCGCCGACCCGGACGTCACCCCGACGCTGTCCATGCGCACCGTCGCGCTCACCGCGGACCCGACCACGCACCTGAAGCTGCCCATCCCGGCCAGCACCCTCGGCGCCCGCAACCGCCGCTCGCTGGTCCCCGGCACGCTCGCCGACGGCGCCCGCGTCCATCAACTGCTGGACACCGTCCTGCACCTGGAGCCGGCCTTCGCCCAGCGCATCCTACTGGCGCAGGAGTCCACCCACGCGCACGCCGGCCACGAGTACCTCGGCTACCTGGTCCGCCGCTACCCGGCCGGCCTGGAGCGCGCCACGGTCGTCCCGCTGGCCGCCCTGCCGGCCCGGCTGCCCACCGGGGAGACCGTGGCCGAGCAGGTCGGCTTCAACCTGGGCGAGTACGCCGCGCTGCTGCTGGGCTGGCACGTCACGCTGTGGCTGCGGTACGGGATCGTGCTGGAGGCGCACCAGCAGAACATCTCGCTGGTGCTGGGCGACGGCCCGATGCGCCTGCTGTACAAGGACAACGACGGCCCGCGGCTGGACCGCGACCGGCTCACCGCCGCGCTGGGCGCCCGGGCTCCCCGGCGTACCGAGCTGTCCGACCAGCGGCTGTGGGCCACCGACCCGGAGGAACTGGCGGCGGTCTTCACCACGATCACGCTGCACCTGTGCCTGGGCGCGCTGGCGATCGCGCTGGCCCGGCAGGGCGTGCTGGACCTGGACCGGGCGCTGGCGCGGATCCGGGACCAGCTGGCCGCCGCGGCCGCCGAGCACGAGGGCGAACCCGAGGCGGTCACGCTGCACCGGCTGGTGCTGACCGCGGACCGGCTGCCGGTGAAGACCATGCTGACCGCGGGCACGCTGCTGCCCAAGCACCGCACCGGCGCCGCCGACATCAACAAGCACTACGGCAGCACCGGCCCGAACTACCTGAACCCGCCGCGGAGGACCCTGCCCCGATGACCCCCGCCGACCCACCACCTGACCCGCTGGCCGACGACGTCACCTCCCACACCCTGCTGAACTGCCTGCTCCGCGAGGTCTGCGGCCCGCAGCGGCAGGCCAGGATCGAGGGCGGGTACGTCGTGCTGCGGCTGCCCCGGCACGACACCACCCTGCGGGTACGCCTGCGCCGCGCCGCCCTGACCGGCGCGCACCGCTTCGCCGGGGGCGCGCAGGTGCTCGGCCCGGCCGGCTGGCGCCCGCTCGGCTCGCAGGCGCTGGCCGAGGCGATCGCGGCCGAGTTGACGCTGGCGCACGGCACGCCGAACGGGGAGTTCGCCGACCAGGTGCGCGGCAGCCGCGAGCTGATCCGGCGGTTCCTGGCCGCCGCGCCCGCCCCGGCCCCCGACCTGGACGGCGACCCGACCGAGGCGTACCTGGCCAGCGAGCAGGCGCTGCCGTTCGGCCACCGCTTCCACCCCACGCCCAAGGCCCGCTCCGGCTCGGTCGGCGCCGCCCTGCGGTACGCCCCGGAGGTCGGCGCCCGCTTCCCGCTGCGGCTGCTGGCCGTCCGCGCCGACCGGCTGGCCGGCGCGCCCGCCGACCCGGTCCTGGACGCCCTCGGCACCGCCCCGCCCGGCTACCTGCCGCTGCCGGTCCACCCCTGGCAGTACGCCCTGCTGCGTGGCCAGGCGCCCTTGGCCGGCGCGCTGCGCGGCGGCGACCTGCTCGACCTCGGCCCGGGCGGCGACCCAGTCGTCCCCACCGCCTCGGTCCGTACCGTCTACCACCCGGCCGCGCGCGCCTTCCTCAAGCTCAGCCTGTCGGTCCGCATCACCAACTGCGTCCGCCGCAACGCCCCGTACGAGCTGACCGGGGCGGTCGCGCTGACCGGGCTGCTCCGCCCGGTGGCCGCGGACCTGGCGCGGCGCTACCCGGGCACGGTGCTGCTCGCGGAGCCGGCGTACCGGACCGCCGCGCTGCCGGGCCTGGTCGACTCCCTGGGCGTGATCGTGCGCGAAGGCCTGGGCCCGCACCTGGCGCCCGGCGTGACCCCGCTGCTGGCCGCCGCGGTCGCCGACGAGCACGGCCCGCTGCTGCCCGCGCTGCTGCGCCGCGCCGCCGACCGCGCCGGCGCCGGCCCGCTGGAGTGGTGGGACCGGTACGTCGGCCTGCTGCTGCCGCCCGTACTGCACGCCTACTTCGGGCACGGCGTGGTCACCGAGCCGCACCTGCAGAACGTGGTGGTCGGCGTCCGGGACGGCCTGCCGGCCCAGGTGTTCCTGCGCGACCTGGAGGGGGTGAAGCTGCTCCCGCCGCGGCACCGGGCGCTGCCCGAGCCGGTCGCGGCGCAGGTGGTGTACGAGCCGCGGCGCGGGTTCGACCGGGTGGTCTACTGCCTGCTGGTGAACCACCTGGGGGAGACGCTGGCCCGGCTCGCCGACGAGCACCCCGCGCTGGAGCGCCCGGCCTGGCAGGTGATCCGCCAGCACCTGCTCCGGTACGCCGCCAACCACGACACCGCCGAGCACGGAGGCACGGACCTGCTGCGCGACCTGCTGGCCGGCGCACCGCTGCCGGGCAAGGCGAACCTGCTGACCCGCTGGGCCCGGTTGCCGGACCGGTCGGCCGGCTACCTGCCGCTGGCCAACCCGGTGGGGCCGTACCTCACGCAGTCACGATGCGTACACACAGTGACGAACGATCAACGGCGGGTGCCCGGCCCGTCGGTGCGGGCGTAGATCAGCCCGAGCGTGGCGCGCGCCGCCTCGAGCCACTGCTCCAGCCACTGCGGGTCCAGCGCGCCGGTGCGCGGCGGCAGTTCCAGTAACAACCCCCGCATCAGCGGGTGGTCGGCCGGGCTGCCCGCCTGCGGCCGGAACCAGTCGTGGTCCGGCGCCGGCAGGGCGGCCGGTACGGGCGGCAGGCTGGCCGCGGCGCTGCTCGCGTGCGCACTCGGCATACCCGCAGGCAGCCCGGTCGCCGGCAGCTCCACCGGGGCCGCCGCGGTGCCCCGCTGCGCCCGCCGGCCGAGCTTCGGGGCCTCGCCGTTGAGCTCCTCCTTGGCGGGGAGCTCCATGTCGCGGGGGAAGGTGAAGCCGTTGGCGGGACGCCCGTTGTCGTCCAGCTTGTCGGCGTTGAACTTTTCCCCGCCGAAACCGTCAGGTGCCAGGTCCATGGCGGCATAGCCTGCCGTGCCGGGCCGGTCGGCCGCTAGTTTTCGGACCAACTAGGCTGTCCCTGTGCCCTGGTCGGGCCCTTAATTTAGGTAACCCTAAGTGACGGCTCTCACCGGCCCCGGTTTGCCCGGGCCCGCGTAAATAGGTCACACTCTTGTTGTGAAATTGGAGCCGCAGGCGGACCGGAGCACGGACGGGCCAACCGATCCGCGCACCCGGGACGTGGTGGCCAGGCTGCTGCTGGAGCAGGGCCCGGCC
>Ga0081455_10005792_pt1 | contig 13460 bp, 9 predicted proteins | sample TabmetS3T2R1_FD_70207 | JGI IMG/M metagenome (GOLD analysis project Ga0081455, IMG submission 70207) | Tabebuia heterophylla rhizosphere microbial communities from the University of Puerto Rico - S3T2R1 | ecosystem: Host-associated > Plants > Roots > Rhizosphere ... | reverse complement strand
GAAGGAGTCTCGGTCTTGGTGTCGGCCTTTTCGGGCCCTTGAGTGGCTTCCGTACTCAGAATCTCGCCTCGATGCTGTTGAAGATCAATGTTTCCCCGCGTCCGATGCGTCCGTACGCGCACGAATTCACAGTGCGGCGGGCCATCGTCGGTGCAAACTCGACGCATTCTACTGTCCGGTCCGGCAGCGGAAAAGCGCCCTGGCTGGCGTTGGCCGATCACCGGGTGTTCTCTGTTCTTATGCCGACCACCCCAGAACCACTGTCTTGGCCGCGTTCCCATCGGGATCCGGACGATCCGCTCAACCCGGCGCCGGATTTGGCGCGAATCCGTAGCGAGCAACCGGTGTTCGGGATTCAGGTGCCGCACCCGACCGGTGGATCCCTCTCCATGTGGTTGATCACCAAGTACTCCGACGCTCGCAAGCTGCTGTCCAGCCGGGACACCAGCAACCGGCTCGGCCATTCAGAATCGGCAGCCGCCCAGCCCGGATTTCTGTTGTCACTCGATCCGCCCGATCACACTCGGATCCGTCGAATGCTGACCGGTCAGTTCTCGATGCGCCGGCTGACCGAGATGCGCCCGCACATCGAGGAGATCGCGACGAGATTCCTGGACAAGATGGAGGACGCGGGGCCACCGACCGACCTGATGAAGGCATTCGCGTTGCCGCTGCCGTCGCTAGTGATCTGTGAGCTGCTCGGCGTGCCGTTCGAAGACCAGGCCGAGTTCCAGCGGCGCAGCGACACCATGCTGGACGTCTCCGTCCCGCCGGAGGTGCAGGCGCAGAACACGCGCGAGATGAACGAGTACATGCAATCGCTGGTGCAGCGGCACAGACAGCATCCGGGCGAGGACATCCTCGGCATGCTGATCCGGGACCACGCGAGCGATTTGAGTGATGAAGAGCTCGTCGGGATTGGGAACATCCTGCTGGTTGCCGGCCATGAAACCACTGCGAACACCATTGGTTTGGGTACTTTGCTGCTGCTGCGGCATCGGGAGCAGTTTGCCCTGGTTCGCGACGACCCTGAGGTGACCAGCACCGCGGTAGAGGAGATTCTGCGCTATCTCACGATCGTGGCCACGGGCAATCCGCGGATCATCTTGGAAGACACGACCATCGGCGGCCAGCTCATTCAGGCGGGCGACGTGGCAATGGTGTCGCTGCCGGCGGCCAACCGTGATCCGGACTTCATGGCTGACGCGGACGAGTTAGACGTGACCCGACAGCCGCAAGCTCACCTGGCTTTCGGGCACGGCATCCATCAATGCCTTGGTCAGCAGCTCGCGCGGCTCGAGATGTCGGTGGCGCTGCCGGCCCTGCTGCGGCGGTTCCCGACCCTGTCTCTCGCAGCACCGGAGGACGAGCTGACATTTCGGGCCGACGGTCCGGTCAACGGCGTCCGTGCGTTGCCGGTCCGCTGGTAGCGCACGACAGCTCACGGTCGGCATTATCCTGCGGCAATGAGCGATGCGCCGCAGCCATCCGAGCTGGCGTCCCCTGCAGCAGCTGAGCCCTGGGTCTCCGATCCTGAATATCGGCAAGGTGCTGTCGATTTGCTCGGCATCTTGGCGTACGGTGCCTTGGCAGCCTTCGACCGGCTGGCAGAGGACGCCCGCCAGGCGCCTGCTCTTCCCGACAAGGTGCATATGGGCTCGATGGCGGCGCTTCAGATCAAACATTTCGAGACGGTTCGGGCGCGACTGGCCGACTTCGACACTGACGTCATGGTGGCGATGACACCGTTCTATGAGCCCTTCAACGAATTCCACGCGCACACCAAGCCGAAGGATTGGCTGGAGGGTCTGGTGCTGGCCTACGTCGGGAATGGCTTCGCCGCCGATTTCTATCGCGAGGTTGCGGCGTTCGTCGACGCGGACACGCGCGCGCTTGTGCACGAGGTGCTGGCCGACGAGGGTCACGCCGACTTCGTGATCGAGAAGGTACGCGCCGCCATCGCCGCCAATCCTCGGGTGGCCGGCCGTTTGGCGCTTTGGGCCCGCCGGCTGGTCGGAGAGGCGCTAAGCCAGGCTCAGCGCGTGGCAGCTAATAGGGACGCTCTGACCCACCTCCTGACAGGGACCGTCGACCGCCCCGGCATGGATCTTGCCGCGATGAGCCGGATGTTCTCCCGGCTGGTGGAGAACCACACCCGCCGCATGGCAAAGCTCGGGCTCCAGGCATGAACGTGAGTTAGCACCAAGTTCCCTCGCGTCGGCGAAATCGCGCGCCGCCGCACGGAGGAGGAGTGAGCGGAGGCGTTCTTCCTCCGCGAGTGACGACGACGGCGGCGGATCACGCGCGCGATTGCGCGAGGGAACAGACCCAACTAGACAGCTCCGAAGCCGACGTGACGGGCGTTTTCCTCGCCCAGGTCGACGTAAGCGATCTTGGACACAGGGATCAGCACTTTGCGGCCGCGCTCGTCAGTCAGCGTGAAGACTCCGTCGCCACCAACTGCGATTGAGCTCAACAGTTCCTGCTCGACATCGTCAGCCGACTCGGCGCTCTCAACCACGATTTCCCGACTGACATGCTGAATGCCGACCTTGACCTCCACTGTTCCTCCTGGTGAGAGCTGACTTCTCGCGGGTGACACTGAAGCAACGGTGCCACACTTCGGGCCCGAAGCCGCGCAGTGTTCGCGCAGAGCGTTGCACAAGCTGGGTGCGTCCGCCTAGGCCAGACTTGCCTTCTCGTCCTCGGTCGCCTGTCGGATGACAATTCGAGTCCAACCACCGACGTAGATGCGATCATCAGCAGCCAGCTCATGTTTTGTGCCGACTGGAATGGGGTCGGATGGGAGCGGGCCGGTGGCCGGCGCTACGAACGTCCCGTTGGCCGAATCCAGATCTTCCACCCACCAGCGCGCACCGTCAGTCGTCAGCTGAGTTTGGCGGCGGCTGACGCCAGAATCGGACTCACAATCGATCTGAGGATGGATGTTCCGACTTCTGGAGGTACGACCTATCAAGATCGACTTCGAGTGCAGCGGGACGACGACCGGTAGGCCGGGGGAGGGCATCGGATCGGGGCTTTCCTGGGCCCGGTACCACGCGGGGTCAATCCAAACCTCTGCCACCCAATCGAACGTCCCCGGCGTCGAGACCGTGCTGCCGTTGCCGGGGGTCGGCGCCGGAATGGTTGGTGCCGGTTGCACCTGATCTACCCCTGTGATGTCTGGCGAATTCGGTGTGACCAGCGAACGCGGCATAGTTCCGGTGGTGAAGTCATAGCCGCAGTTCTCACAGAAGAGTGCATCGACGGAGTTATCAGCCCCGCAATTCGGACAGGGTTGGCGATCTGGTGCGCTGCTGGTGGCGCTGGCCGGTGTAGCGGTTGGTTGCGGCGCTGAGCTGGAGTCGATAGGCAGCCCACACACATCGCAGTAATCCTGCGCCAAAGATGAGTGGCCTACCGGACAGATGGCGATCATCGGTGAGGGCTAGAGCTCGAGCTCACGGTCGCTGCGGAGGTGGAGATCACTGGTCGCCTTCCGGTCGAGGGGAGCGTTCATCCCCTGATCCTGGTTGTCTTCGTGGAGGCGGTGTCCAGGGCCATCTCGTCAACCTTGTCCACCGCGCGCTTCAGACGCACCGTACCGGTTTCGGAATCTTCGATGTCCACCACCTTGCGCAGTCGAGTGGTCGCCTCCTCGTTGCCGGTTTCCGCAGCGAGTTGTACCGCGCGGCCGAGCTTCTTCGTGGCGGTCTCCTCGTCTCCGCTGGCTTTGGCGGCCAAACCCTCTTGGATGACCTCGGCAAGCTCGGTTTGGCCGGTGTAGTGAGCCACCTCGGGATTGATCCGGGTGGTCAGGCCCTCGTCGTCGGACCACTTCGCTTTGACCAAGCTCTGTGCGGCCACCTGGTCGTTGACGGCAAGTTGCACCCGCGCCGCGAGCTGCTCCTGCCCAATTCCCTTTGCGGCCAACCTCACACTGACGTGATAGTCGCGCGACTCGTCGCCCCACGATCCGGTCGGGTACCCGCCGGTCAGCGGGTTGATTTCGATTCGCCGTGAGGTCAGATCCTCCACTGTTGGCGAGACTTGGCGGACGAAGACCACCTGTGCCCCTTGCGGCGCCCATACCCGCAACTGCGCATCAGCCACGCCGCGACTCATCGACTGTTGCATGAGTTCGGCGAAGACCTGACTCATCTGATCCGGCTCGGGAATTATGTCGACGCTGCCAAGCAGAGCCTGGGCGATCCGGCGCACCTCGGCAACCTGCCAGTCGACCCCAACGCCGCGGCAATCGCATTGGAACTTGCCCGTCACCCCGCCGATCGCGTTAGTCAGCTGTTCGGGTGTCTCATTGTGGTTCTCGCCATCGGTGAGCAGGATCGCGTGTCGCTGAGCCAGCATGGGCACTGAGTCGAAGAGCCGGCCGGCCAGCGTAAGCCAGGTACCCATCGCGGTTCCGCCGTCGGAGCGGAACTGGCTGATCGCCTGATGCGCCGCGTACCTCGCGTTGCTATCCATCTGCATCATTCCCCGACCAGATCGGACAAGGGGGAATGCCAGGTAGGCCTGATGGGTCCCAGCGACCACTGCAAACCAGGTCCCGTCGAGGATCTGATCAACGGCTGCCGCAGCTGCCGTCTTCGCCGCCTCGAGCTTTGTTCGGCCCATGGAACCCGAGGTGTCGACGATGATGATCTCCCCGGCATCGCCCGATCCGGTCTGACCGGCCGAACCTGCTCCGCTGCAGGTCATGGTGACGATGGCGTTGACGTCGGTTCCGCCCTCAGGCAGAAACTCGTTCTGATACACCTCTGCTGTGAACTCGGCCATGATCAACTCATCCTTTCTTCGAGCTGCTCGCGCATCGCGTGCTGGCTCGCAGCACATCCTTTCGCATCCTGGCTGGTCGATTCAGTATGCACGGAGCTGCGAGCGTCGGTTATCGCTGCCTGCCTGCTGATGAGGAGGGAAAGGGACATGCCTTTAGTCCCCGGGCGAAGCGAAGTAGGCAGCTTCCAACGCGCGATCCGCGCCGGCGAACATCGCAGCGAGCGGAGCGAGCCAATGGACAGAGCGAGCGTAGCTGGCGGAGCAATCAAACACGTGCGAGAGCTACGGAGACGTTGTCCTTGCCACCCCGCCGGTTCGCCCAACCCACGAGGGCGACCGCCAACTTCAGTGGATCGCAGTCCGGAGTGCTCAGTTCGGCGACGAGCGACTGAAGAGCGGTGGCCTCCGATGCGTAGTTCCACAAGCCGTCTGAGCACACCAGAACCCAGCCGGGTGAGGTTGCGTGGATGGACCCGGTACGCGGCGTGAAGTCGGGGCTGTCGCGTCCCAACCACTTCGTGATGGCGTGAGCTTGCGGGCCGTTCTCGGCCTCATCGCGCGGAATCCCCATCGCGATTCGCGCCTGGGCAACCGAGTCGTCGACGCTCAGCTCTGCGGGATCGCCGCTCGAACCATGATCAGGGATCCAGTAGATCCGGCTGTCGCCGACGTTGCCGAACACCACCAGATCAGCTTCGACGACAGCCGCGGCGAAAGTGCAGGACGCGGCGTTCTCGCTGCCCGGCGCGGTGTTGTCGATCACTGCGGAATTGGCTGCGGCGGCGGCCTTGACAATGGCGCCTGCGACCGCAGAGGCTCGACTGGCCGGAGTGCCGAGACCTGCGGGCCGGTGCGCCACCAGGACGTCGCGAGCCGTACGAGCAGCCGCCAGGCTGGCGATATCGGAGTCCAGGGACGTGGACACTCCATCGCACACCACGAGCACCGCGCGGGAACTAGGTGCCGCCTCGGCTGCGACAGCCGTAGCGTCCTCGTTACGGTGGTGCCGTACGCCGCGGTCGCAGCACGCTGCAACCCATGATGCCGGCTGCTCGGTGTAGTGCTCTCGCTCCGTCGGCGCCTTGGTGCCGCAGGTCTCGCAGTAGCCGTCCCCGCCGATCACACCGCCACAGTTGGCGCAGGGGCGGGCAAGTACGACTGTGTCCTGGTCGGCTTCGGTCTGGATGGAGCGCGTGATCTCAATGGGTGCTGCCAGCTCGTCAGCCTGCTCGACCGGACCAGCGGCCGTCGGCGTGAGCGCACCACCGCAGGCCTCGCAGAATGCCTCCTGGGCTGCAACCTCCGCGCCACAGTGGGGGCAGCGAAGACCTCCGTCAGGCTGGGGGACCCCAGCTGGCGGCGCAGCGGCGGTGGGCTGTGTCAGGTGGTCGGTCATCGTAGGGTCCACCTTCGCACGGCGTTGGCTTTGTCTACCAACGCATAGCGGCGTTGCGCGTCGGTCTCGATGCCAGCGAGATGCCGATAGGTAGCTTCCAGCCCATCGCGCAGAGTCTCGTCGCTCGCATCGTACGGGCCGATCTTGATATTGGTCTTCGATCCGTTCTTGTCGACTTCTGCGAGCGCCCGCTCCAAGATCTCGGCCGTCAGCTCAGATTGCTCACGCGGATCCAGCCGAACTCCGCTGATGCTGTCCATCGCCTGGGCCAACGCAGGCAGCCCATCGCCTGACTCGTAGAGCTGCATAGCCCGCAGCCGCCGTGCTTCGGGGTAGCTCCGGCTTGTCGAGGGCACCAAGTCCAATGCCTGTACGGCGCCGGGCACATCGTCCCGGGCGGCGCGAATCCGCGCCATCCCGAATGCGGCCGCAGCCACATAGTTGGCGTCGGTACTGGCACAGGTGCGGTATAGCCCTTCAGCGATGTCCGCTTGGCCGCCATGCTCGCAGGCGAGGGCCAGCGCAAGTTTGGGAGCCAGCTCGCCCGGCACCTGACCGTACACGGCGTTGAAGGAAGATTGCGCCGACGCGAAATCGCCGGCGTCGAGCGCCGAGAGGCCGGCAACCCACACGGCGCGCCATTCCCAGGGATCCTCGACCAGCATCTCGTTGACGATCTGGTCCACGAGGTCCCGGCGCCGCAGCTCCAGCGCGGCATGGGCCTGGGCCAGTCGAACCTCAGCCGTTGCTTCGGGTGCCTCACGGAGTTGGTCGAGGCGCCTAGCAGCGTCGTCGACGGAGATGTTGCTGAGCCAGGCGTACTGCGGATCGGCGGTGTCGACGCGCAGTGCCGGAAGCTCATGCCACTCCAGTGCCTCGCTGGTGATAGCCGGCGCCTCGAAAAGCACCGATGCCGCCGAGGTCAGCGCCGTGCCGGGTGTCTTCTGGGCGACCACTTCGCGAAGCACGCCGAGCAGCTGCACCCGGAACTCGTCGACTGAGGCGAACCGATCCGCTGGGTCGGCTGCGCAGGCCTTCGAGAGCAGCCGGTACAGGGAGTCGTGGGTTGCGAACAACGGCGTTTCTTCCACGGGCGGCAGGCTGGCGACGTACTTGGTCTGGTATCCCCGGAACTCGGTCATCAGCACCACGCAGGTGCGGCCGATGGTGTAGATGTCGGATGCCACGGTGGGGCCAACCTGAGCTACCTCGGGTGCCTGGTAGCCGATGGTGCCGTAGATTGCTGATTCTTGATCATCGGCGCGCCGTACGCCGCCAAGATCGATGAGCTTCACCGCATCGCCGACCTGAATCAAGTTGTCTGGCTTGAAATCGCAGTAGATCAGACCAAGATCATGTAGGTAGCTGAAGGCCGGCAGGATCTCCAGGATGTAGGCCAGCGCCTGGTCGACGGGCAGCGGATCGAACTTGCCGTTGTTCGCCCGCATCCGGTCTTTCAAGATCTGCTTGAGGGAGGTCCCGCCGACGTACTCCATCACGATGTAGCCGGCGTCTTCGTGGGTGACGAAGTTGTAGATTTCGACGATCAACGGGTGCTCGACCTGAGCGAGGAACTGCTTCTCCACGATGGCTACGGCCAGGGCATCTTTGTCGCCAGTATTGAGCAGGCCTTTCAGCACCACCCAGCGATCGGACACGTTGCGGTCCTTCGCGAGGTAGATCCAGCCCAGCCCGCCATGCGCCAGGCAGCCGGCCACCTCGTACTGGTTCGCCACAAGATCGCCCGGCTGCAGCTTTGGCGTGAACGAGAATGGGTTTCCGCAGTTCGGGCAAAACCCTTCGGTCCGTCCCGGCTGTCCGTCTCGCGACCGACCAACCGGCCGGCCGCAGTTCGGGCAGTTCCGTTTCTCTTCGGGAACCTGCGGGTTCTTCATGATCGCCTGAGCGGCGTCGATCACAGGTGCCGGCGGAACCCGAGTCAGCCCGGCGCCCAGTCGAGCTGAACGGAGCCGCTGCGAACCCGAACGTACCCGCTTGGTGATCTTGGAACCATTTCCGGATACTCGCTGCGAGCCGAGGGCCGTTGACTGCAGGCGGCTTGAGCCCGCTGAAATCGCCGACGCTGCACCGCCGGCGGATATCGGCGTTTGATCATCGACCGCCGGCTGGATGGCCGGTCCCCCAGGGCTGCCGCACACATCGCAGTAGCCGTCGACGATGGTGCCGGTGCAGCCGGGTTGCGTGCAGCGCGTGCCAGAGAAGTCGGGCGTCGCCGGCGCCTGGGCGCTGTCTTCAGGAGGTGCTGCCGGGTTGGTACTGACGGGCCCCGGACTGCCGCACACGTCGCAGTAGCCGTCGACGATGGTGCCAGTGCAGCCCGGCTGAGTGCATCGTGTCATTCGAACGTCGCCCTGTTCATTTGCTTTCCGACGATGTGGCTGGATGCACCGTATGCGGCGCAGGGGTGGTTTGCAGGTAGGTCTGGTAAACCGTGACGAGTTGTTGGGCAAGAACCATCCGGCTCGGTCGCTGATCCAGTGCGTTGCGGGCGAGCTCGTAGGCCTGGGCGATATCCGGAACCTCCGCCTGTCCGGTTGCCATCGCCTTTGCGTGGTACGCCTCGAGCCGGCTTGCCAGTTCGTCGTGATCTTGCAGCGCCTTCGCGTAGGCATTCTGTGCAATGGTCATCGCTCGAGATACCTGATCGAGGCGGCGTACGTAGGCCTCCAGCTCGTCGCGAGTGTTCGGTACCGGCCCGAGCGCGGCAGTCTCAGGTACCGCGTAGCGGGGTGCGGGATCAACGCGGCGTACGCACTCCTCGGCGATGCCGCGTAGCACCGCTTCGCGGGCCTCCAGGTCGGCGCGTTCTTCCCGGGCCCGCATCACGAGCGCTGCGGCGTCGCGCCGCTTGGCGCCGTTGACGATCAGATCGCGCTCGAAGGTGGCAGCATCGATCTCCAAGGGTGCGAGCAGGCCCCCCACATCGCCGCCGCGGCCGGCCTTGTCCGCGAGCTCCTTGAGCCTGCGCGCCAGCCGTGACTGTTCGAGTGCGGCTTGCTGTTGTGGAGCGCCGGCGGGCTCCAGGTCGATCTGCTCCCGGATGCGCTCCATCTGGGCGCGGAGCTGCCGGACACGTTCGGTGATTTCCGCGCCTGACGGATCAAGGCCGAGCTTGACGCGAAGCTGCGACAGCAAGGCGTCAGACAGCCGGCAGGCCTCCGGCAGCGAGACTGAGAGCCCTGACGCGGTGCTGGTATCCAGCCGCCCCCAGATCAGGGTGGAGATGCGCATCAGCTCGGTGGCTCCGACCCTCCCGGAGTTCCAGGTCGCCCGAAGCAATTCGTAGCGATCTGATACCGCCTTCCATAAGGCCATCGACAGCAAGATGTCGCCAGTCACAGCCGAGCCGGTGGCCGCATGCAACGCGGCCTTGTCCAGTTCGTCCAGTTCGTGACGTCGCCCATCCCGCCACTGGCCAAGCTGGTCCAGATAGACCTGCGCCGCTTGGGGCTCAACGGCTGCGCCCATCTGCCCCGGTGCGGCCGGAGCTGTCACCTGTCCAGCAGGCGCGACCACGCTCGTCACGTCCTGCCGTAGACCGGGATGGGCGGATCGGGTGCTGGCCCGAGGGAGTCCCGGAGCCATCGGTTGTAGAGCGTCTTCCACTCGCCATCGGTGCGCATCTGGTCCAGGCGAGCATTGACGAAGCTGACGAAATCCACATCCTTTTTGTTGAAGCCCAGTCCATACGGCTCTGAGGTGAATGCCTGCTGATTCGGCACCACCGCGTACGGGTCCTGTGCGGCGAGACCCGCGAGGACTGTGTCGTCCCCTGTGATCGCCGCAACCTGCCCCTCCTGGAAGAGGACCAGGCAGCCCGTGTGGGTGTCCGCCCCGACCGGGATGGCCTTCGGGGCTTTCTTGATCAGGTTGTCCATGCTGGACGTGCCAATGGGTGCACAGACCTTCTGTCCCGCAAGCTCAGTGATCGAGTTGATCTTCGACCCCTTGCGAACCAAGATCTTCTGGCCCGAGCGGTAATACTCCCCTGAGAATGCGATCTGCTTCCAGCGATCACAGTTGATGGTCATATTGCGGGCCACGATGTCAACCTCACCCTTCTCGAGCGCGGGGATCCGTTGCGCTGCGGTGATCACCTTCAGCTGGTAGCGGTTCTCGTTGCCGAAGATCGCCTTGGCAACCGCCTTGACCATGTCGATGTCGAATCCCTCGATCTCGCCGGTGAAGGGGTTCCGTGACCCGAGCAAATAGGTATCAGCCGATACCCCGGCTACCAGCCGGCCGCGCTTTTTGATCTTGGCCATAGTGGATCCGCTGGGCAGAGCATCGGGCGGAGGCAAAGGGTTGCTGGGTTCATAGGTCGCGAGCGGATTGCCGCACCGGGCTGCTTGCGGCGCCGGCGCGCTGGTGGTCGGTTGCGGAGCAGGAGGCTCCGGCAGCGGAGTCGGTGTGGTGCTGAACGTGCATGCTGAAAGCACGCTCACTGTGAGAACGCTTGCCACGGCCAGGACGGCTGCCCGCCACCGACGCCTCATCGGTATTCCTTGAGCCGAGTGGCGATGCCCCAACGTCCCAGGAGCGCAACCGCTAACCCGCTGAGAAGGGTGAGGATGGCGAAGACGACCGCTACTGGCTGGATGCCCGCCAGCGCGCTGGATGTTTCCTCGCTCACTTCGTCGAGGTAGCTAGCCAAATTGCTGTCGAACGTGCCGAAAACGGTGTTGGACGACTCTGGGCCGGATCCGGTGGCCTGGGAGACCGCTCTGTCCCACCTGCCGCCGTCGTCGAGGGCACGGATCTCGCCGTGAACATTGGCGTATGCCTGCCACTGGTTCACCAGCTCGGGCCTATCGGTGAGGCGCTGGAGGTTGGCGGCCACTGAGTCAGCTGAGGACTTCCAAGCGGCCTCGAATGCCTGCCCGGATCCTCGTGCGATCAGCGTCAAGCTTTCGTTCGACTTCGCGTTGTTGGCATCGATCCGCGTATCCGCAGCCGTGTTCACGGCGGCGAAGCTGCCGTTGGTGATGGAGTTGAGCGTGCTGCTCAGTTGTATCGCCGCGATCAGGCTGGCGATCGTGATGAGGAGAAGTACGGCTGCACTTGCCAGCATCCCGATGTTGATCTTGCGCTTGAACCGGCGAGCCAGCCAAACCTGGGCGATGATCACGCCCGCCAAAGCAAGTAGGGCGATGATCGGGAAGATGAATCCAACGCGCGCGTCCATATCGTCCGCCGCTCGCGTCGCATTCGAGCTGACCAGGTTGTCCAGAATTGGCAGCGCGGTGCTCCGCAGCTCAGCGCTGGCGTTGCGGAGGTACTGGGCACCCACCGGGAGTCCCTGGCGGTTGTTCGCGCGAGCCTGCTCGATCGTTGCCGCATAGCTGACGACCTGCTGATTGAGCGCCGACAATGCTGCGGCATCAGCCGGTTGTGCCTGGGATGCTTCCACAATCAGCGAGCTGGTGCTGCGCATCGCCTCGTCGTACACCGCGCGTTGTGCTGGCGGCTCCAGACCTCCAACAAGAAACGCGTTCGTGGCGATCGCGTCGGCGCTCAGCAGGTTGGACTGGATCTTCTGAATCCGGATCAGCTGCGCGGTGTCGGCTTTGGCGCGGCTCAGCGAGACGGCCAGGTAGGAGAAGGTCAGGACGCCCACCAGAGCGACTACTACACCGACGACCACGACGCCGAGGCTGAGCAGTCGGAGCCGCTGCGGCGTATCCATGGTTCGGGCTGCAGCGGCTGGAGTGGCGGCCCTTGGCCTCGCTGCTGTGGCCGCTGCGGGCGCCGTGGCCGGAGGCGTGATCGGCGCAGTGGTCGTTGGGGCATCATCGGGTGGCGCGGCCACTCCGGTTGCTACCCCCGGATGACTGGCCTGGCTCACTGCTGTGCTCCTTGGGTCTCGGGATGGTCCTCGGCTGGCTGCTCGACGTCGCCCTCGCTCGAGGATGGCGAGCTGGCCTGCTGCTCTGGGATGGCAGGTGACGGCTCGTTCTCCGCAGCCGCCTCCTCGAAGTCCGCGGGGACCAGCTTCCGTAGCTCTTCGAGGGTCGGCTCAGCGACATCGCGCAGACGCCAAGCATGCCTGCCGATCGCCGCCTCCAAGCAATTCCGCGCAAATCGCCCGTTGCCGAATATAGGACCACGAGGGGTCGCAGCAAGGATGGCGGTGAAGCGTTCCACGCAAGCATCGTCGAGGTCATAGTCCGCAGCTTTTGCCATCTCTTCCAGGATGCGCACCAGTTCCTCGTCGGTGTAGTCGGCGAATTCGATAGTGGTCCGGAAACGGCTCGCTAGACCTGGATTCTGTGCAATGAAGATCGCCATTGGATCGGGATAGCCCGCGACGATCAGGACTAGGTCGTCGCGACGGTCCTCCATCTCTTTGACCAGTGTGTCAACCGACTCCTGGCCGTACTGATCGCCGGCGAGGCTGTACGCCTCGTCGATGAAGAGGACTCCGCCGGCCGCGGAGGTGACGACCTCGGCCGTCTTGATTGCCGTTTGGCCGAGATACCCGGCGACTAGTTCGGACCGGTCGACTTCAACCAGCTGGCCCTTTGACAGCAGTCCGAGCGCTCTGTAGACACCACCGACCAGCCGAGCCACGGTTGTCTTGCCGGTGCCTGGATTGCCCACGAAGACCAGGTGCCGGGTGATCGTCGGCGACTTCAAGCCCGCCTTGCTCCGCAAGGTTTCCACCCGCAGCACCGCCACTTGCCGGTGGATCTCGGCCTTGACTTCTGTGAGGCCGATGAGCGCATCAAGTTCTGCCAGCAATTCCTCGAGCGTCTTGGGTTCGGGTTCTTCCTTTGGTTCTGCCGCCTTCGGCTTTTCCTCTGAGTCCTTTGCGGGGACTGGTGGTGGCGGCGCTTCGACAGGCCGAGAGGTCAGGTCCTGCAGCGAGCCCAGCTCCATCGACCTCAGGTCGAGTGTGCTCTCCTCGAGGACGCGAAGCATGTCCATCACCTCGGGCCGCGTGGTGCTACGGACTTGGGGTGCGGTCAGCGCGCCCAGCTGGGCTGCGGCCGCCACAGCGGCATTGCCGGCGGTCCTGGGGTTTGGAAGACCCAAGGTCTCCGCGGAACGGCAGAGGTCGGCCAAGGCTTTCGCATAATCAACCGCATTCGGCGAGCGGTTCAGGACCAGCTGACCGAGGAGTGCAGTGGGCGCGGCGCGCCACCGACGGCCGCGATGCGCCGCGTCGAAGAAGGCCTGGACATCGCGATGGCCGGTCTGCTCACACCAATCGCGATAGGCCTGCTCTGCCGACTCTGCGACCGCC
>Ga0081455_10005791_pt1 | contig 13466 bp, 12 predicted proteins | sample TabmetS3T2R1_FD_70207 | JGI IMG/M metagenome (GOLD analysis project Ga0081455, IMG submission 70207) | Tabebuia heterophylla rhizosphere microbial communities from the University of Puerto Rico - S3T2R1 | ecosystem: Host-associated > Plants > Roots > Rhizosphere ... | reverse complement strand
GGGAGGCGAGCACCGTCGGCGAGCCCATCGGGCCGACCATGGCGAACACCTTGTCGCGCTCGACCATCTTCTGCGAGGCGAGCACCGCGCGCTTCGGATCGTAGCCGGAGTCTTCCAGCACCATCTTGATCTTGCGGCCATGGATGCCGCCCGCGGCGTTGATCTCCTCCACGGCCATCTTCATGCCGTTGGATACCGGCACGCCCCAGACCTTGATCGGACCGGACAGGTCCTGATGCGTTCCGATCACGATCTCATCGGCCGAGATGCCTTGATTGGTGATCTTGGTCTGGGCTGCGGCCGGCAGGTGGGTCAGCGCAAGCGCGCCCACCGCAAGGCCCAGCGCCTTGAACGATTTCGACATTGCAGTCTCCTCTTCATTGGCCCGTGTTGAGCGAAGGATGGGGGCCTTCAGTCCTTCGCCGTTTTCGTCGCTCCCGCTCTGTTTGCCTGGGCGTTGTCGCCTAGGCCACCGCCCGATCGCGATACATGGCGTCGATCTCGGCGGCGTAACGCTTGTTCACGAAGCTGCGCTTGAGCTTCATGGTCGGTGTCAGTTCCTCGTCCTCAGGCGTCAGCTGACGCTCGATCAGATAAAACTTCTTGATGGTCTCGACGCGGGCGAAGTTGGCGTTGACCGCCTCGATCTCGCGCTGGATCAGATCCTGCACCTCTGTGGCGCGGCACAGGCTCGCGTAGTTGGTGAAGGGGATGTTGTGGTCCTGCGCGAATTTTTCGACATTCTCCTGGTCGATCATGACAAGGCAGGTGAGGTACGGCCGCTTGTCGCCGATCACCACGGCATCCGAAACATAGGGCGAGAATTTCAGCTGGTTCTCGATCTCCGACGGCGTGATGTTCTTGCCTCCCGACGTGATGATGATGTCCTTCATCCGGTCGGTGATCTTGACAAAGCCTTCATTGTCCATGGCGCCGACGTCGCCGGTGTGCAGCCAGCCTTTCGAGTCGATGGTCTCGGCGGTTTTCTCCGGCTGGTTCAAATAGCCCATGAACAGGAAGTCGCCCTTGATGAGGATTTCGCCTTCCGGCGAGATCATCACCTCGCCCCACGGCACTGACTTGCCGACGCAGCCGAGCTTGATGTGCTCGGTCGGCATCACGGTGGCGACGCCGCAGTTTTCGGTCTGGCCGTAGACCTCGCGCATGTCGATGCCCAGCGCCATGTACCAGCGGATCAGGTCCGGCGCGATTGGCGCCGCGCCCGTGAACGCAATGCGGCAGCGATCGAGTCCGAGCATGCGGCGCATGTTGCGGAACACCAGCCAGTAGGCGAGCTTGTTGGCGACGCGCAAGCCCAGCGAAGGCGTCTCGCCCTCGAGCCGGCAATCGGTCATGCGGTTGCCGATCGCGAGCGCGTTGCGGTACATCCATTTCTGAAACGAGGTCGCATCCTTCAGCGCGATGGTGATGCCGGAATAGAATTTTTCCCACACCCGCGGCACCGCGAGGAAGGCGGTCGGCTGCACCTCGCGCAGATTGTCCGGCACCGTTTCCGGGCTCTCGGCGAAATTCATTACCGAACCCAGCGCCAGCGAAACGTAATAGCCGCCGACGCGCTCGGCGACGTGGCACAGCGGCAGGAACACCAACCGCTCCTCGGCGTCGGTCGAGGGGAAGAGATCGTTGGCGTGACGCATCTGGTGCACGACGCTGCGGTTGGAATGCATCGCGCCCTTGGGCGGACCGGTGGTGCCCGAGGTGTAGACGAGGACGGCGAGATCGTTGGTGGTGCGGCTGCCCACCATCTCGTCCCACAGTTCCTCGCGGCCCTGCCGGTGGTTCTGGCCGAGCGCCATGAATTCATCGATCGACAGCACCATCGGATCGGTGAAGCCGGACAGGCCCTCCATGTCGAAGACCACGATCTTTTCCAGCGTGGGGCAGCGCGACCGGCAGGTTAGCAACTTGTCGAGCTGCTCCTCGTCCTCGGCGAACACCACGCGGGTGCGGGAATCGTTGATGAGATATTCGACCTGTGCCGCGGAATCGGTCGGATAGATGCCGGAGGAAACGCCGCCGGCGCAGAGAATGCCCATGTCGGCATAGACCCATTCCGGCACGGCGTTGGCGAGAATGGACGCAACGTCGCCGGGCCTGAATCCGACGGCATGCAGCGCAAAAGCGATGTCCTTGGATATCTCCAGCCATTGCCGATAACTGGTCGGCTGCCAGATGCCGAATTTCTTCTCGCGGATCGCGGGCCTGTCGCCGCGCTTGTCCACGGCAAGCACAAAGCTCCGCGCGATCGTGTCGGCTACCGTCAGCACTGCCATTCCGGCCATGCTCGTTTCTCCCTCTCGTCAGGCCTCTTCCGGTTCGCCGGCTCAAGCCGGTCTTGTTGCCGCGGGATGCGGGCCGAATCTAACGCCAAGTCCTTCTTAACGCCACGTTTTCTTCTTCTTCCAGCGCCGCTCGCCGCGCGCGCCGGCTTCCTTGGCGCCGAGGTAAAACTCCTGGATGTCCTGCGAATTCATCAGCCGCTCGCAGGTGTCGTTCATCACGACGCGGCCGATCTCCAGCACATAGCCGTAATGCGCCGTTTCCAGCGCGACTTTGGCGTTCTGCTCGACCAGGAGGATGGAAGTGCCCTGCTCTTCGTTAACGCGGCGGATGATGGTGAAAATCTCCCTCACCAGGATCGGCGACAGCCCGAGCGACGGCTCATCCAAAAGTAGCATGGTCGGCCGGTTCATCAGGGCGCGGCCGATGGCCAGCATCTGCTGCTCGCCGCCGGAGAGCTGTCCCGCCGGCTGGCTCAGGCGCTCCTTCAGCCGCGGGAAATAGCCGTAGACCATGTTGAGGTCTTCGGTGACGGCGTCGCGATCCTTGCGCGGATAGGCGCCCATCATCAGGTTCTCGCGCACGGTCAGGAAGGGAAATACCTCGCGCCCTTCAGGCACGTGGGACAGCCCCATGCGCACGATCTTGTCGGCTTCCATGCGCTGGATCGGCTTGCCCATGAACTCGATCGAGCCCTTCTGCGGATCGAGGATGCCGGAGATGGTCTTCAGCACCGTGGTCTTGCCGGCGCCGTTGGCGCCGAGCAGCGTGACGATCTGGCCGCGCGGCACTTCCAGGCTGATACCGCGAATGGCCATGATCGGCCCGTAGTAGCTCTCGATGTTGCTGATCTTGAGGATGATGTCGGAAGCGCTCATGGCATCATCCTCCTCAGGCGCCGAGATAAGCGGCGACGACGTCGGGATGGCTCTGCACTTCGGCAGGCGAGCCCATCGCCAGCACCTTGCCGTAGTTCAGCGCGATCACGCGGTCGGAGACGCGGTTGACGAGGCTCATGTCGTGCTCGACCATCAACACGGTGATGCCGAGCTCGCTCTTCATGTCGCGGATCCAGAACGACATGTCGTCGGTCTCTTCCACGTTCAACCCCGATGACGGCTCGTCGAGCAGAATCAGCTTCGGCTCGGAGCAGAGCGCGCGCGCCAGCTCAATCACCTTGCGCACGCCGTAAGGCAGGCCCGAGATCAGCTTGTCGCGATAGGGCTCGAGGTCGAGGAATTCGATCACCTGCTCGACCCTGCGGCGATGCAGCTTCTCGCTCGTCCGCACGCCCGGCAGGAACAACAGCTCCTGCCAGAGCGAGGTGGTCGAGTGCCGGTGGCGGCCGACCAGCAGATTGGACAGCACGGTCGCATTCTCGAACAGCTCGATGTTCTGGAAGGTGCGGGCGATGCCGAGTCTCGCGATATCGTAGGCCGGCTCCTGGGTGATGTCCTGGTCTTCGAAGTAGATCTTGCCATGGGTCGGCGGATAGATGCGCGAGATCAGGTTGAAGATCGAGCTCTTGCCGGCGCCGTTGGGGCCGATGATGGAAAGGATCTCGCCCTTCTCGACGGCGAAGCTGACGGAATCGACCGCCTTCAGCCCGCCGAAATGCAGCGACAGGTTTTCGGCCCGAAAATAGGTCATCGGTTCCGCTCCGATTTCACATAGATCTTCTGCCGCTTGAAGGTGGCGCGCTTGTAGAGCGGGAACAGCTGGAAGAAGAGCTTGATCTTCAGCCAGCGGCCGTAGAGCCCGAGCGGCTCGAACAGCACGAACACCATGATGATGACGCCGTAGATCGCGCCCTTCAGGCCGTTGGCCGAGGCAAAGGCCGCGACATTGCTCTGGATGTTCGATGCGGTCGCCTTGCTTGCGCCGAACGTGGCGGCGGTGCCGGCGATGATGCCGGGCATGTCGTCCTTGAGATAGGTCAGGAACGGATCGATCATGACCAGGAAGATCGCGCCCAGCACCGCGCCGTGCAGGCTGAAAGTGCCGCCGATCAGGATCACGATGATGAACTCGATCGAGAGCTGCAGCGTGAACATCTCCGGCGAGATGAAGGTGAGCTTGTGTGCGAACAGGCAGCCGGCAAAGCCGGTGATCGCCGCCGAGATCGCGAACGCCTTCACCTTGTAGAGCGCGACGTTGATGCCCATGCTGCGTGCCGCCGTCTCGCTGTCACGGATGGCGATGAAGGCGCGGCCGGTCGGCGAGCGCAACAGATTGAGCGAGCCGACGATGGTGAGGATCAGGATGCCAAGACAAAGGAAATAGAAGGAGGGACTGTCGCGCGGCACGCTGGCGCCAAACAGCGACAGCGTCTTCACCCGCATGCCCTCATTGCCGTGGGTCACGCTCTCCCAGCGCGCCAGGATTTCCTCGACGATGAAGGCAAAGGAAATGGTCGCGATGACGAGATAGATGCCCTGCAGCCGCAGCGCCGGAAATCCGACCAGTGCGCCGATCACGCCGGTGAGCAGGCCCGCAGCGAGGAAATATACCAGGAACGGCACATCATATTGCTGCAGATAGGCTGTGGTGTAGGCGCCGATCGCAAGGAACGCCGCGTGTCCAAGCGAAGCCTGGCCGGTGAAGCCGGAGAGGATCAATAGCCCGACGCCGACGGTGGCGTAGATGCAGACGAACACCAGCTGGCTCATGATGTAGCTGGAAAGCACGAAGGGCGCGATGGCGAGCAGCACCAGCAGCGTTCCGTAGGTCCACACATAACCCGAATGCGGGAACAGGCGGATGTCGTCTTCGTAATCGGTCTTGAAAATGAAGCGCATGGCTGTTCCCTAAACCATGATCCGATTGAATCGGATCATGGTTTCATCTCTTTGTTTGAGCATGATCTCCGCGCAAACGCTTCGCGTTTGTCGCAGGGAAAACCGGTTCCCACTTTTCCGGATCATGCTCTAGACCTTCTTGCGCACGTGAAGACCGAACAGGCCTTCGGGCTTGAGCAGCAGCACCGCGAGCAGAACGATATAGGGGGCGACGTCCTTCCACCCTTGCGGCAGGTAGAAGCCGGCCATGCTCTCGATCACGCCGATCAGCACGCCGCCGACCAGCGCGCCGGGGATCGAGCCGAAGCCGCCGAGCACGGCGGCGGGAAACGCCTTCAGCCCCAGCACGAGGCCGACATTGGAATGGATGAAGGTGATCGGCGCCAGCAGCACGCCGGCGGTGCCCGCGACCGCTGCACTGATCGCCCAGACGATCGATACCACGCGCTTGACCGGGATGCCCATGTAATAGGCGGCGAGCATGTTTTCCGAGCTCGCGCGCATCGCGGTGCCAAGCGTGGTGCGGTTGAAGAACAGATAGAGCAGCGCGCAGAGGATCACCGTGGCGGCGATGACCGACAGCTTGTCATAGGCCAGCACCAGCGAGCCGATCTTGAGCACGCCCTGGCTGAACGGGGTATCGATCTTGAGGTCGTCGGTGCCCCAGATGATGCCGGCCATCGAGCGCAGGAAAAAGCCGAGCCCGATCGTCACCATGATGACGGAGAATTGCGGATAGCCGAGGATTGGGCGCACTATGACGCGCTCGGCCAGCATGCCGAACAAGGCCATGGCGATGACCGCGCCGGCGAAGCCGAACCAGTAGTTGAAGCCGAGCATGCCGAGGAAGGTGAAGCCGAAGAACCCGCCCAGCATCATCAGGTCGCCCTGGGCAAAGTTAACGACCTCGGTCGCCTTGTAGATAAGGACGAAACCGAGCGCGATCAGGCCGTAAACGCAGCCAAGCGCAATGCCGCTCACCAGCTGCTGAACAAAGTCCAGCATTCACAACCCTCCCCCGACGCGGCGGCGATTCTTGAAAGACCGCCATTTTCGCATCTTGTGTCCACACGCTACGGCGTCTTGGCGCGCCGATTGGGCCCTGTTACGGGCCGCGGCTATACAGCCTAAAGCCCTGATCCCTGTCAACAAAGCTTGGGTCACCCGAGCCCTTGCTTCTTGCGGAGAAATGCCGCAGTCCGCCGAATTGTTAATCATTGCAGCCAAGCGATTCACCGCGCCGAAACAACTTCAGTCCATGGTCCGCACCGGTGCCGGACATGGATTTTCCGATGACGATGACAGAGGCCGCGCTGGAAGTGCGAGGGTTAACCAAGTGTTTTGACCGCCCGGCGGTCGACGCGCTCGATCTTTCCGTCCGCAGGGGCGAGTTTTACGCCTTGCTCGGCCCCAACGGGGCGGGCAAGACCACGACGCTGCGCATGGTTGCCGGCCTGTTGCGGCCGGATGCCGGCTCGGTGTCGATCCTTGGCATCGATGCGCTCGCCGACTCCGTCGCCGCCAAGCAGGTGATGGCGTGGGTGTCCGACGAGCCGATGATTTATGACAAGCTGACGCCACTGGAATATCTCGAATTTGTCGCCGGCCTCTGGGGCATTGATGCGGCATCCGCCGAATTCACGGCACATACCCTGCTCTCCTCGCTTGGCCTTGAGCCGCATCTGCACGAACGCTGTGAAGGATTTTCCAAGGGCATGCGCCAGAAAGTGGCGCTGGCGGGCGCCCTGGTGCACGAGCCGCGCCTCATCATCCTCGACGAGCCGCTCACCGGCCTCGATGCGCTGTCGGCGCGACACGTCAAGGGCCTGCTGCAGGAGCGCGTGCGCGCCGGCTGCACCGTCATCATGACCACGCACATCCTCGAGGTCGCCGAACGCATGGCCGATCGCATTGGCGTTATCGCCGCGGGCAGGCTGGTCGCCGAAGGCACGCTGGAGGAATTGCGCCGGCGCAACGGTCGCAACGACACGCTGGAAGACATGTTCATTGCGCTGGTCGACGAGGCCGCGGCGGCATGAGTTCGGCCTCCAGCCTTTCCTGGTTTGTCCGGCACGAAGTACGGCTGGCCTGGCGCGAATGGATCGCCATGCTTACCGGCGGCCAACGCGGACGCAAGCGTGCCGCGCTGATCGGGCTCGTCGCGTTCGCCGCGCTGATGCACCTGCCGGCCTATGCCGTGATCGGCCGCTTCGCCGATCTGCAGATGCCGATCGACAAGACCTCGCTGATCATGATGACGGCGACCATTGCGCTCGCCTGGGCCTTGATACTGTCGCAGGCCATCGAGTCGGTGACGCGCGTGTTCTACGCCCGCGCCGATCTCGACTTGATCATGTCCTCGCCGGTGCGGTTGACCAATATCTTCTCGGTCCGCATCGCCGCGATTGCGCTCTCCGTCACCGCGATGGCGCTGCTGTTCTCGACGCCCTTTATCGACGTGCTCGTCGCCAGCGGCGGCGCGCGCTGGCTTGCCGCGTTCGGCGTCGTCATCGCGATCGGGCTGTCGGCAGCGGCAATCGCCATTGCCGTAACGCTGATCCTGTTTCGCCTGATCGGCCCGAGCCGCACCCGGCTGGTCGCACAAGTCGTTGCCGCGGTGGTCGGCGCCGGCTTTGTCATTGCACTTCAAGTCGCAGCGATCCTTTCCTACGGCACGATGTCGCGCTTTGCGGTGCTGACCTCCGATGCGGCTGCGGATTTCGCGCCAGATGCCGACAGCCTGCTGTGGTGGCCGGCCCGCGCCATGCTCGGCGACAGCGAAGCGCTGTTGCTCCTGCTTGCAGGCAGCCTCGTCATGCTCGGCGCCGTGATGGCGATTTTCTCGCCGCGCTTTGCCGACACGGCCATCGGGGTTTCCGCGAATGGCGCCTCGGCCCGGGCAGTTCCGCAGACGAAGGCGTTCCGCAACGGCTCGCGCCAGCAGGCGCTGCGGCGCAAGGAATTTTTGCTGCTCAGGCGCGATCCCTGGCTGATGTCGCAGAGCCTGATGCAGTTGCTCTATCTGGTGCCGCCGGCGCTGTTGCTGTGGCGGAGTTTTTCCGACAGTTCGGCCGCCATCCTGCTGGTGACGCCGGTCATCGTGATGGCTGCGGGCCAGCTCGCGGGCGGGCTCGCCTGGCTCACCATTTCCGGCGAGGACGCCGCCGATCTGGTCACGACCGCGCCGCTGCCGCCCGCCAGTGTCATCCGCGCCAAGATCGAGGTCGTGCTGATCGCAATCGCCGCGATCTTTGCCCCGCTGCTCGCAGCGCTCGCCTTTGCATCGCCACTGCAGGCCGCGGTCACCGCGCTCGGTGTGGTCATCGCCACCATATCCGCCACCGCCATCCAGCTCTGGTTCCGCGTGCAGGCCAAGCGCAGCCAATTCCGCCGCCGCCAGACCTCCTCGCGCATCGCGACCTTTGCGGAAGCCTTCTCCTCGATCGGCTGGGCCGCGACCGCGGCGCTTGTCCTGGTCGCGCCGCTCGGCGCCGCCATCAGCGGCTTCCTCACCGTAGCCGTCATGGCCGCTACCTGGAAGATCAGCCCGAGGCGGGATTGACGCATGCGCGGACGCCGTCATGACGTCGGCGGAATTCGGCGATAGAGTGCCCGCCGACATCTTCCCGGGAATGGGCCTATCATGCCGAGATTTTTCGCCGCGCTTGCCTTGCTGTGCTCTTTCGCCGCATCTGCTTACGCGCAAACTCCGCAGCGCAGCGAGTGCCTGGCGATGGCGAGTGCGCCGCGTGCAGTGCCGGTGAGCTATCGGTTGGCGGCCAAGGCCGAGGACGTCGCCATCACCTATGCTGGCCATTCGACCTATTACATCGACACGCCGCAGGGCCTGCGGATCGCGACCGATTTCAGCGGCGCCTATCGCGCAGGCCGGCTGCCTGACGTCGCGACCATGAACAGGGCGCACAGCACGCACTACACGCTGTTTCCCGATCCCAAGATTCCGCACATCCTTCACGGCTGGGGTGAGGACGGCAAGCCGGCGCATGTCGAGCTGCGCCTCGGCGACGTCTATATCCGCAATGTCACGACCGACATCCGCCGCTACTACGGCGACTTCTCCGGCGGCGACATGATCAAGGACGGCAACTCGATCTTCATCTTCGAGGTCGCCGGCCTCTGCATCGGCCATCTCGGCCATCTCCACCACAAGCTCGATGAGAGCCATTTTGCCCAGATCGGCCGCATCGACATCCTGATGGTGCCGATCGACGGAGCCTACACCATGTCGCTCGACGGCATCTCCGAGATCACCAAACGCCTGCGCTCGTCGGTGGTGCTGCCGATGCACCGCTTCGCCACCCCGCTCGATGAATTCATGCAGCGCATCGGCCAGCAGTTCGAGATCGACCGGCGCGACGAACGCTCCTTCAAGATTTCGCGCGACAGCTTGCCGGCAATGCCGACGGTGATCATTCTCGACGGGGTGTGAGACGCGCGGTTCAACGACAAGAACAATCGGGGAGTGACAATGTCCGCCAGCACCGCGCCCGCTTCCAGAAGCGGGCTCTATGCCGATCCACGCGAGGACTGGCTTGCGCAGCACGCGGAAGAGATCATCGACCCCGCCCGGGCGATCGTCGATCCGCATCACCATCTCTGGGACCGCGGCGGCCTGCGTTACATGATCGAGGAGATGGCCGAGGACATCGCGTTGGGCCACAACATCGTCGCGACGGTCTATGTCGATTGCCGCTCGATGTACCGCGCCAATGGTCCCGAAGCGTTCCGCCCCGTGGGTGAGGTCGAGTTCGCCAACGGCGTCGCCGCAATGAGCGCCAGCGGCGGCTACGGCAAGGCGCAGATCAATGCCGGCATTGTCAGCCATGCCAATCTGCTGCTCGGCGATGCCGCAAAAGGCGTGCTCGAAGCCGAGATCGTCGCCGGCAACGGCCGCTTCCGCGGCATCCGCCATTCCTCGGCCTGGGACCCCGAGCCCGCCGTCGCCGGCATGTATGCAACGCGGCCGAAAGGCCTCCTGCTCGATGCCACCTTCCGCAAGGGCTTTGCCTGCCTTGCGCCGCTGAACCTGTCCTTTGACGCTTGGCTGTTTCATCCGCAGATCGGCGAGCTTGCCGATCTCGCCCGCGCCTTTCCCGATACAAAGATCGTGCTCGACCATTGCGGCGGGCCGATCGGGCTCGGGCGCTTTGCCGGAAAGCGCGAGGAAACTTTTGAGGTGTGGAAGGCCTCGATCCAGGACATCGCCAAGTGCCCGAACGTCGTGGTCAAGCTCGGCGGGCTTGCAATGCGCCTGCTCGGCTACGACTTCCACATGCGGCCGAAGCCGCCCTCCTCCGAGGAAGCAGCCAGCGCATGGCGGCCCTACATCGAGACCTGCATCGAGGCGTTCGGGCCGGATCGCGCGATGTTCGAGAGCAATTTTCCGCCCGACAAGGGCCAGTGCAGTTATCAAGTGATCTTCAACGCCTTCAAGCGGATCGCCGCGCCATACAGCGAGACTGAGAAGACCGCGCTGTTCTCCAAGACCGCTACCGACTTCTATCGCCTCCAGCTCTAGTGCTCGAACAGCGTCTTCGCCGGCTTGCCGCAGAACGGGCAGTAGCGCACGGTATTCTCCTGCTCGGCCTCGCCGCCGTCGAGCAGCGGCGTATGCGCCACCAAAAGCCTCAACTCGCCGTCCTCGACAAAGAAATGGCGTCCGGTCTCAAAGGACAAGGCCGCCGCCATGTCCTTGCAGCAAGGCTCGATCGGTTCTTCTCCGGCGGACATAATGCGCCCCCATCTTCAAAATCGATTTAGTAATCACGTCACGCCCACTCGCGCCTGTCTTACGCCCACTCTCCTTTACGAAACACCGGCACCGTCCTGCCGTCGGCATGGATGCCGTCAATGTCGGTCTCGGCATTGCCGATCATCCAATCGATATGGATCAGGCTCTGGTTGCCGCCTTGCGCTGATATCTGCTGCGGCGTCAGCTTGGTGCCATCGATGAAGCATTTCGAGTAGCACTGGCCGAGCGCGATGTGCGAGGCGGCGTTCTCGTCGAACAGCGTGTTGAAGAACAACAGCCCGCTCTTGGAGATCGGCGAGGAATGCGGCACCAGCGCCACTTCGCCGAGCCGCCGCGCGCCCTCGTCGGTGTCGAGCACCTTGTTCAGCACTTCCTCGCCGCGCGAAGCCTTGGCCTCGACGATGCGGCCTTCCTCGAACTTCACCTGGATATTGTCGATCAGCGTGCCCTGGTAGGACAGCGGTTTTGAGCTCACCACATGCCCGCTGACGCGGCGGCAATGCGGGGTGGTGAAGACTTCTTCCGTCGGGATATTGGCATTGCAGGTGATGCCGTTCTTGGCCGTGGAGGCGCCGCCTTCCCATTCATGGCCATCAGCCAGACCGATTGTGAGGTCGGTGCCGGGTCCGGAATATTTCAGCGCATGAAAGCGCTGGCCGTTCAGCCATTCGGTGCGCTCGCGGAGCCGCGCATTGTGTGCCTCCCAGTTCGCCACTGCGCCGTCACTGTCGACGCGCGAGGCGGAGAAGATCGCATCCGCCAGTTTTGCGATCGCGACGTCCTCGGGATCGTCAGGGAAAACCTGCTTCGCCCAGGAGGTGCTGGGATAGGCGATAATGTTCCAGTTGGTGTCGAAATTGACGATCTTTTCCAGCGCCGGCTGATAGGCCATCGAATTGGCCTTGCTGGCGCGCGCGACTTTTGTCGGATCTTCGCCCGACAGCAGCATCGGATTGTCGCCGACCACGGCCAGCCGCGCGGTGTTTTGCGAAAACGCCTTCGCCATGCCCTCGTAAAGCCAGCCGGCGGCGCGGTCGAAGCTCAGATCAGGCCCGAAGCGATAGCGCGAAAGCGTCAGCTCTTCGTCCGAGAACAGCGTCGTCACCAGGCCTGCGCCGGCCTTGTAGGCGTGCTCGGTAATCCGCCGCACCAGCGGCAGCGACGCCACCGGCGCGGTCAAGAGCACATCTTGCCCCTCGCGCAACCTCAAACCCACCTTGATCGCGACTTCGGCAAGCCGGTCGAGTTTGACGGGATCGATGGCGGCGGAAAAGTCGCGTTGGTGGGCGGTCATGGCGGGCCTCAAATCAGTTGAGCGCCAGAGATAAGCCAAGCGGCCGGTTCCTTCAACGCTGCACCGGATAAACAAGCAGAAAGGCAGCTGCCGCCCGCTCCGCCCGCGCGGCGATCTCCCTGGCGCTGGGCCGCTCCGCAATGCCGAGCAGCAGGCCAAGCATCCGGTTGCCCCACAATAGCCCGAAGAAATGATCGGCCATCTCGGGAGCCCCACCGCTGAGGAGGCGTGCGTCGATGGCTTGGCGCATGATCTCGCGCAGCGCCGTGCGGCTCGCCGCAATCGCGACGTCATTGAGGGTTTGCGCCACCTCGGGCGCGCGGACCGCCTCCGATATCGCGAGACGAAAGACGGTGACGACGGCGGGATCGCTGATCTCCCGTAGCAACTGGGCGCCGAACGCAACCAGAGCCCGCTCCAGTATGGCGCGGTCGGTGATTTCGGGCAGGTCGACCGGCAGCTTGAGCCGCTCTGCCCGCTCCCGGATGCAGGCGAGCAGCAGCTCCTGCTTGCCGGAAAATTCGGCATAGAGTTCGCGCTTGGAAGCCCGCGCCCGCGTCGCGATTTCCAGCGTCGAGGTCTCGGCAAAACCGAGCTCCATGAAGGCCGAGAACGCCGCTTCCACGATCCGCGCCCGGACCGGACGCTGCTCGTCCGGGGCGGGAACCAGCTTTGCTGACCTTTTCGTGACCATCGCCATCCCTTGACTTGGTACCATACAGTACCATACTCCAGATCATGTGGTACCAGATGGTACCATCGTCAATGTCCACAGCAAATCCCAAAACCCGGGAGTTTTCGCCATGACCAAACCCGTTCTCGTCACTTCCGCCGCCGGCGGCCGGCAAGGCAAGACCGGCCGGCACGTCTCCGAAATGCTGCTCAAGCGCGGCGTCCCCGTGCGCGCCTTCGTGCGCACGATCGACGAGCGCGCCAATGCGCTGCGCGCGCTCGGCGCCGAGATCTTCGAAGGCGACTTCCTCGACATCGGCTCGGTGCAGCGCGCCGCCAAGGGCACCAGCGCGATCTACTTCGCCTATCCCGTGCAGGACGGGCTGATGGATGCGACGGCTGCGATGGCGGTGGCCGCGCGCGAGGCCGGCGTGTCGCGGCTGGTTAACCTCGTGATGCTGCAATCCTCGCCCGAGGCTCCGACGCCGCGGATGCGGCAGAACTACCTGTCCGAACAGGTATTCGAATGGGCCAATATCGGCGCGGTGCACCTGCGCGCCACCGTATTCTACGAGAACCTCGGCGCGATGGCGCGGCAAAGCCTGCCGGCGCAAGGCGCGGTGCGGCT
>Ga0081455_10005790_pt1 | contig 13467 bp, 13 predicted proteins | sample TabmetS3T2R1_FD_70207 | JGI IMG/M metagenome (GOLD analysis project Ga0081455, IMG submission 70207) | Tabebuia heterophylla rhizosphere microbial communities from the University of Puerto Rico - S3T2R1 | ecosystem: Host-associated > Plants > Roots > Rhizosphere ... | reverse complement strand
AGCCGTTATAACCGCCCCAAAAGGTCTTGGTTCCCGGCTTCAAGATGCGCGCTCCGGCAGCCTTCGCTTTGGCAAGTACCGCATCGACCTCGGCCGCGCTTGCGACATTTTGCGCAACGACGATCCCGCCATTGCCGTCCCACAACGTGCCGGCGTTTGCATCTTGAATCTGCGCTTCCCGGTCCCAAAGCGAGAGCACAATCCCTCCGGCGCGGAAGAAGCTGACTTCGGCCTTACTCTCCGATTTCGATTTGGCGAAGCCCAGGCTCTCGTAGAAGCGCGTCGCTTTGGCGATGTCGGCGACGGTGAGCGTAATCAGGGTGACGTTTGACTTCATGCCGCGCTCCTCATCCTTCGATCCTGGAGAAATCGGCGACGGCGAGCGTCGTGGCGCGGATGCGGTTCAAGAGCCGCAAGCGGTTGGCGCGTAGGTCGGGTTCCTGCGTATTCACCGTGACAGAATCGAAAAACGCATCGACTGGAGCGCGGAGCTTCGCCATCTCCGACATCGCCGCGGCGAAATCCTCGCGCGCGACAGCGGCGGAAGCTGCCCGCTCCACCTCATCGACGGCCTTGGCCAAGGCTTGTTCCTCGGGGCGCTTGAGGAGTTGGGCGTCGGGCGCTTGGTTGTAAGCGACGCCGTCCTTTTTCTCCTCGATGCGCAGGATGTTGATGGCGCGCTTGGCGCCAGTGAGGAGATGCTCGCCGTCTTCGGTGTCGAGGAAGCGGCCGAGCGCATCGACGCGGGCGACGATCATCAGGAGATCGTCGCCGCCCAGCGCAAAGACGGCATCGACCAGGTCGTGCCGCGCGCCCTGCTCCCGGAGATGCACTTTGAGCCTGTCGGCGAAGAAGGCGAGGAGATTTTTCGCGGCCTCTTCCTGCAATTTCGCGTTGCCCCGCGCGCCGGACCCGAACTGCTGCGAGAGCGGCAGCCGCACCGCGTTCTCGAGCACGATGCGGATGACGCCAAGCGCAGCGCGGCGAAGCGCGTAAGGGTCCTTCGACCCGGTCGGCTTCTCGTCGATCGCCCAGAACCCCATCAGCGCATCGAGCTTGTCGGCGAGCGCGACCGCGATCGCCACCGGCTCGCGCGGCGCCTCGTCGGAGGGCCCGAGTGGCTTGTAGTGCGCGGCAATCGCGTCGGCGACGGCAGGGTTCTCTTCCTGGTCGAGCGCGTAATAGCGGCCCATCACCCCTTGCAGCTCGGGGAACTCCCCGACCATGAGGCTGACGAGATCGGCCTTGGCCAGGATCGCCGCGCGCTCGGCAAGATCGGGCTCGGCGCCGACGCGCGGCGCAATATCGCGCGCGAGCCCGCGCACGCGCTCGATGCGGTCGTGCTGGCTGCCGAGCTTTTCGTGAAAGATGATGCCGTCTAGCTGGGGCACGCGCTCCTCGAGCGGGACCTTGCGGTCCTGATCGAAGAAGAACTTGGCGTCGGCAAGCCTCGCCCTGATCACGCGCTCATTGCCGGCGACGATCGCCTCGCCGCCGTCCTTCGCCTTCAGGTTCGCAACCGTGATGAAGCGGTTGGCGAGCTTCTCGCCCCTGCGCAACGAGAAGCATTTCTGATGCGCCTTCATCGCGGTCGCGAGCACCTCCGCCGGCACCGACAGAAATTCCTCGTCGAAGGCGCCGATCAGCGGCACGGGCCATTCGGTCAGCCCGACATTCTCCTGGAGCAGTCCCTCATCCTCGACGAGTGCGAGCTTCTCCTTCTTGGCGAGCTCACGCGCGCCATCGAGGATCAGCTTCGCGCGCTCCTCGCTATCGAGGATGACCTTGGCGGCGCGAAGCTTCTTCAAATAATCGCCGAAGCCTTTCACGGCGAAAGGCTTCGGCGCCATGAAACGATGGCCGCGCGTCTCCTTGCCGCTCCTGATGCCATCGACTTCGAACGGCACGACCTTGCCATCGAGAAGGCAGAGGATCGAGTGGAGCGGCCGCACCCAGCGAAGCTTGCCCGAGCCCCAGCGCATCGATTTCGGCCAGGGAAAATTCGCAAGGATCTCGGGCACGATCTCGGCGACGACCTCCGCGGCGGGCCTGCCCCGTTTCTCGATCAGCGCGACGTAGAAGGCGCCCTTCTTGTCTTCGCGCCGGTCGGCCTCGGCGATCGAGGCGAGGCCGGCCGATTTGACGAAGCCGTTGATGGCGGCTTCTGGCGCATCGACGCGCGGGCCCTTCTTCTCTTCGCGCAACGCGGGCGAGCGTGCCGGCAGGCCCGTGACGACGGCCACGAGCCGGCGCGGCGTGGCGAAGGTCTTGAGGTCCTTATATTCGAGCCCCGCGCCTGCGAGCGCCTGGCCGAGCAAGCGCGCGAGGTCCTCGCGCGCGCGGGTCTGCATGCGCGACGGAATCTCCTCGGAGAACAGTTCGAGCAGAAGCTCAGCCATCGGCGCCGCCAGCTTCGGTCTTGAGCCATGCGGCGCAAGCCGCCTTGGCGAGGTCGCGCACGCGCAAGATATAGGCCTGCCGCTCGGTCACCGAGATCACGCCGCGCGCATCGAGCAGATTGAAGATATGCGAGGCCTTGATCGCCTGGTCGTAAGCGGGAAGCGCCAGCAGATGGCGCGCGCCCTTGTCGCCTCGCGCGAGCAGCGCCTTGCATTCGGCCTCGGCGTCGCGGAAGTGCTGGAGCAGGAGTTTCGTGTCGGCGTGCTCGAAATTGTAGCGGGAGTATTCCTGCTCGGCCTGGAGAAAGACGTCGCCGTAGGTGACCTTGTCCTTGCCCTCGCCGCCGTTGAAATCGAGATCGAACACGTTGTCGACGTTCTGCACATACATGGCGAGGCGCTCGAGCCCGTAAGTCAGCTCGCCGGAGACGGGATTGCAGTCGAAGCCGCCGACTTGCTGGAAATAGGTGAACTGCGTCACCTCCATGCCGTCGAGCCAGACTTCCCAGCCGAGCCCCCAGGCGCCGAGCGTCGGGCTCTCCCAATCGTCCTCGACGAAGCGAATGTCGTGCTTCAGGGGATCGATGCCGAGGGCGACAAGGCTGTCGAGATAGATGTCCTGGATGTCGGGTGGCGAAGGCTTCAGGATCACCTGGAACTGGTAGTAATGCTGGAGCCGGTTCGGGTTCTCGCCATAGCGGCCGTCCTTGGGGCGGCGGGAGGGCTGCACGTAAGCCGCGCGCCAGGGCTTCGGCCCGAGCGAGCGAAGCGCGGTCGCGGGGTGAAAGGTCCCGGCTCCCATCTCCAAATCATAGGGCTGGAGGATCACGCAGCCCTGGTCGGCCCAAAAGCGCTCGAGCTTGAGGATCAGGTCCTGGAAGGAGGGCGGCCGCGGCTTTGCGGCTTTCTTTTTCTTGGCCATCAATTCGGATCGCTCGGTCGGGTGAAGTCTTGCGCGGGATCGCGGGACGCTAATGCAATTCCGGCTCGAATTGAACCGTCATCCGGGCGAAAGCGGGGGAAAGGATTTGGCTAGTGCCGCGTGCCGCCGGCCTCTTGCGCCGCCCGCCGCGGCCGGTAGACGCCGGTCGCCGGGTCGCGCTCCAGCGGCACGGCGCTCGCGCGCGCGCGCCGCTCAAGCGCCTCTTCGGCGGCTTTGAGCTCCGATTTGATGCGTCTTTGCATCTCGCGATAGAACCGGCCCGCGAGGACCAAGCCGGCTCCGACGGCGGCGAGTATCAAGATCTGCGGCATCGCTTAGAACCCGAAACGCGACCAAAGCGCGCGCGCTTCGATCGCTGAGATGAGATCGGCGGCAAACCCGCCGGGCGAGAAACCGAACCCGAAGCCTTCGCCTTCGGCAAATACGCCCCGCCTGCGGCGGAACCAAGACGTGCCGGACGCAATCGGCTTCAGCCGAACTTCGTCGCCGTAGATTTCCCGCATCTTGCTGCGGAGGTCCGACAGCCCGTCGATCAGCCCAAACTCGAGCGCCTTTCGCCCGGACCAAAACTCGCCGGTGAAAAGATCGATGGGCGCCTTTTCGATCTTGGCGCCGCGCCGCGACTTGACGAGGTCGATGAAGGCATCGTGCACGTCTCTTTGCAGCGCCTTGATGCGCTCGACATCCTCCGCCTTCTCGGGCAGGAACGGATCGAGGGTGTCCTTGCTCCTGCCCGCGGTGTAGACGCGGCGCTCGACGCCGATACGGTTGATCAGCTCGTTCACGCCGAAGGTCGCGGTGATGACCCCGATCGAGCCGACGATCGAGCTCGGATCGGCATAGATCTCATCGCCCGCAAGCGCGAGCAGATAGCCGCCGGACGCGGCGACGTCTTCGGCGAAGACATAGACCTTGATGTTGTTCTCGGCGGCGAGCGCCCGCACGCGCTTGTAGATCAGCATCGACTGCACGGCCGAGCCGCCGGGCGAGTTGATCTGAATGGCGACGGCCTTTGCGCCGCGCATGGTGAAAGCCTTTTCGATGGCCGAGGCCAACGCGGCGAGCGAGAGGCCGGGCCGGAGCGGCGTGGCCACGCCGATCGCGCCAGAGAAACGGAGGACGGGAACGATGGGCCCGCTCTTCGTCCATGACGCGGGGAGATAGCTCTTCCAGCCGCTGCTGGCGGAAGGACCTGCTTCATCCAGGAGAGTGCTCATGGCGGTAAAACTATAGCTCGGCCGCGCCGAATCAAAGGGTAAGCAGCGAATTCTTTGCCAATTAAGACCGGGCGGAGGGGCGCCCTTTAAGCCTTTTGTTAGCGCAAACCCCGAGACTGACACCTCGAAGCTCAAATTGCCGGTTATAGTCCCGCGCATACCAGGCTTGCGCTTCGGCGGAAGCGGCGCGCGATCTCAAGGAGGAATGCATGAGCAAGCTTGCGGTTATGGCGGTGGCGGCGGGAGCGCTCGCGCTTACGTTCGTCTCGCTCGCCCCGAGTTCGGCTGAAGCCGGATGGCGCCGGGGCTATTGGGGCGGCGGCTGGGGCGGACCCAGGGTCGGCGTCTATGTCGGGCCCCGCTACGGTTGGTACGGTCCGCGCCGCTATTGGCGTCCGCGTTACCCCGCAGGCTACCCATACGCCTATTATCCCTATTGGCGTTACCGCAACGGCTGGTAGCGCGATCGCGAAGACTTATCAACCTTTGCGGCGCTCGATCCGCGCAAGTTCAGCGCGGCCCCGCCGCGCAGCACGGCTTCAGCCGCTTCGGTGTAGGCCCCGTCTGGGTCATGCAGCACAAGCCCGGGCAGAAGGTTCAAGCCCGCCCGGCTTCCTTTCTTGGCCTGAACGATGATGCGTGTCGCCGCTTCGCCGCTCTTAGGAAAGAGCGGGAAGACGGCAACGGAGCCGAACCGCCCTTCGAGCAGCGCGAGCAACTGACCGAGACAATCGGGCCGATGGATCATGGTCAGAAGCCCGTTCGGCGCGGCCATGGCGGCGAAGAAGCGCACCCAGGCGGCAAGACCTCCGTCACGCATGATGTGAGCGGTTGCGCGCGCTGAATCGGGAGCGGCCCGCACGCTTCGTTCGGCATAGAAGGGCGGGTTCGCCATGAGATGCTGGTAGGACTCGCGCTTTAGCCCTGCCGCCGCGAGAGCCTTTCCGGGCGACGTGACATCGGCGGCGATCGACCGGAACTGCGCCGCGAAACCGTTTTCAGCGGCATTGTGCGAGGCAAGCGCCGCAAGCCTTTCGTCGATTTCAACGGCGGTCACATCGACACCTTGTACGCGCGCCAGGAGGCAAAGCCCGGCGACGCCGCTCCCTGCGCCAATATCGAGCACGCGCAAGCCCGCGCGAGCGGGCACGGACGCCGCGAGGAACACCGCATCGCTTCCCGCCCGGTGACCGGTTCGCGGCTGGGCTACGCTGATGCGGCCGCCGAGGAAATCGTCGGTGCTGGTAGCGCCGGCATGCGCCCGGTGCTTGGGCTTACGCGTCGTCGTCGGAGATGACATGGCCGATGCCGGCCCCGTTCAAGATCTGGCGTGCGTGCGCCAATCTGTCGCTTTCGACCAGAACGCGCCGGGGCAAGGCCCCGATCGAGCCCTCGAGCACGCTCATATTGAGGTCGGCGACGATGAAATCGATGTTGTCTTCGGTCAGCAAGGCGCTGACATAGGACAGAAGGACCGGATCGTTCGACCGCAACAATTCCTTCATGGTCCGCGCGAGCTCCTAATCCTTGAACCGGTTCGCCTTGACCGTGACGGCGATGCCCCGACATTATCAACCCCGGACGAAGCCAAGGAGCTGTCCTTTGGGCGTTGTGGTTAAGCTTTCCGGCGGGAACGACCCGAGCGCCAGTCTCGCGCCGCTCGTCGCGCTTGTCGAGGAGGACATGGCCCATGTCAACCGCATCATCCTCGACCGGGCGCGTTCGAATGTCGAGCTGATCCCCGAGCTTGCCCGGCATCTGATCGATTCCGGCGGAAAGCGCTTGCGGCCGATGCTGACGCTCGCCGCGGCCAAGCTCTGCGGCTATGGCGGCGACGGGCATGTGCATCTCGCGGCAGCCGTCGAGTTCATGCATACGGCGACGCTGCTGCATGACGATGTGGTGGATGAAAGCAATTTGCGCCGGGGCAAGGCTTCGGCCCGTCTCGTCTGGGGCAACGAGGCGAGCGTGCTCGTGGGCGACTATCTGCTCGGCCAAGCCTTCAAGATGATGGTCGGCGTCGGCTCGCTCGGCGCGCTGCGCATCTTGTCGGACGCCGCCGCCTTGATCGCCGAGGGCGAGGTGATGCAACTCGTCACCGCCAAGAACACCGAGACGACCGAGGACGATTATCTCGCCGTGATCGACGCCAAGACCGCGGCGCTGTTCGCTGCCGCCGCCGAAGTCGGCGCCGCTATCGCCGATAGGCCGAAGTCGGAGGCCGCGGCCTTGCGGTCTTACGGACGCAATCTCGGGCTCGCGTTCCAATTGGTGGACGATGCGCTCGACTATGCCGGCGAGGCATCGAAGCTCGGCAAGAGCGTGGGCGACGATTTCCGCGAGGGCAAGATCACGTTACCGGTCGTGCTGTGCTATCGCCGCGGCAGCGCGGCGGAACGGGCGTTTTGGCATCGCACGCTGACGGACGGCGAGATCGGCGAGGACGATCTCGCCGCGGCGATGAGCTTGATGAAGCGGCATAATGCGCTCGCCGATACGATGGAGAGGGCCCGCCATTACGGGGCGATCGCTCGCGACGCGCTCGCGATCTTCCCCGACGGCACCGCCAAGGCTGCGCTGCGCGAGGTCATCCTTTTCTGCATCGACCGGCCGTTCTAGGCCTCAAGCGCGCCTGAGGCGATCCACCAGGATGGATGCGCGGCGGCAAGATCGCCCGCGGCCCGTTTTGCGTCTTGTTCGGAAGGCAGCAAAGCAAAGCAAGTCGGCCCGCTGCCCGAGAGTCTGGCGAGGTGAACACCTTTGAGCGCGGCGAGCGCGGCGAGCACGGTCCTGATTTCCGGAACGAGATTTGCGGCCGGCGCTTCGAGATCGTTGCCGCGCGGAAGCGCATAAGCGAGGAGCGCATCGAAGCTCCCGCCAAAATCGAGTCTTTCCTCGCCGCGCGGGCTCGCAACTAGCGGCTTCGCATCGAGCGCGGCATAGACTTCTTGGGTAGCGAGGGCCTTGCCGGGATTGGCGAGGACGACACCGCAAGCCGGAAAGCCATGCACGGGCGCGACCGTCTCGCCCCTGCCCGTCATGAGCACGGACTTGCTCTTGAGGCAGACGCGCACGTCCGAGCCGAGCGTCGGCGCAAGTTCCGCCAAGACTTCCTCGTCAATCAGCCCGGGATTTGCGCGGGCGATCAGCCGCAAGGCGGCGGCAGCGTCGGCGGAACCGCCGCCGAGACCGGCGGCGACCGGAAGAGATTTGACGAGGCCGAACCGGCCGAGCCGCAAACCTGGCACGCGCGCTCGCGCGGCGCGGCCCGCTTCGAGGACGAGATTTCCCGGCCCGAGCGCGGCCGCGAACGGGCCTTCAACCTTAAGATCGAGACCGTCGCCGGGATCGAGCGCGAGGCGATCGCCGAAATTCGCGAAGGCGACGAGACTTCGCAGCTCGTGAAAGCCGTCGCCACGGCGGCCCAGCACTTCCAGGGTGAGATTGATCTTGGCCCGGCCGATGTCATGGAGCGCCGTCATGCAAGCTCGTCCCGCACGCCCGGGCCGTGGCGCTGCTATTGCGGGGTCTTGTGGCCCGCTTCCGTCGTGCGGTCCTGCGCCGACTTGGTCTCGGCGTCGTCGGGAAGCCCCGCCTGGATCTTCTGCTTGATCGTCACCACCAGATCGGCTTCCGGCTTCAGCGTCAGCGCCTGCTGCCACTGATATTTCGCCTCGAAGGTCCGGCCCACGCGCCAATAGGCATCGCCGAGATGATCGTTGATGATGGGATCGTCCGGCTTGAGCTCGACGGCGCGCTCGAGATTCTCGACCGCAAGGGGAAGATTGCCGAGCCGGTAGTAGGCCCAGCCGAGACTGTCCACGTAGTAGCCGTCGTCAGGCTTCAGCTTCACCGCCTTGCGGATGTAATCCATCGCCTGCTTCAAGTTCCGGCCCTGATCGACCCAGGAATAGCCGAGATAGTTGAGCACGAGGGATTCATCCGGCGCGAGCGCCAGCGCCTTCTTGAAATCGGTTTCGGCCGCCGGCCAATCCTTGAGGCGTTCGTTGCAAACGCCGCGCGAATAGAACAGCGTCCAGTTATCCTTGACCGGCGCAGGCGTCAGCGCGAGCGCCCGCGAATAGTATTCCCGCGCCTCTTTGTAACGCTCATGCGAGCGCAGGATGTTGCCGAGCGCATCCAGCGGCCGCACATCCTTCGGGTATTGGGCCGTCAGCCTTTCAAGCTGCGCCTTGGCGTCGTCAACCCGCTCCAATGAATTGAGCGCAAGCGCTTTCTGGATTTGCACGTTCACCCAAAGCGGCGAATCCGGCTTGATCCTGTTGAGCGCCGCGATCTCGAGGTCGTAGCCCTTGGCATTCTCGTAAGCCTCGGCGAGCGCGGCGTAGGCGAGCGGAAAGTCGGGCTCGAGATAAAGCGCAAATTGCAGGAAGATGATCCCCATTTCGAGGCCGCCTTCGCCCGCGAGCGCATCGCCGATGCCGTAAAAGACCTCCGCCAGGCCTTGCGTCGGCGTGACGACGAGAAGCGGCGGGGTCTTGCCGGCATCGATGTCGGCAAGCAGCGCCTCGGAGAGCGGATGGCTCGCGGATTTGGCGACATGCGCCTTCAGCGTCTGGCGGGCGAGCTTGCGGTTGTTGGCGTTCAGCGCGTGACGTGCATAGGCCTCGGCCACCCTTAAAGTGGCGGGATTTTTCTTGAAGGCCTGGGCATAGGCCTGACGGGCCAAATCGCGCTTGCCGGCGAGGTCGGCAATGAGCGCGCGATGGTAGCGCTGATAGAACTGGGCCCAATCGGCATCGCTCAGACTGTCGAGAGCGGCGAGCGCCTCGTTGGGCTTGCCGGCGGCCTCCTTCACCCATGCGCGGGCGAGCGTCGAGGTGAGATCGGCGATCGGGCCTTGGCGCGCCTCGACGAAGTTTTCGTCGGCCTCGTCGTAGCGGCCTTGCTTGAAGGCCTCGCAACCGAGCAGGAAACGCGCGAGCCGGTTGGTCGAATCCGTCTTGACCAGTTCCTTGGCGAGTCGGACGGCGTTGTCCCAATGGGCGGAAGCGGCTTCGAGCAGGAAGGCCTGCTCCAGGATCATCTCGTTCTTGGGATCCTCGGCAAGCGCCTTGGAATAAAACTCGGCGGCGACTTCGAGGTTATGGTCGCCGCGGGCCATGCGGCCGGAAAGATAATTGCCGAGCAGCGTACCGCTGTCGTCGCCACCGTCGGACCCGATCTCGGAATAGGCAGCCGGGGCGGCGACGAGAATGGTCGCGAAAAGAATCGACCGCGCTCCCCAGCGGCGCAGAGCCGCTCCCTGCAAGAACCTCATCTTTCCGTCCCGCGGTTTCTGTCCCTAAGCGCGAAGGTTAGGCGCTTTTCTGCCCGCCCACAAACCAAAAGCTTTCTTGCAGGCTAAAGGCGGCTGGTTTGTGGCCGGCACGCTACGATTGCCGGCCTACATATTGACGTAATTCGGTCCGCCGCCGCCTTCCGGCGGCACCCAGGTGATGTTCTGGGCCGGATCCTTCACGTCGCAGGTTTTGCAATGGACGCAATTCTGCGCGTTGATCTGGAAGCGCTCGCGGCCGCCCTCGGTCACGACCTCGTAAACCTGCGCCGGGCAATAGCGTTGGGCGGGCTCGGCATAGTCGGGAAGATTGCGCGCAATCGGGATCGAGGGATCGGCAAGCTTCAAATGCACCGGCTGGTTTTCTTCGTGGTTCGTGCCCGACACGAACACCGATGAGAGAATGTCGAAGGTGATGACGCCGTCGGGCTTCTCGTATTCGATCGGCGCCGCCGATGCGGCCTTTTGCAACGAAGCATAGTCCGGCTTCTGATGCTTCAGCGTGTGGCGCAAGAACGGGAACAGCGTGTTGAGCCACATGTCGATGCCGCCGAGCATGACGCCAAGAGTCGTGCCGAGCCGCGACCACAGCGGCTTGACGTTGCGCACGCGAAAGAGCTCCTTCGCCATGGCGCTGTGCTCGACTGCGTGCGGATAGGCTTCGAGCACGTCATTGGCCCGGCCGGCTTGAAGGGCAGCGAAGGCTGCTTCCGCCGCCATCATTCCCGACAGCATGGCATTGTGCGAGCCCTTGATGCGCGGCACGTTCATGAAGCCGGCGGCGCAGCCAATCAGCGCCCCGCCTTGAAAGGCAAGCCGCGGGATCGCCTGGAAGCCGCCCTCGGTCAGCGCCCGCGCGCCATAGGCGATGCGCTTGCCGCCCTCCAAATGCGCGCGGATCAAGGGATGGGTCTTGGCGCGCTGAAACTCCTTGAACGGGTTGGTGTAAGGGTTGGCGTAATCGAGATGGACGACGAAGCCGACCGACACCAGCCGATCGCCGAAATGGTAGAGGAACGAGCCGCCGCCGGTCTTGTCGTCGAGCGGCCAGCCCATCGTGTGCTGAACGAGCCCGGGCTTGTGCTTCGCTTCCGGCACCTCCCACAGTTCTTTCAGGCCGATGCCGAATTTTTGCGGTCCCGACTCGGCATCGAGGCCAAGCTTATTGATCAGCATTTTCGACAGCGAGCCGCGCGCGCCTTCGGCGAAGAGCGTGTACTTGCCGCGGAGTTCGATGCCGCGCGTGTAGCTGTCCTTGTGGCTGCCGTCGCGGGCGACGCCCATGTCGCCGGTGATGACGCCTTCGATCGCGCCGTTTGCGCCGAAGATCACATCGGTGACGGCGAAGCCGGGATAGATCTCGACGCCAAGACCTTCGGCCTGTTCGGCGAGCCAGCGGGTGAGGCTGCCAAGGCTGCCGGTATAGCAGCCGTGATTGCTCATGAGCGGCGGCATGAACAGGTTCGGCACGCGGATGCCGCCCGACCTCCACAGATAGTAGAAGCGATCTTCGCTGACTTTCGTTTGCAGCGGCGAGCCCATGTTGCGCCAGTCGGGCAAGAGGCGGTCGAGCGCGACGGGGTCGATCACGGCGCCCGACAGGATATGCGCGCCGACCTCAGAGCCCTTCTCGAGCACGACGATGGAGACGTCCTTGCCCTGTTCGCTCGCGAGCTGCTTCAGCCTGATCGCGGCGGCGAGACCGGCAGGCCCTGCGCCGACGATCACGACGTCGAACTCCATGCTCTCGCGTTCTGTGGCTTCGGAATCGGCCGTTTGGCTCAATATGTCGCTCCAATGGAGGGGATTTATTCCCGCCGGGGCGGGAATCCAGTATCCATCACTATGATATGAGGCGGAAGGCAACGCCAAAGTCTGAGGAATGACTGCAACGGAACGGAAGGCGGTTCAAGCCCTATTGGACTGGTATGAGGCGATGGGCGCGGACGAGGCGATCGGCGAAGCGCCGGTCGATCGCTTCGCGCCCGCTGCCGCCCCTCGCCCGCGTCCGGCGGTGGCAAACGAGGAGCCCCCGCCGCCCATACGAGTTTTGGCGCCGGCGCCGAAGGCAGGACCCGGCGCCGATGAGGCGCGTCTCGCCGCCACCTTGGCCGAGCTCGAGGCACTCGTTGCGCGCTTCGAAGGCTGTGCGCTGAAGCGCACGGCGAAGAGCCTCTGCTTCGCCCGCGGGCGCGACGGCGCGCGCGTCATGTTCATTGGCGAGGCGCCCGGCCGCGACGAGGATTTGCAAGGCAAGCCCTTCGTCGGTCGCGCGGGCCAATTGCTCGACCGCATGCTCGGCGCGATCGGTCTTGGCGAAGACAACGTCTACATCACCAACACCGTCTATTGGCGCCCGCCCGGAAACCGCACGCCGACGCCGGAAGAGGTCGAGGCTTGCGCCCCCTTCCTCGCGCGGCAAATCGAGCTCAACGCGCCTGACGTGCTCGTCCTGCTCGGCAACGCCGCTGCCCATAGCCTGCTCGGGCTCAACGAGGGCATCATGCGGCTCAGGGGCAAATGGCTTATCTATGCGAGCGGCGAGCGGGAGATCGCCACGCTTGCGACGCTCCACCCCGCCTATCTCCTGCGCAACCCCGAAGCCAAGCGGCTCGCCTGGCGCGATATGCTGGCGCTGAAGGAAAGGCTCGAGCAGACATGAACCGCATCGACGAGACCAGGCCATTCGTCCCAGTGCGCATCGCCGTGCTGACTGTGTCGGACACGCGCACGAAGAAGACCGACAAATCGGGCCCGCTCCTCGTCAGCATGATCAACCAGGCGGGACACGAAGTGGCCGAGCACGCCGTCGTCGAGGACGACCCGAAAGCGATCCGCAAGCAGGTGAAGCGCTGGATCAAGGACCCCGAAATCGATGTGGTCGTCACCACGGGCGGCACCGGCTTCACCGGGCGCGACGTGACGCCGGAAGCGGTGAAGCCGCTATTTGAGAAAGAGATCGAGGGCTTCGCGGTGCTGTTTCACATGCTGAGCTACCAGACGGTCGGCACCTCGACGGTGCAATCGCGCGCCTGCGGCGGCGTCGCCAAGGGCACCTATATCTTCTGCGTGCCGGGGTCGCCCGGCGCTTGCGAGGATGCGTGGAACGGCATCCTCAAGACGCAACTCGACAACCGGCACAGGCCCTGCTCGTTCATCGAGATCATACCGCGACTTCAGGAGAAGAAGAAGACCAGCGCTTGAGGCCGGCTCAAACCAGCCGTTCGGCCCGGGCGCGCTCACGCCGCAGATCCTCCGCCCGATCGACATCGCTCAGGCGCGCCGCGAGCGCCACGCGCTTCCCCTTAAGATTGGCCCGCGTGTCGGCAAGCGCGTGCGGCCCCGACCAGCGGACGTTCGCGAAAGGCGCGAGCACGCGCGGGGTGCGCTTCAACCCGACGAGCCAATAGCCGCCGTCTTGCGCCGGTCCGAAGACAGCGTCGGCCCGTCCGAGCAGCCTGAATGCCCCAGCAATATGCCCCGGGCGGATCGAGGGAATGTCGCTGCCGACGATGACGACGGGACCCGGCGGCAGCCGCGTGAACAGTCGCTGCATGCGGACGCCGAGATCGCCCTCGCCTTGGCGCATCATCGCGGGTTTCATCCACG
>Ga0081455_10005789_pt1 | contig 13470 bp, 11 predicted proteins | sample TabmetS3T2R1_FD_70207 | JGI IMG/M metagenome (GOLD analysis project Ga0081455, IMG submission 70207) | Tabebuia heterophylla rhizosphere microbial communities from the University of Puerto Rico - S3T2R1 | ecosystem: Host-associated > Plants > Roots > Rhizosphere ... | reverse complement strand
CCCCAGGCTTCCGGCGCCGGATCGAGGCTCACTTCGGCATAATCGTAGGAGCCGTGATAGGCGCCCTCGCATTTGGCGATCTTGGGACGGCCGGTATGCGCACGCGCCGCCTTCAGCGCCATCATCACGGCCTCGGTGCCGGAATTGGCGAACCGCACCTGATCGACGGACGGCAGGCGCGACGCCAGGAGTTCAGCGAGATCGACCTCGGACGCGGTCGGCAGGCCGAACGCAGAGCCAAGCGCCAGTTGCGCGGTCGCCGCCTTGATCAATGCGGGGTGGGCGTGGCCATGAATCTGCGAGGTGAAATTGTTGATGCAGTCGATATAGACGTTGCCATCGAGATCCCAGACCCGGCAGCCCTCGCCGCGCGCGGCATAGATCGGATAGGGCTTCATGAACACGGTGGTGCGGGTATTGCCGCCGGGCAGGCTCGCCAGCGCCCGATCGTACATTTTCTGCGATGACGAGTTCGGATCCGGGTACATGCGTGCTTCCATCCGGTTTTCTTTTCATTGCAGCATACGAATTGTCGCTCTGCCTTGGCGAGTCTTATTCAGCAGCATCACTTGCTCAGCCACCCAAAGGCGCGGCGCAGGAATGCCCGGGCATCCTCTTCCACAGGCGTTCCATGAGCCATCAGCACTTTTTCGGCAGGCCAAGCAAAAATGCGTTTCAGAGAGTCGCGTGCGCCGCTGCGGTTGGTAAAGGCGAGACGAAACTTGCGGGGCACCGACGGCTCGGGGCCCATCATGAGGTCCAGTCTCGCCACGATTGCCCGCCACCCCGAGAGGCGATTGACGGGAATCTGCTGGATCAGATCGGCGAAGAGCACGGTGCCGCTGTTGATGTGAAAGAATACCACTTCGGTGGTGATGCGGTTGCCCTGCATCAGGACCTGGTCGATGTCATCAGCCCAATCCGGGCTCGGCGCATTTCCGAGGTCAGCATCAAAGTCGATGTCCCCGCGCTTCTCTCGCAATCCTGGCGGCGCGTAGAGGCTGGCTTCGGGATAGGCGCGCTTCCACTCCGGAAGAAACAGGTGATGCAGGGAATTGGGAGCAACAATGTGCCGTACGCGACCGAGGGCATCCACGGCCGCTCGAAAGCTCTCCGAGAGTTGTATCGGCGACCAGATGAAGAGGTCTCCGCTCGATAGTCTCATGACGGCCATTCGCGTGGGATAATGAAATCCGAACACAGACACGTCAGGTCCATCCGCGATCCATATCTCGCGACCGAATTCCTTTAGCATGGGCTGATATTGGTACCGATCAATGAGGGCCGACTAGGTGTACATCAAAAACACAATCGTCCCGATGATCAAGGTCGCGGCCATGAATAGCAGCACTGCAGGAAGGCCGAACAGCGTGGCCACGACGCCGGTCGCCGATTGCATCAGCGCGGCGCCGAGGAAGAACGCGAGGTTCATGCCGGAGAGCGCCTTGCCCGCGTTCTGCGCCCCCGCTAATTGCCGTGTCATGCCGAACAGCAGCGGTTGCGCCGATATGGCGATACCGATCAGCACCAGCAGCAGGCTGTCAAACCACGGCGGCATCGCGGTCACCCCGAACAGATCCGACAACGGATAATGCGGCGCCCCCGCCGCCATGAACGCAAGCGTCAGGGCGACAAAGGCATGCGTGGCAGCCAGCACTTCGCGGCGATGGCCGATGCTGCGATCGACAATTCCCATCAGCACGGGCCCGACGATCAGCGCCAGCGTGAACAGGCCGAGCGCATTGCCGGCCTCGATGCGGCTGAGCGCCTTGATCTCCATCAGCCACGGGCCGCCCCACAATCCGCGCAGCACCAGCGAGGCCGCCAGGGAAACCAGCCCCAGCGCGATCAGGCCGCGCAGCGGGCGTGACAGCCCGATACGCAGCACCTCGGCCATCTGCGAGAGCGGCGAGGAATCATCGGCATGCTCGGCTGGTTGCTTCGGCACCAGCAGGAACACGGCAATCGCCACCAACGCGCCGAAGCCGGCGGAGATCCAGAAGCCCATCCGCCAGCCAAAATGCTCGACGACGAAGGCGAGCGGGCTCGCCGACAACAGCATGCCGATATTGCCGATCGAGAGGATGATGCCGGACCACAGGCCGAAGCGCGCCGCCGACATCTGCTTCGCCGCCAGCGTCATCGGGCACATCAGCATGCCCGAGGTGGCGACGCCGAGCAGGAACTGGCCAACCAGAAAACTCTCCGGCCCCGTCGCCAGTCCCGAAGCCAGCGCACCGATGATGGTTCCCACGAGCAGGCTCAAGGCGACCGGGCGGACGCCAAAACGGTCCATCGCGGCGCCGACCGGGATCTGCGAGGCGGCGAAGGCGAAATGATAGATCGAGGTGAGGCTCGCCAGCGTCTGCGGCGGGGTTCTGAAATCGGCGGCCATCACGTCGAGGCTGATGGCCGGAATGGTCCGCAGCAGCGTCGACAGCATGTGGCCGCAGGCCAGCGCCAGCAGCGCAAAAATCAGGGCGCGGAAGTTGCCATCCGCGCAATCGGCCTTGCCGTCCATGAGATGTCTCGCCCCAAAACTGTTTGGGGCGAGGTATCACCAATATCGCGGGAACGCGAATCCGGCTCAGTTCCTGTGGAACACCAGCGTCCGCAGCTCGATGCTCTCGCGCGGCGGCGCATCGGCAGGCGTGGTCGGATCGATGAAGGCGGTGTGCGGCCCGAACCGGGTGCGGCCGTCGGTTGCGGAATCGTAGCACTTCAAGAGCAGCGCCTCGTCGGCCCGCATTTCCGGAATGTAGTACCAGCGATGGTTCGGGTTGTATTTCACCGAATAGGTTTCGCCGCTGCGGTTCGGATAGATCAGATCGGAGGCGACGAGGTCGCCCGGCTCGACGGTCTGGCCGTCGCACATCGCGAGCGGCGCGTCGCGTAACGGCCCGCGGATCGGCCGCCACACATTGATCACCTGCACGCGTCCCTTCAGAAGCTCCTCGGCCTCAGCGGGCAGATGTTCGCGAACGCGGTTGGCGCCCGATTTGTCGGTCTGGTCGACATGGACCCGCGTCGCAGGTTGACGCGGACCGGCGCCCCTGATGTCGGCCACGCCCTCGACGCGCTTGCGCACGGTGTGGTCGAAAATGAAGACGCGATCCGCCTTCAGCGTCGCCTTCAGGAAAGCTTCCACGGCGGGATAGTAGACGTTCCTCACTTCCTTATCGTCGTAGAAATCCTTGACGATGGTGGGATGGCGAACCAGCGAAAAGCCTTCGCGGTCCAGCGAGAGGTTGGCGGCGATCAGGCGCGCATCGAAGATCGGGACGTTGTGGGGTTCGGGCAGCGCGGTGGATTTGGGCTCGCCGGGCGGCGGATCGAAAGCGTAAGTGCGCGGCTTTCCCGCTACAGGCGCGAGATAGTTCAGTTCGGCGGTAACGAAGGGAAGCGATTCGAGTTTGGCTTGCTGCAGGCCCATGGTGTTCTCCTGGACTCCATTGTTGTTCTGTTTGAATTTGGACCGGTCGCCGGGGCCGACAAGACGATCCCGAAAATAGCAACATTGTCATTGCCGGCCGTGGCAAATGGGGAAAATCCTTGTCTGAAGCGCTGGCCGGACCGGACAGTATTTTCGTCGCTCACGCGTTCATCATCACGGGCGAACTCGTTGACGCTGCGCCAAGGCGCGGCAACAATCGTTTTACTCGACCAGTTCCGGCTCAAATCACAGGCAGAACAACATGCAAGTCACGATGAAGGACAGAGTCGCCGTCGTTACCGGCGGCAGCAAGGGAATTGGTCTCGCCGTCGCCAGGCAATTTGCCGCCTCGGGCGCCAAAGTGGCGGTCCTCGCGCGCGGCGCAGCCGACCTCACGGCGGCGCGGGAATTGCTCGCCAAGGAAGGTCTCGCGGTGCGCGACTATGTCTGCAACGTCGCGAAGGCATCGGACATTGCCAAGGCGCATGAGAAGATTGTCGGCGATCTCGGCCCCGTCGACATTCTCATCAACAATGCCGGCACAGCGCGGACGATGGCGTTCGAGAACATTTCCGACGACGCCTGGCAGGAAGACCTCGACCTCAAACTGTTCGCCGCGATCCGCTTCAGCCGGCTGGTCTGGCCCGGCATGAAGGCGCGCAAATGGGGCCGCATCATCAACGTGCTCAATACCTTCGCCAAGGCGCCGGCGGCGTCCTCGGCCCCCACCTCGGTATCGCGGGCGGCCGGCATGGCGCTGACCAAGGTGATGGCGAGCGAAGGCGGCGAGCACAACATTCTGGTGAACGCCATGCTGGTCGGCCTGATCATGAGCGATCAATGGGTGAAGCGGCACGCGGCGCAGGCACCGGACACGGACTTCGAGGTGTTTGCCAAGAACCTCGCCAAGGGCACGCCTTTGGGGCGCATCGGCACGGCGGAGGAATTTGCGAACCTCGCCTGCTTCCTCGCATCCGAGCAGGGATCGTTCATCACCGGTACCGCCATCAATGTCGATGGCGGCCGGTCGCCGGTGGTGTGACTGAGATCAAAGTGGCAGCGTCAACTTTTCCCTCGCCCCGCTCTTGCGGGACCGAGACGGGCGAAGCTCGCTCTTGGAGCGTCGCGGTGAGGGGCTATCCCCGCAGAGTTTGGACTCGCGGATAGCCCCCTCACCTGCCGCGAAGACACGGCGACCTCTCCCCGCAAGGGCGGGGGCGAGGTGGGAGAAAACAAAAAGGCCCCCGTCGCCAGGGGCCTTCTCGCTTTTCTTAGACCGCGTCCTTGGCAGCCTTGACCGGGCGGGCCCGGACAATCTTGCGGGCCGGCTTGGCCTTGAACATCATTTCCTCGCCCGTGAAGGGGTTGGTGCCCTTACGAGCCTTGGTCGCCGGCTTCTTGACCACGACGAACTTCGCGAAGCCAGGAACGAGGAATAGCCCGTTCTTCTTGAGCTCCTTGTGACCGACGTCAACGAGCGTGTCCATCACGTTCTTGACCTCTTTCTTCGAAAGTTCGGTGGTGGTCGCGATCTTCTCGATCAGCTGCGACTTAGACATTTGGGTAGCCATGGTTGCTCCATTGATTCTGGCACAGGCGACGATATGGCGAAAAACGCCTAGAAAATAGGGCTTTCGACAATCTGCACAACTATCTCGCTAGTCGAGTTGCAGTGATTCGTCCAATTTTTCCGGGGTTTTTAACATCAGAAGCCCTCCGGAGCCTATTTTTAGGGGGATTCCGCGTACCCCGATGCCCCATTTCCGGACAATCCCGGGCTGCGCGCCGGTCTGCGCCTCTATCGGAGCGAGCCGTGATTTGCCGTCTGGAAGGGCAAAATGTGCGGATTGATCGACCGCCAAGTACATTGTTTTCAGGAAGGATTTTCCGCCCCGCGCGTTGATTTGAAAATGACTCGCGTTGGCGTTCCATCGTAAAATCGCCCCCTAAGGCGGACGCGTGAACGGTTCGCCACCAAATGTGTTCGGAGACTTCGCATGGATTTGACGCGCCTTGAGATCAATCGCCGCACCGCACTGCTGACGTCGGCGGCCATCGCGGCCAACGTCATCAATCCGATGCGGGCCTTCGCGCAGGAAACCCCGCGCAAGGGCGGCGTGTTCAACGTCCATTACGCCGCCGAGCAGCGCCAGCTCAACCCGAGCATCCAGGCTTCCACCGGCGTCTACATCATCGGCGGCAAGATCCAGGAGAACCTCGTCGATCTCGATGCCAACGGCCAGCCGGTCGGCGTACTCGCCGAGAGCTGGGAGGGGACCCCGGACGGCAAGACCGTGACCTTCAAGCTGCGCCAGGGCGTCACCTGGCACGACGGCAAGCCGTTCACCTCGGCTGACGTCGAATTCACCGCCATGAATATGTGGAAGAAGATCCTCAATTACGGATCGACGCTGCAGCTCTTCCTGACCGCGGTCGAGACGCCGGACGCGCACACCGCGATCTTCAAATACGAGCGGCCGATGCCGCTGAACCTGTTGCTCCGGGCGCTACCCGACCTCGGCTATGTCTCGGCCAAGCATCTCTATGAGAACGGCGATATCCGCCAGAACCCGACCAACCTCGCGCCGGTCGGCACCGGCCCGTTCAAGTTCGTCAAATATGAGCGCGGGCAATACATCATCGCCGACCGCAACGAGAATTACTGGCGGCCCAACGCGCCCTATCTCGATCGCATCGTCTGGAAGGTGATCACCGATCGCGCCGCGGCGTCGGCGCAAATGGAAGCCGGCGAACTTCACTACGCGCCATTCTCGAGCCTGACGCTCTCGGATCTCGCCCGCCTCGGCAAGGACAAGCGCTTCATCGTCTCGACCAAGGGCAATGAAGGCAACGCGCGGACCAATACGCTGGAATTCAACTTCCGCCGCAAGGAACTCTCAGACATCAGGGTTCGCCGCGCCATCGCGCATGCGATCAACGTGCCGTTCTTCATCGAGAATTTTCTCGGCGATTTCGCCAAGCTCGGCACCGGCCCCATCCCCTCGACCTCGACCGACTTCTATCCGGGGCCGAACACGCCGCAATATGCCTACGACAAGGCCAAAGCCATCGCGCTGCTCAACGAGGCCGGCTTCAAGCCGGGCACCGGCGGCACGCGGTTTTCGCTCAAACTGCTTCCGGCGCCGTGGGGCGAGGATATCTCGCTGTGGTCGACCTTCATCCAGCAATCGCTGGGCGAGATCGGCATTCCCGTCGATATCGTGCGCAACGATGGCGGCGGCTTCCTCAAGCAGGTCTATGACGAACACGCCTTCGATATCGCCACCGGCTGGCACCAGTACCGCAACGATCCCGCGGTCTCGACCACGGTCTGGTACCGTTCGGGCCAGCCCAAGGGCGCGCCCTGGACCAACCAGTGGGGCTGGGAAGACAAGAACGTCGACAAGACGATCGACGATGCCGCGACCGAAGTCGATCCGGCCAAGCGCAAGGCGCTCTATGCCCAGTTCGTCAAGGAGGTGAATACGGAGCTGCCGGTCTGGATGCCGATCGAGCAGATTTTCCTCACCACGATTACGGCAAAGGCGCGCAACCACTCCAATACCCCGCGCTGGGGCTCGGCGAGCTGGCACGATCTTTGGCTTTCGGCCTAAGCCGATATCCGCCAAGATAGGTCTATGCGTATCCTGAGCCTTGCGGGGCGGCGGCTCGCCGCCTCGATCCCGACCCTTGTCCTGATCCTGATCGGCGTGTTCCTGCTGCTGCAGTTCGCACCGGGCGACACTGTTGACGCCATGATGGCGCAGATGGGCGGCGGCGATGCCGCGACCGCCAGGGAGCTGCGCAAATTCTACGGGCTCGACCTCTCGATCCCGGCACAGCTCGCCAATTACCTGTGGCGGCTGGTGCGGCTCGATCTCGGTTTCTCCTCGATCTACGGCAAGCCGGTGGCGTCGGTCATTCTGGAGCGGCTGCCGCCGACGATTCTTCTGATGACCGCCTCGCTATCGTTCGCGTTCTTTTTCGGGCTGGTGTTCGGGGTGATCGCGGCGCGCGGCGTCAACCGCTGGCCCGATACGTTGATTTCCACGCTTGGCCTGATCTTCTATGCCACGCCCTCGTTCTGGTTCGGGCTGATGGCGATCGTCGTGTTCTCGGTCTACCTGCAGTGGCTGCCGCCCGGCGGTTTCGAGGATATCGGGACGATGCGGACCGGCATCTGGCGCGTGCTCGACATCGCCAGCCATCTGGTGCTGCCGACGCTGACGCTTGGGCTGATCTTCCTGGCGATCTATCTGCGCATCATGCGCGCCTCGATGCTCGAGGTGCTGAACCTCGACTATGTCCGGACCGCGCGCGCCAAGGGCCTCGACGAGACGCGGGTGGTGACGCGGCACGTGCTGCGCAACGCGCTGTTGCCTATGGTGACGCTGATCGGGCTGCAGGCTGGCACCATGCTGGGTGGATCGGTCGTGGTGGAAAGCGTGTTCTCGCTGCCGGGCCTCGGGCGGCTGGCCTATGAATCGGTGGTGCAGCGCGACCTCAACACGCTGCTCGGCATCGTGTTCGTCTCGGCGCTGCTCGTCATATCAGTGAACTTCGTCGTCGATCTCATCTATGCGCGGCTCGATCCCCGCATCACGGCCGAGGGCTAGCGCGATGGACGCCGTCAAGCGCTATTTCCGAAGTCCTGCCGCTGTCGCCGGCCTGATCCTGCTCTTGATCGTGATCGCGATGGCGATTTCGGCCGGCTGGTTCTATCCGCGCGATCCGCTGGCGCTCGCGGGCCGTCCGCTGGTCTGGCCGTTCTCCAACCCGCGCTTCCTGCTCGGCACCGACAATTCCGGCCGCGATATCGCCGCGCAGATTTTCTACGGCGCGCGGATATCGCTCCTGATCGGCGGCGTCGCCACGGCGATTGCGATCCTGATCGGCATTCTCGTCGGCGCCTTCGCAGGGTATTACGGCGGCTGGGTCGACAATGTGCTGATGCGGATCACCGAGGCGTTCCAGACGCTGCCGAACTTCGTGCTGCTGCTGGTGCTGGTCGCGGTGTTCGGCTCGACGCTGACCACCGTCACCATCGCGGTCGGCGTGGTGTCGTGGCCGGCTCCGGCGCGGCTGACCCGCGCCGAATTCCTGTCGCTGCGCAACCGCGAATTCGTTCAGGCCGGCCGGACGCTCGGCATGAAGAACATCCAGCTCATTTTCCGGGAAATCCTGCCCAATGCGCTGCCGCCGGTGATCGTCTACGCCAGCGTGGTGATGGCGGTCGCGATCCTGCTGGAGAGCGCGCTCGCCTTCCTGCGGCTGTCCGATCCCAACGTGGCGTCGTGGGGCAATCTCATCGGCCTGGGGCGCGATGTGCTGCGCGTGCAGTGGTATGTCTCGGCGATCCCCGGCATCGCCATCCTCGTCACTGTGCTCGCGGTGTCGCTGGTCGGCCAGGGCCTCAACGATGCGCTCAATCCGAGGCTGAAGGGCCGATGAGCGAGCACGAGACCATCCTCTCGCTCGATCGCCTGAGCGTCCGCCTGCCCGCCGGCGCTGATCGAACGCATGCGCTCCGGGAGGTGTCGCTGGAGATTGCTTCCAACGAGATCCTCTGCGTGGTCGGCGAATCCGGTTCCGGCAAGTCGATGATGGCGAACGCCGTCATGCGGCTGTTGCCGAATGAAGTGACGATCGACGACGGCCGGATCATGTTCGAGGGCCGCGATCTCTGCGCCGCGTCGATTGCGGAAATGCGCGAGGTGCGCGGCGACGGCATCGCCATGATCTTCCAGGAGCCGATGACGGCGCTCAACCCGCTCCGCACCATCGGCGACCAGATCGCCGAGATGTTTTCGATCCACACCGATCTGTCGAAAGCGGAAATCAACACGCGGGTGCTTGCGCTGCTGTCCGACGTCCGCATTCCCGACCCCAAGGTCGCGGCGAAAGCCTATCCGCATGAGCTCTCCGGCGGCCAGCGTCAGCGCGCCATGATCGCGATGGCGCTGGCGCTCGATCCGAAACTTTTGATCGCGGACGAGCCGACGACGGCGCTGGACGTCACGACGCAAGCGCAAATTCTAAAACTGATCCGTGACCTGCAGCAGCGCCGCAAGACCGCCGTCATGTTCATCACCCATGATTTCGGCGTGGTGGCCGAGATCGCCGATCGCGTGGTGGTGATGCAGCATGGCGTCATCGTCGAACAGGGCACCGCTTCCGACGTGCTGCACCATCCGCAGCATGCCTATACGCGGCAGCTCATCGCCGCCGTTCCGCCGCTGAAGGCGCCGCCGCCGCGCGCGCTCGCGGCTGACAATATCCTGACGATCTCGGATGTCTCCAAGACCTACCGCACCGGCGGCTTTCTCGGGCGCGGCGCGCGGGTGACGCCGGCCGTGAAGAATGTGTCGCTCGCCCTGCCCCGTGGCGCGACGCTCGGCATTGTCGGCGAATCCGGCTCCGGCAAATCGACGCTGGCGCGCTGCATCGTGCGGCTGATCGATCCCGATACCGGGTCGATCGTGCTCGATGGCAACGACTGGGCCAAGCTGTCGCGCGAAGACGTTCGCCGCGAGACCCAGCATATCCAGATGGTGTTCCAGGATCCGTTCGCCTCCCTCAACCCGCGCCGCAAGGCCGCCGAACTGGTGGCGCAGGGGCCGATCGTACACGGCACGCCACGGGCAAAGGCGATTGCGGATGCGAAGGAGTTGTTCGCACTGGTCGGGCTCGACCCTTCCGCCGGCGACCGCTACCCGCACGAATTCTCCGGCGGCCAACGCCAGCGCATCGGGCTGGCCCGCGCACTGGCGCTGAAGCCGGATGTGCTGGTGGCGGACGAGCCGGTCTCCGCGCTCGATGTCTCCGTGCAGGCGCAGGTGCTGAAGCTGCTCGCCGAATTACGGCAGCGGCTCGGGCTTTCCATCGTCTTCATCACCCATGACCTGCGCGTCGCGGCGCAAATCTGCGACCTCGTCGCCGTGATGAAGGATGGGGCGGTCGTGGAACATGGGCTCGCAGGCGAGGTGTTCGGCAATCCGCAGCACGCCTACACGCAGGCGCTGCTCGACTCGATCCCGGGCGGCGAGTTCGCGCGAGAGCATAAGGTGTGAATGCTGATATTGCGGCCATACCAGTCGGGTGACGCTGACGCTCTCTACGCCATTTCGCTCGCGACGGCAGACGCGGGCGCCGATGCGTCGCACCTTTACCAGGACAAACATCTCGTCGGCTCGATCTACTCCGCGCCTTATGCGGCGCTCGATCCTGACCTCGTGATAGTGGCTGCCGACGAAGAAGGCGTGGGCGGCTTCGTCCTGGGCACTGTCGATACCGTGACATGGGAAAAGCGCCTGGAGCGAAGCTGGTGGCCGCAGTTGCGCCGGCAATATGCTGCGCCCGACCCGGAAGCACGAAATAGCTGGACCCCGGATCAGCGGCGAATATCCATGATTCACAACCCCGAACGCGCGCCTGCGCAGATCACGCGCGAATTTCCCGCGCACCTTCACTTGAACCTCGCGCCACGGCTCCAGGGGCGCGGCGTCGGGACGCGGTTGTTTCACGCGTGGCATCGACTGGCAGCCGAGCGTGGCGTCTCGGCCATGCACGTCGGCATCAACCGGGCAAACACACGGGCGATGGCGTTCTGGGCCAAAATGGGGTTTCGCCCCATCACGCCGCCGGAGCTGTCAGAAGGCCGGACGGCGTGGATGGGCCGGAACCCGGGCGAAGAGTCCTAAATCCAGCGTGCGTGGAGATCCGCCCCTCAAAAGCGGATATCAACGGTGGACAGATGAATGACTGCTGACATTTTGCCTTCCCTCCGCTGCACTACGCGATGACGCGGCTTGGAGAGGTGCTGCTTCAGCCGCGTGATCTCCTCCGCCGACCAGTCGCGAACGTCTGTCACCTCCTTCCACGCCTCGATATAGTGCGCCGGAGCGTAGACATGGCCGAATCCGATAGGAGCGTCGGTCGCCATGAACATGTCCAGCATCAGTTGAAAGAGAGTTACAACCGGATACCAGCGCACTTGCCGCGACACATCCGGCCCCCGTGGCGGCAGCATCCACTCCGGCTCGCGATAGAGACTGCGATAGTCGAAGAAGGTCGCCGGGTCGCTTGCGTATTGGAGGTAGACGATCCGAATCGGCCCCCACGCCGCGTTCGGGCCTGAGGGCTCGGCAGCCTCTCCGTGCTGGTTCATGAACCGCACAAACGATCCATCGCGAAAGCGGGGAAGCCACACGGGTGATCCGGGATTGCGGCGGTCGGTGAGCCAGCGCCAGAGCCTGCTCGAATAGGGCGGCCCGCTCCAGAGCGCGCCGTCAAATGGGTCGCCCAATATCTCGATCAGGTCCGTCGACTGTTCGGAATTTCTCGCGCCAAGACTGATACCGTGCAGATAAAGTTTCGGCCGGCGGTCCTTGGGAAGCGTGATCCAGTATCCATAAATCTCCTTGAACAGGGCGCGCGCAACATCGGCGCCATAACCTGGATCCATCAGCAGATACAGCCAACTGGCGAGGTAGGAATATTGAACGGCAACGCTCGCGACGTCACCGCCGTGCAGATATTCGACACTGTCGATCGCTGCCGGGTCAACCCAGCCGGTACCGGTCGGCGTCACCACGATAAGCACGGATCTCTCGAACCCGCCGACGCGCTTCAATTCTTCCAATGCGAGCTTAGCGCGCGCTCCGGACGTATCCGCCGATCGCAACCCGACATAGACGCGCGCAGGCGAAAGCGCTGCCCTACCCGAAAGACCGCTGATGTCTTCGCGGGTCGGCCCCGAGGTGATGAACTCCCGTCCCGCCCGTCCCAGCTTGTCCCAGGCGAGCAGAGACGCGCGGCTGCCGGTCTTCAGAGGGGCCGACGGCGGCTCAATCTCCACTTCGATCAACGCGTCGAATTCCCGGAAGGATGCCTCTGCGACCCGCAGAAAGGCACGGAAGAGAAGCCCGTTGATGACCAACCAGAACAGAGCAACCGTCGCGATGACGCCGACAACGTTGGACACCCGTGCGGGCAGAAAGCGCTTGGCCCGTGTCGTTACAAAGCGGAGCGTCAATCGGAAGAACCGCGCGAGCGCGATCAACATGGCGAACACTGCCAGCGCAATGAGGCTGACCGCGAGTGGATGCGCCGTGTCGACCGGCTCGAGTTCCATCAACTCACGGATCGAATTCTGCCATCTTGCCGCCTGCGAGAGGGATACAACCGCAACGATCGCGCAACTGGTCGTGGCGGCGAGGTAGGCGGCGCGCAGGAAGCGGCCGTTGAGCCGCGCGAGTTCCATGTAATTCCAAAGCCAGACGCCGAATACGCCGATGCCATATCCAGCCGCGAGAGAACATCCCGATAGCAAACCCTGCGTCAAAAAAGTCCGCGGCAACAGCGTCGGCGAAAGAGAGGCGGCGAAGAAGAGCGTTCCGAGGACAAGGCCGCCGGCAGATAACGAATGCCATAGCTCTCTCTTCATGGCCGGGAATCGATTGGTAACCATCGTGGTGCGAGCGAAGTGTGACAAGGCGTCGTTGAACGGATTCCAACAGGCGCGGACGCATGAACGCCGGATTGGTGCCGATCCCTGAGGATAGCCAGCACGGATCGTATCCAAAGGAGAATAGCTGGGAACGTACAACCGAGTTCAGCGGCCGCCAACGCACAGTGAAGAATAATTGGTTTGCGCTCCACTTGTCGTCATCACCATGACCGACCCTACCGGCGATGCTCAACCACGCCGAGGGCAAGCAGTCTGGCGATACAAGCAAAGTTGCCTGTTCCACCAGGCCGGCATGTCGGCCTTGGAGTCATTAGCTGAACTTGTCTGCCGATCTCCGGCACTTCCATTCTGCCCGCAAAGCGGACGTTGCCCATCGTGCCCGTCATGTCGGAGATGGGCCATAAGCGGTCATTCGATCACATCGTCCGCACAGCGCAGGAATCTTATTCGGGCAACCCCGCTTTCCGAAGCCCCTCAATAAACAGCTTCGAGTTTTTGGGGACCCGGGCGATATGCGCCGATATTGTAAAGGCGGGATCGATCTCAAGCACACGCGCGGCCGCGGCGT
>Ga0081455_10005787_pt1 | contig 13471 bp, 10 predicted proteins | sample TabmetS3T2R1_FD_70207 | JGI IMG/M metagenome (GOLD analysis project Ga0081455, IMG submission 70207) | Tabebuia heterophylla rhizosphere microbial communities from the University of Puerto Rico - S3T2R1 | ecosystem: Host-associated > Plants > Roots > Rhizosphere ... | reverse complement strand
AGTGCGCCTCTATCACGAAGCTCGTTGGCAACATCCGTCAGCACGCGACGCAAAACCTCATCGCGGCACCAAGTCTGAAAGCGCCGATGCACGGTTTTGTAGTTCGGGTAGCTCTGCGGCAGCATGTGCCATTGCGCGCCTGTGTTGAGAATCCACAATACCGCTTCGAGCACAAAACGCGTCGGAATCGGTTTGCGCCCAGGACGTCCATCGGCAATATTCTCCTCCGGAAAATGATTCCGGATGCGTTCCCACTGCTCGTCCGTGAGCCGAATCATTCGACATTTATATCGGATCAACAGCAGTCGACAATTTTGAGATAGGTTCTAGGCAACGTCGTCAAGCGCGGCCCGTCGTCAAGACGACCTTGCCCTTGACTTGCCGTCCGACCAGAAGGTCCATCGCCTTGTGAATGTCGTCGAGCGGGTAGGTCGCCATGATCTGCGGCCTGATTTCGCCCTTCTCGTACATGCGGAAGAGGTCGGCGACCGCACCATCCATGACGTCCGGCTGCATCTTGAAGTGAATGTCGAGCGGCGCCCCAACGACCGAGATGTTCTTCAGAAGAATGTAATGTCCCTTCACCTCGGGGATGCGGCCGGACGCGAAGCCAATGATGACCATGCGGCCGGCATAGCCGACGGCCCGCAAGGCCGCATCGAACACGTCGCCTCCGACCGGATCCAACACGGCGTTGACGCCCTGATTCTTGGTGAGCGCAAATACTTGCTCGCGCAGATTCTCGCGCAGATCAGGGGCTGACAGATCGATCAAAGCATCGGCCCCGCCCGCCAGTGCAATCTGTCCCTTCTCCTTCGAGGTTACGCCGGCCAGCACGCGCGCGCCCTTGGCCCGCGCGATTTGCACCGCCGCCAGTCCGACGCCGCCGGAGGCGCCGGTCACGAGCACGGTCTCCCCGGCCTTGACCTGTCCGCGAATGACGACAGCGACGTAAGCGGTATTGTAGACGGTCACCATGCCGGCGCCGGCGACGAAGTCCAAGCGATCGGGCATGCGAAAGCAGCGCGCGTCCGGGGCCGCGAGCTTCTCCGCAAACGCGCCCGTGGCCACTTGTGCGATGACGCGATCGCCGGTCTTGACGCGAGTGACTTTTGGTCCGGTCGCAAGCACGATTCCGGAGGCGTCCCGGCCCGGAACAAACGGTCTGTCCGGGCGTGTTTGATACTTGCCTTGCAGCATCAACGTGTCTGGAAAGTTGAGTCCGATCGCCTTCACGTCGATGAGAACGCCGCGATCATCGATCGTCGGATCAGGCAGTTCCTCGACACTGTGCGAACGCAAAGGTCCGAATTCGTGGACAACCAGGGCACGCATTGCACATCTCCTATTTTTTGGGGGCGCGTTGCGCCTGCATTTCGCGGGCGGCCTCGAGAGCCGCGTTGACGATTTCCGCATAACCCGTGCAGCGGCACAAATTGCCGCTGAGCGCGACCCGGATGTCGTCTTCCGAAGGATTGTGATTCTGCTCCAGATAGTCGGCGAGCGTCATAAGGAAGCCCGGCGTGCAATAGCCGCATTGCAGAGCGAAATTGCGGTGGAAGGCGAGTTGCAGGGTTGAAAGCGTGCCGTCTTCAGCGGCAAGTCCTTCGACGGTCTCGACGCGCTTGCCCTCCGCCTGTGCTGCGAGCATCAGGCAGGAACGAACCGCCTTCCCCTCGATCCGGATCGTGCAGGCACCGCAGATGCCATGTTCGCAGCCGACATGCGTCCCTGTCGCGCCGATTTCGTGACGGATGAAATCACTCAGCAGCATGCGCGGCTCCGCAAAGCCCTCTACCGATTCGCCGTTGAGCATGAAGCGAACCCGATGACGCTCACCTTGCTTTAAGATGCGCATTGGCGGGCCTCCTCGATTAGCTTGCTGCCGAGCCGCCGGACCATTTCACGCCGGTATCTGGCCGTCGCGTGAATGTCATCGCTGCCGCCGAGCTCCCAGGCGAAATCATTGAGCGCGTCCGGCAGATCGCGGTTTTCGATGCTGTCCCATTCACGCACCGCCGGCTTGTCGGCGACGCCGCCCACCCCGAGTCTGACCTTGCCACCGCCGACCGCCGCCGCGAGCGCGACGATGGCAAAGTCGCCATGCCGACGGGAAACCTCGCGGAAGGCATATCCCCAGCCGGCGCGCGCGACCTGATAGCGCGCGGCGACCATCATCTCGTCGGGCCGTTTCGCGGTCGACAATAGGCCGATCTGGAATTCCTGCGCCTGCAGCACCCGTTTCTTGCGGCGAGATCTCAACACCACTTCACCGCCCAAGATCGCGAGGCAGAGCGGCAGTTCCGAGCTTGGATCGGCATGGCAAAGCGAGCCGCAAATCGTCCCTCGGTTGCGGGTCTGGAAATGGCCGATCTGGGGAATTGCCGCCGCGAGCAAGGGCAACTGCTGGCGCAGATTGGGCCGGGCTTCGGCGGCAGCTTGCGTGACGCTCGCACCGAACTCGACAAAGCCCGATCCTTCCTTCACGTAACGCAATTCGTCGAGTTCGGCGACGTCGACCAGGATCGCCGGCTTCACCAGCCGCATGTTGAGCATCGCCATGAGCGATTGGCCGCCCGCCATGATGCGCGCTTCGTCACCATATTCGGCCAGCAACTCGAGCGCGTCATCGACCGTGTCGCAGCGCGCATAGTCGAAACTTGCGGGCTTCATCGGTTTGCTCCGAACAAGCGTCCCAGGCGCCGGTGCCAGGGGATTGCAGGACTTGTCACGCGCTCCGCACCTCCGAGCGAGACCGCGAAGCGATGGAAGAACTCGTTGATCAGCTGGCGTGCGGCACCGCTGAGCATCCGGCCGCCGACCATTCCAATCCGACCGGAAAGATGAATCTCGTATTGATAATCGATCTGGCAGCCGCTCCCGGTCGGGGTGAGGGTCAGCCAACCGGCGCCCGCGGCGGCACCGAGCAGACCCGACAGCGTTCCTCGCAGCACCGCCGAGCGCGGCTCCTCGAGTTCGAACAGACCGACATCGGCCTCGAAGCGGCCGCGCACGGGACCGGCGCCCAGCGTCACACTTGCCTTGAACGTATTTGTGCTGACGCGTTCAAGGCGTTCGCACCCTGGGATCGCCTGGCGGAGCTTTGCCTCATCCAACAGCGCCGACCATACCGCCTGTGGCGTTCCATGCACCTCAACTGATCCTGCTCCGGTTATGCCGCCTGACTTTGTGCGCAGAGGTATGGCCGGCTGGCGGCTCGGCGGCTCTTCGGCCGCAATCCATTCGAGGATCCTGGCGGGCTTGAGCGGCATGGTGATGTCGGCGCGGCCAAGCGCGTCGGCGACCGCGTTGGCGAGACATACCGGCGTGCTGTATTGATTTCCTTCCGCAATGCCTTTGGCGCCGAGGCGGGTGAATGGCGACGGCGATTGCACCGGGTGCAAGATGTCGAGCTTCGGCATTTCGGCTGCGGTGGCGACGAGGTAATCGGCGAACGTGCCGGACAGGAAACTGCCATCTTCGCCGTAGGCGAATTCTTCGTATAGCGAAGCGCCGATCGCAGCCGCGAACGACCCGTGGATCTGGCCGTCCGCCAGGCCCGGATTGAGGATCGTCCCGCAATCATGGCTGGTCACGTATTTGTCGATGCGGACCTCTCCGGTTTCCCGATCGATCTCGACGCCGCAAAAGTCGAATCCAAACCCGTAAGCGAGTGAGGTGTTGATCTCGTCGCGCGCGCTGGTCGGCGTCAGCTCTGGCGCACTCCACGTGACGCTTTCGCGCAAGGCCGGTGCCATGCCATCCGGCAGGCTTGCCGGCGACCAATGGGCCTGGCCCGCCACGCGATGCAGGCTGAGCGCATTATCGGGATTGTCGCGCGCGAACACCTTGCCATCGGCGAGATCGATCTTTTCGGGGGAGACGTTGAGCGACGGCGCCGCGATCCGCGCCAGCCTGTCGCGCAGGCGCACGGCCGCAAGATGCGTGGCGCTCACAGTCGCCGGCGCGAACCGGCACGAGTAATTGCCGGCCGCGATCGACCAGCCGTCCTTCTGGGTGTCGATCTCGAGATTGACGACGACATCCTCGATCTTCACACCGAACTGATCGGCGACGATCTGCGCGAGCGCCGTCTGGTGGCCCTGCCCTTGCGGCACCGAATCCGCGATCACGCTTATCGTGCCGAGCGGATCGATGTTGATGGTTGCCGCCGCGACGGCGCCGTCCTTTTGCCCGGCCCGCTCCCGTTCGACGCCCGTCTTCAGCGTCGAGATATAGCCCATGTTCGATTGGCTCGGCTCGACTGCGACCGCATAGCCGATGCCGTAGAGCCTGCCTTCCCGCCGCGCGCGCTCGCGCCTCTGCTTGAGCTCATCGAGTTCGCCGCCGCGGGCGGTTTCGTCGATGACACGCTGATAATCGCCCGAATCGATCAACGCGCCGGCGGGAGCGCGATATGGAAACGATCCGGCGGGAATGAGATTGCGGCGAATGAGCTCCAGGGGATCGAGCCGCAATTCGGTTGCGATCGTATGCATCATCCGTTCGACCGCGAAGTAAAGCTGCGGCCCGCCAAAACCGCGCACAGCGCCGGTCGGACATTTGTTGGTGACCAGAATGTGGTTGAAGACGTCGACGTGCTTGATGGCGTAGGCGTTGGTCGACAACCCATGCATGCGATAGATCGGCGCCGGCATTGGCGCGCGAAGATAGGCGCCGTGGTCGTCCCAATGGGTGAGCCGCAGGGCATCGACGAGCCCATCATCGTCGTAGCTCGCCTCCACACGGGTGACGCGGTTGGGGGCCGCGCTCGCGGCGGCGAGATGCTCGAGCCGATCCTCGATCCATTTGAGTGGCCGGCCGGCGATGCGCGCGGCGATGCAGAGCACGACGATGTATGGAAACAGAGCGAGCTTCGATCCGAAGCTGCCACCTGAATTGGCCGGGCTGCGATGCCGCAACCGGCTGCCGGGAATCCGAAGCGCCCGCGCCATGACCGGATGCAGCGAAAACGGGCCCTGGAAATTCGACAGCACGTCGTAACCGCCGCTATCGGGTAGATGCTCGGCCACCACGGCGTAGCCTTCCATCGGCGTGATCGAGTTGCGCGGATAGGAGATGGTGATCTCGCTGCGCCTCCTGGCTTCTGCGAAGGCCTTGGCAGCGTCGCCGTGACGGAACTCGCGGTAGGAGACGACATTCGAGCCGACGCCGGGATGCAGGACGGGCGCATCGGATCCCGCCGCCTCGATCGGATCGACGATCGCGGGCAGCGGACGATAATCCACGCGAATGTGCTCGAGCGCGTCTTCCGCGAGATAGCGCGTAGCCGCGCAAACGATCGCGACGGGTTCGCCGACATAGCGGACGCGATCCACAGCGATCCCGTGGTATTGCATCGGCGTCGCAAAACCCACGATCAGCGGATCCGTCAGCGCCGCGACGTCCTGCCCCGTCACCACCGCGCGGACGCCCGGCCGCCGCAGCGCGGCGGAGGTATCGATCGAGACAATATCGGCATGAGGATGCGGCGATCGCAGGATCGCGGCATCCAACGTGCCGGACTTCACCGGCAGATCGTCGATGAATTGTCCCCGCCCTCGCAGCAATGGAGGGTTTTCAACACGGAGCACACGCTGACCGACATAGCCTTTGCGGGTCTGGGACTGCACGGACAAACCATGGCCTTTTTTATACAGCATGTATCAAAGCAGTCCACATTTGCGAAAACCCATTGCCACAAGGCCTCGAGCGACGGCTCGACAGCGACTTGACCCCCTCGTCCAGTTACGGCATTTATTATTATACGCCTTGTATAAAACTCGCAACCAAGGACTTCAGCGGTGGATTGGCTGATCGGCGTAGACGTCGGAGGCACCTTCACGGACTTCTTTGCTTATGACGCTCGGACGCATGCCACCCATCTGTTCAAAATTCCCTCAACGCCCCGCAATCCGGCGGCCGCGATCGCCGACGGCTTGCGGGACATGTGCCGGACGTTCGAGATCGATACCGCAGCCATCGCGCGGCTCTGCCATGGCACGACGGTGGCAACGAATGCGTTGATCCAGCGCAAGGGGGCAAACGTCGCCATCATCACCACGCGCGGCTTTCGCGACTTGCTGGAGATCGGGCGGCAGACGCGCCCACATCTTTATTCGTTTCAGATCGACCATCCGGAACCGCTGGTTCCCCGTCAGCAGCGTTTCGAGATCGGAGAGCGGATCACTGACGGGCCGAAGGTCCTGCAGGCGCTCGACGAAGGGGCCCTGCAGCAGACGATTTCGGCAGTGAAAGCATCGGGCGCGGAATCTTGCGCTGTCTGCCTGTTGTTTTCATTCCTCGACAATTCTCACGAGCGCAAAATCGGCGAAGCGCTCACGCGGGCGAATAGCGGAATGATGATTTCGCTCTCTTCCGAGGTGCAGCCGGAATTTCGTGAATACGAGCGCTTTTCCACCGCCGTGCTCAACGCCTATCTGCAACCGGTGATGGGTCGTTACCTTTCCTATCTTGGAGAGCGGCTCGCTGCGGACGCCCCCGTGGCGAAGGTCGGCATCTATCAAAGCAGCGGCGGCCTGATGTCGATCGATACCGCGCGCCGCTTTCCTGTCCGCACCGCACTGTCCGGCCCAGCGGCCGGCGCTGTGGGAGGAATTCACACCGCACGCTCTTCAAAGCATCCAAATACCATTACGCTCGACATGGGCGGCACCAGTGCTGATGTTGCACTCATCCGCAATTATGAGGCCGGACTAAGCTTCGATCGCGCCGTGGCCGGCTTTCCTATTCGCCTGCCCATGGTTGATATTCACACGGTCGGCGCGGGCGGCGGCTCCATTGCGTGGTTTGACCGTGACGGCTTGCTCAAGGTCGGGCCATCGAGTGCCGGCGCCGATCCGGGACCCGCCTGTTATGGAAAGGGCGGAACACACGCGACCGTCACCGACGCCAATCTGGTGCTCGGCCGACTTTCTACCAAGGGCCTGATCGGCGGCCGCATGCCGCTCGATTTTGACGCCGCGCGTGCGATGATGGAGCCTATTGCCAAACGCCTGAGCTTTTCGATCGAACGCGCGGCTTTGGGCATCATCGAAATCGTTGTTGCGAACATGGTGCGCGCGATCCGCACGATTTCCGTCGAGCGGGGTCACGATCCCCGCAAGTATTGTCTGTTGCCGTTTGGCGGAGCGGGGCCGCTGCATGCCAGCGAAGTCGCACGCGCCCTTGGCATTTCCCGTTTTTTGGTGCCGGCCGCACCCGGCATTCTTTGTGCGCAGGGTCTGATTGCCTCCGATCTAAAAGACGACATGGTGCGCTCCGCCCGCGTGCGGCTTGAAAAGCGGAATCTTCCGCAGGTCCGAAAAATTCTCAAAAGCCTCAAACAGGACGCCGACGCCTGGTTCGCGCGCGAATCCATCAAGCCCGCCGACCGCAGAGTGAACGTCTCCCTCGACATGCGTTACGTCGGGCAGAATTTTGAACTACCGGTGCCGGTAGGAATTGCCGCTGGCGGCCGACTGCCTGAGCTCAGCAATATCGAGACGCTGCGCTTGCGATTTTTTGCCGTACACGATCAGTTCTACGGCTTCCACAATGAGGCCGACCCTATCGAGATCATCAACATCCGGCTGACTGCCAGCGCAACGATGACCGAGGTGACAAGGCCCAGGCCTCCCAAGGCGAAGACGAGACGGCCGCATCCTTTCGACCGGCGGCACATCTGGTTCACCCATGGCAGGTCGCTGAAAACACCGATTTACGATCGCGCCGAGCTGCAGCCGGGACAAATCATCACCGGCCCCGCCGTCGTCGAGCAGTTCGATTCGACTACCGTGCTCTATCCGAAAGATGCGCTGATCGTCGACGACGCCATGAACCTCCTAGTCAGAGTCCAAGCATGAAGCAGCACAAAGCCATCGATCCGATCACAATCGAAATCGTCGCAAACGGGCTTCGCTCCATCGCCGATGAAACATTCATCGCGCTGATGAAGAGCGCATATTCGACAAACATCAAAGAACGGCGCGATCATTCGACGGCGATTTGCGATTGCAATGGCCGACTGATCACCCAGGCCGAGGCTTCACTGCCCATTCACATCGCCTCCATGACGGGGCTGATGCAGCATCTGATCGACGGCTTTCGTGGCGACATCGAGGAAGGCGACGTTTTCATTTCCAACGATCCCCATGTCGCCGGTGGCACCCACCTCCCGGATATCAACATGGCGGTGCCGGTCTTTCATCGGCGCAAGCTGATCGGTTTCATGTGCAATATCGCCCACCATGCTGACGTCGGCGGAATGGTGCCCGGCAGCATGGCCGGCGGCATGTCGGAAATCTATCAAGAGGGACTCCGGCTGCCGGTCGTGAAGCTGTTCCGCAAGGGAAAGCTGCAGCAAGACCTGCTCGACATCATTCTTCTCAATGTTCGCGTTCCGCGCGAACGTCGGGGCGACTATTTCGCCCAAGTCGCCGCCTGCCGGCTGGGTGAGCGCCGCCTTCACGAAATCTTCACAGCTTATGGGACGCAAACCATGTTGGCAGCCTTTGACGAGATCCTGGAGCGTACCTCCAGGCGAATGCGGGCTGCGGTAGCGACGATTCCTGCGGGCAGCTACGCGTTCTCGGATGTGATGGACGACGACGGCATGGGGACGCGCGACATTCCGATCCACGTGCGCATCGATGTCAAGGGCGAGCGAATCCGTTTTGATTTTGCAGGAACGTCAAAACAGGTCACCGGCAACATCAACGTGACTTTCAACGCGACACGCGCCGCCGTCTGTTACACCCTCAAGGCATTGCTCGATCCGGATGTACCGAACAACCAGGGAATGCTGGAATTGCCGGAGATCATCGTGGAGACCGGCTCGCTGCTCAATGCCTCGTTTCCCGCTCCCGTCGCCGCGCGCGCAAATACCTGCCAGCGGATCATCGACGTCATTATTGGCGCGCTGGCCGACGCGCTCCCGCAGCAAGTGGTCGGCGCTGCGAACGGCGCAAACACGACGGCCGTCTTCTCGGGCGTCGATCCCCGCACCGATACCCATTATGTCTACCTGGAAACCTTGGGCGGCGGATTCGGCGGCCGTGCAACCAAAGACGGCACGGACGGCGTTCAGGTGCATATCACCAACACGTCCAACCTGCCGGTTGAATCGATCGAGATGGAGTATCCGCTGCTGGTGGAGAGCTACAGCTTGATCGAGGATTCAGGCGGGCCCGGCCACTTTCGTGGCGGCATGGGCTTAAGGCGTGCGATCCGCCCCGTTGGCCATAGCTGCACCTTCAACGGCGCAATCGAGCGGTCGACGCACAGCCCGTGGGGCGTCTTCGGCGGCGGCAGCGGGGCCCCAGGACGCTTCCTGCACATCGCGCGCGACGTGAAGCCCAAGGTCCTGCCAACTAAACCGTCGGGCGTTCTCGTGCGCGACGATGAAACTCTTGTCGTCGAGTCGCCCGGCGGCGGTGGCTATGGTCGGCCAGGCGAACGTAGCCATGAAGCTCTCGCCACGGATCAACTGAGCGGCAAATTCTCGAAGAGCTATATCGATCAACACTACCGCCTTCCACGCGCCGCCGAATAGCCAAGAGACCTTCAATCCGTGAAGTTCCAGCTTCCCGAGCCGGTCGCCGTCCTCGATTTGGCCACTTCCGATGGCGCGACGATCCGCATTCGTCGGCACGGGAATATTAACGGGCCGAGGCTGGTCCTGTCGCATGGCAACGGCTTTGCGATCGACGCCTATTTTCCGTTCTGGTGCCGTTTTCTTCCCGACTGCGATGTGATCGTTTTCGACCAGCGCAATCACGGCTGGAACCCGCGTCACCACGCACGCGGGCATACGCAGCAGCAGATGGCGGAGGACCTGGAAGTCATTCTGCGTGTGATTACCACGCAGTTTGGGAAGCGTCGCACCGCCGGGGCCCTTCACTCTCTGTCGACAACGGTGAGCCTGTTGCACGCGATGAAGTATGGATTTTCCTGGGATTCCTTGATTCTATTCGATCCTCCGCTGGCACCGCCGCCGGGACATCCGCAGCATTCCATTGCGCGTAATTTCGAACTGGCGCTGCATGATCGGGCGCGGCAGCGCCGCCGCACGTTCCAGAGTGCCGATGAGCTGGCTGAAAACTTCAGAAGCGCCCGCCGTATGCGGCGCTGGGTGCCCGGAGGCGCCGAGCTGATGGCGCACGCGATCACCAGACCGGCAAACGGCGGAGGGGTCGAGCTGGTTTGCCCGCCCGAATTCGAGGCCGAAATTTACGTGCAGAATGCGAATTCGCCCGCCTGGACAACTCTCTCCGAGCTCGCGGACAACCTGCTCGTGGTGAGCAGCGACTACGAGGCGCCGGATGCGGATCCGCCAGGATTGGTGAGCAGGGCGCTGAAGTCGGATTTCGGGATCGAGGTCGTGCCGGTGCGCGACACCGGCCACCTCCTGCAAATCGAGCGACCCAGGGAAGTGGAAGCGATTGTGCGCGAGCATCTGCGGTCGCGCGGATTCGAAATTGCCGGAATTTCCTAAGCGCGCGACTTGAAAGTGACGCCGCTCGCCAGATTGCTGTTCAGATAGCGATTGATCCGATCGCGGAACAGGTCGGTGTGAACGCGCGCCAGTGTCTCGGCCTCTTCGGGATTCTTGTTCTCGATCGCCTGGATCATGGCATCGTGCTGGCGAACAACCTCCATGTAGTAGCCTTCATGGGCCTCGCCGCTTCTCGGCGCATAACCGAAGGCTGTGCGCGCCAGCCGCAGACTGACTGCGAGCAGCGATGAATAAAGACTTTCGAAATACCGGTTTCCGCAAATCCGGCCGATGATCATGTGAAACTCTTTGTTGACTTCGCCCATCAGCTCGCTGTCACCATTCTTGGCGGCTGCAAGGAATTTCTGATTGGTCTGGCGAAGTTCGGCAATATTCTCGGGTGCCCGGCGCATTGCCGCCCACCGGATGGTTGCGCGCTGGCAGAGTTCGAGCGCTTCGAAAACCTGCGGCACATCGCTGATGTCGATATGCGTGACGCGCGCGCCGCGGTTCGGCAGCAGCACGATCAGCCCGTCGGATGCAAGCCGGATCAGGGCCTCGCGCACGGGCGTACGAGAAACCCCGAATCGCTCCTCAAGGCTTGCTTCATCGAGATCACAGCCCGGCGGCAGCCGCAGGGCGATGATGTCTTCGCGTACCTGAGCGTAGACCCGCTGCATGCCAGTTCCCTTCGGGCGGCCAATGCGCCATTGCGGGGAAGGGCTCGCGGGATTCGGCGACGCCGCTTCCTTGCCGGAAGCCGATGGCCCCGACGTCCCAGCGCTCCGTGCATCGCTCGCTCTGCGCGACTTGCTACCGCGTGCCATGACATCTCCTGACATCGACGCATCGGTGACGGAAAGTCGCCAACGCTTGAAAGTCTAAAGGCTATAATATACTCTGTGTATAATACTGGAAAGCCCCTGCCACCATGCCGTTTGCGCTGCTCAAAGAGGGATTTCGGCGAAGACGCGCGCCCACTCGCCTGCTGCCACCGCCGGCGCCGCTCCGCCCCCGCTATGATGTCGTCATCATCGGCGGCGGCGGCCATGGACTCGCAACCGCCTATTATCTCGCCAAGGATCACGGCATCCGCAGCGTCGCGGTCCTGGAAAAGGGTTACCTCGCCTGCGGCAACACCGCACGCAACACCGCCATCGTACGATCGAACTATCTGACGCCGGAAGGTGTCGCGTTCTATGACGAATCGGTCTCGCTGTTCCGCAATTTAAGCGAACAGCTCGATTTCAACATCATGTATTCGGAGCGCGGGCATCTCACCCTTGCACATACCGATTCCGCGGTCCGGACTTCTCGCTGGCGGGCGGAGGTGAACAAGCATCTGGGTGTCGAGTCCGAGCTGATCGGTCCGGGCGAAATCCGGCGACTTTGCCCGCAGCTCAATCTGTCCGAGAACGTTCGTTATCCGATTCTTGGCGCACTCTATCATCCGCCAGGCGCCATCGTGCGCCACGATGCGGTGGCGTGGGGCTATGCTGCCGCTGCCGCCCGGCTCGGTGTCGAGATTCACGTCGACACCGAAGTGACCGGCGTGATCAAAGAGCGAAATCGCGCGATCGGCGTCGAAACGACCCGCGGAAATATTCACGCCGGGCGCATCCTGCAGGCGGTGGCGGGCTCAAGCACGCAGCTTGCAGACATGGCAGGTTTCAAACTGCCGATCCGAACGATTCCGCTGCAGGCCTGCGTGTCGCAGCCGCTCAAGCCGTTTCTCGATCCGATCATCGTGTCCGGAAGCCTGCATGTTTACATCTCGCAGAGCGCGCGCGGCGAACTCGTGATGGGTGGCGCCACGGACCCCTACCCGCTTTACGCCTCCCGCTCCACGCTTGAGTTCAAGGAGGGGCTGATGGCGCACATCCTAGAGCTCTTTCCATTTCTTGCCGAGGCGAAGGTCATGCGGCAATGGGCCGGGATTGCGGACATGACACCCGATTTCAGTCCGGTCATGGGCCGCACGCCGATCGAAAACTATTTCATCGACGCCGGCTGGGGCACTTGGGGGTTCAAGGCAACACCCGTGTGCGGTAAGCGCATGGCGCAGACGCTTGCGACCGGTCAGCCGCCAAAGCTCATCGAGCCCTTCGCGCTCGAGCGGTTCGAGCATTTCGCGCAGATCGGCGAGCGCGGCGCGGCATCCGTCGGACATTGAGGATATCGGATGAAGATCCTCAATTGTCCGCTCAACGGACCGCGCAATATCTCCGAATTTGCCTGCCTGGGCGAAGTGAAGACCGCTCCCGCGCCGGATGCCGGCGCGGCCGAATGGGCGGATTTCGTGTTCTTTGAGCGAAATCCGGCCGGCCGCATACGTGAATGGTGGATCCATCTCGCGACCAATTACCTGTTCATCGTCGACCGCGACACGCGCAGCGATCAGATCCTCGCGACCTATAGCCTCGACGATCCGCGGCTGACGCAGACCGCACCCGGCGGCAAGAGGTCGTGATGCGCAGCTCCGCCTATCGCCTGCCGCTGCATCCCGGCGAGCTCATTGATCGCACCAAGCCGCTGCAATTCACCTTCGAGAACCGACGCTATCCGGGTTATGCCGGCGATACGGTCGCGAGCGCCCTGGCTGCGAACGGCGTCGGGCTGCTGTCGCGTTCCTTCAAATATCACCGGCCGCGCGGAATCATGAGCCTTGCCGGTTGCGAGGCCAACACGCTTGTCGAGGTCAACGGCGTGCCCAATGTGCCCGCCGAACGACATGTGCTGGCCGACGGCGATCGCGTGTCCGGTCAGAACTATGTCGGTTCGCTGTCGCTCGACTGCAGCGCCTGGATCGGAGCGCTGGGCCGCTTCTTTCCGGTCGGCTTCTACTACCGCGCGTTCTTCCGGCCAAAAGGCGCCTGGCGTTTCTGGGAGCCGGTGATCCGCCGAATGGCAGGGCTTGGGCGCATCGATACCGGGGCGCGTCATGATTATTACGACAAGGCTTACCTCTTTGCCGAT
>Ga0081455_10005786_pt1 | contig 13472 bp, 12 predicted proteins | sample TabmetS3T2R1_FD_70207 | JGI IMG/M metagenome (GOLD analysis project Ga0081455, IMG submission 70207) | Tabebuia heterophylla rhizosphere microbial communities from the University of Puerto Rico - S3T2R1 | ecosystem: Host-associated > Plants > Roots > Rhizosphere ... | reverse complement strand
CCGATGCCACTCGATCAGATTGCTGCCCCGGCGCCGAACCCGACAGCACCGACGCCGACGGAGCCCGCGCGGAGTCACGGGAGCGGAGTCGGCCCCAAACGGACTCACGACGTCCGCGGTGGCGGCGGCCTCAGGCTGCACGTGAACGAGTGGGGCAATCCCGACGGGCCTCCCGTCCTGTTCCTGCACGGGTGGTCGCAAAGTCAGCTGTGCTGGGCCCGGCAGGTCACTGGCACCCTGGCCCGGGACAACCGCATCGTCACGGTTGACAACCGCGGCCATGGGATGTCTGACAAGCCGCCGGACGTCGAGCAATACATCGACCAGCAGCTCTGGGCGGATGACGTGGCCGCCGTCATCGACCAGATGAATCTGGACCGCCCGGTGCTCGTCTGCTGGTCGTATGGCGGCTTCATCGTGACTGACTACATCCGGGCCCATGGGGAGGACGCCGTCTCGGGGATCAACCTGGTCGGTGCTGCGGTGATGCTGCGACCGACGTTCGACCACTTCGGTACCGGCCTACTCGAAAATGCGCAGGAGGCGTGCAGCCCGGACCTGCTCACCAGCATCACGGCCGTCCGACGGTTGCTCGCGGAAATGACTGCTCAACCGCTCGGGGCTCACGAGTGGAGCAACGCGCTGTGTTCGACGATGGTCGTGCCCCCGGCGGTGCGGGGCGCGCTCCTCGCGCGCGAGATCGATGCCGACGATGTGCTGACGGAGATCTCGGTCCCGGTGCTCGTGACCCATGGGCGTGCCGACAGGATCGTGCAGCCGTCGATGGCCGAGCATGTTCTGGACATCTGCGGTAGTGCGGAGGCCTCGTGGTACGACGGCGTCGGGCACATGCCGTTCCTCGAGGTACCGGCCCGCTTCGACGACGAGCTCGGACAGTTCGTGGCGCGCGTTCGCTAGGCCGACAGCGGAGCGTCAGAGGCCGAGCTCCTCGAGCAGCCGCAGCCACACCTCGGCGATCGTCGGGTACGAGGGAACGGCGTGCCACAGGCGCTCCAGCGGGACCTCCCCCACCACGGCGATGGTGGCGGCGTGGATGAGCTCGCCCACGCCCGGGCCGACCAGCGTCATGCCCACGAGGATGCGTCGCTCGGTGTCGACCACAGCCTCCGCCTGCCCCGCGTAGTCGTCGGCGTAGAGGCTGGCGCCCGCGATGTTCGCCAGGTCATAGCCGACCGCGGTCACGTCGAGTCCCGCGGCCCGCGCCTGCTCCTCCGTGAGCCCCACCGACGCCACCTCGGGGATCGTGAAGATCACCTGCGGCACGGCCCTGGTATCTGCGGTCGCGCACCAGCGGCTCCAGGCCCCGTCCTCGACCTCGGGCTTGCCCGCGGTGCGGGCGGCGATCACGTCGCCGCAGACCCGCGCCTGGTACTTGCCCATGTGGGTGAGCAGCGCCCGGTGGGTCACGTCGCCGGCGGCGTACAGCCAGCCGCCATCCACGCCGGTGACCTGGAGATGGTCGTCGACGTGGAGCCAGCTCCCTGGCTCCAATCCGACCGTCTCCAGGCCGAGGTCGTCGGTACGGGGTTGCCGGCCTGTGGCCACCAGGATCTCGTCGCACACGCGGGCCTCGCCGCCGACAACAAGCTCGACGGTGCCGTCGGGTCGCCGGATGACCCGCTCGAGCTCTGTGCCCAGCTCGATCGCCACCCCCATGTCGCGCAGCGATCCGGTCACCGCCTCGGCCGCGAACGCCGGGACTCCGCCGAGCAACCGGGAGCCGCGTGGGAAGACCGTGACCTGTGACCCGAGGGACGCGAAGACGGTGGCCATCTCGCACGCCACCACTCCACCCCCGACCATGGCGAGGCGCGGCGGAACGCTCGATGCGCTGGTGGCGTCGCGGCTGGTCCACGGCCGGGCGTCGGCCAGCCCGGGCACCGGCGGCACGGCCGCCCCGCTGCCCGTGCACACGGCGACGGCCGCCGTCGCCCGGAGCTCGAGCGACGCACCGTTACCCTTGTCCACCACCACGCGACGATCGCCGACGAGGCGCCCGTGCCCCCGCACGAGGTCGAGCCCGTTGTCGTCGAGCCAGGAGAGCTGGGACGCGTCGTCCCAGTCGTGGACGAACCGGTTGCGCCGCGCCAGCACCGCTCCGACGTCCAACGAACCGGTCACGGCGTCCGCCGCCCCGGCCACGGCCCGCGCCTCGGCGAGCGCCTGCGCGGGCCGCAGCAGCGACTTGCTCGGCATGCAGGCCCAGTACGAGCACTCGCCGCCCACCAGTTCCGCCTCGACGATCACCACGCGGCACCCGCCGCGGGCGGCGCGCTGGGCGACGTTCTCGCCGGTCGATCCTCCGCCGATGACGATCACGTCGTACGTGCGCTCTGGCATGTCGCCTCCGGTGCGAGAAGTGACCCAGCGGGTGGACCTCGGTGTCCCGCAGGGTTCAGGTGGTGCCGACGCCCAACGTGTCGAGGAGCTGACGGGAGTAGAGCAGGTTGGCGCCCCCACGCCGCGCACCCTCGCGGACCCGGTTGTCGCTCGACGCCACGATCACCGGCCGGCCAGGGGGGAGCTGGGCCACCAGGTCGAGCACCACCTCGTCGGCCTCGACGTCGGGCGGGGAGAACCGCACCCGCACCCACTGGCGCGCAGGAGCCGGCACCGACATCGTGGCGCCGTCGACCTCGGCGCCGTCGAAGACCAGCTCCACCCGGGTCGATGTGCGGGCGGCCAGGTCCGAGAGCAGCGCCACCAGTCGACGACGCTGCTCGGCGGCACCCAGCTCGGGCCAGCCGGTCATGGTCACGTTGTAGCCATCGACGACGAGGACGGCGTCGGGGATACGCAGCAGGTGCTCGGCCGCGGCGACCGAATCGTCGAGCAGGCCGCCCGGCAGCGGCACCGGGGTGCGCCGCTCGCCACCGGCGGCGGCCTCGGTGGCGGAGGCTCCGGTGGGCGCCGGCGCCGCTGTTGCCGGCACCGGCTCGCCTCCGTCGTCCGTCAGCGCGGCGGCCAGGCCCGCCAACCCGTCCGCCAGCGACGACGCCCCCCGCGCCGCCCGCCTGAGCTCACGCGCGACCACGCCGAGGTCGGGCCCAGGCACCGGGGACACGACGCCCTCCGGCTCGGACTGTTCCGGCTCGGCGATGCCCCCGGCTCCTGTCGGGGCCGTAGCCGCACCGGCGGCCCCGGGTTGCGGCGGCTCGGCCTCCAGCAAGCGCAGCCGGGCCTTCACGGCCTTCAGCTCGGTGGCCCGGGTGACCAGCCGGGCCTCGGCGTCCTTGAGGTTCCGAACGGCGGCGGCCCGCGCCTCGTCCAGCTCCGCGACCGTCGTCTCCAGCTCGGCGACGCGTGCGTCGATGGCCGTGCGGGCGCGTCGTACCTCCTCCAGCTCCCGCTGCACCCGATCGAGCTCGAGCCGGCGCTCCTCGCCCACCGTCTCGGCCCGTGTCAGGGCCGCCTGCGTGGCCGCCAGCCGCCGGGCGGCCGAGCGCTCGTCCCGAGCTTCCCGTTGTTCGGCCGCGCGGCTCGCACGCCGCTCGCGATCCTCGGCCTCGGTCGCCGCCAGATCGTCGGCCCACCCCGGTGGGCGGGTGAGCCACAGCCAGCCGCCGCGACCGACCGCACCTTCGTTGGACGACGCCGCCACCCGGGCGCGGAACTCGTCGTCCTGATCCACGACCCGCGCGATGGCGGCCAGCGCCGCGGGCGACAGCTTGGCGAAGCCCAGGTAGGGCCGCAATGCCGGAGGTGGCGGCACGACGGGGTCGGCGCGCAGCCCGGCGCGAGCGGCCTCCAGGGCGGCCTCGACGGCCGGGCGGATGGTCCCCGTCGGGTCGGTCAGGTCTCCCCCGCGGCCTCGGTTGCCCGCGAGGTGCGCGTCTCCCAGGCGACGAGGGTGCCGTCGACTTCGTGCTCGATGATCGAGATGGATGCGCCCGTGCCGCACCAGCGGCAGGTGACGTCTTCGACCGACTCCTGGAGCACGACCTCGTCCTCGACCTGCAGCTCACCGCCGACGGTGAAGTGATGGAAGGCCCGTGTGCGCCGCGACGTCACGACGTCGAAGCGGGTCTGGTTGCCGCAAGCGGAGCAGCGGTAACGCTTCGTCACGGGTCAGAAGCCTACTGATCCGCTGCATCGGCACCTGGCGTACGCTGGCGAGCCGTGCTGACCGCCTTCGTGCTGATCAATGCCCAGCCCGACCGGATCGCCGACCTCGCCTCCGACATCGCCGACGTCGACGGCGTCGCCGAGGTCTACTCGGTGACTGGCGATCTCGACCTCGTCGCCATCGTGCGCGTGCGACAGCACGATGAGCTCGCCGACGTGGTGACCCGTCGCATCGCCGCGCTCCCCGGCATCGTCCACACCACGACGATGATCGCCTTCCAGGCGTACTCGCGACACGACCTCGACTCCATGTGGGGTCTCGGCATCGAGTGAGTATGAGTGCCGGTCACCACCGGGAGGCTGGCGACCGGCGCGCAGCGACCCGGGTGCTCACGTGTCGCGTGCGTCGACCGCGTCCTCGGCGACGGCGTCGACGAGCCGGGCGATCAGCGTCTCCCAGGGAACGGGATCGGGCCGGTCGAGATCGATGGCACCGAACAGCAGGAACCCGAGGGCCACGGCGTGGCAGAACCGCACGATCGACCGAGTGTCCAGTGCGGGGTCGATGGCGCCGGTGCGCTTGGCCTCGTCGACGAGTGCGGTGAGCGACACGGTGCGCTCCTCGATGATCCGGCGCAGCATGCCCGCCACCTCGGGATCACGCCGTCCGGCCACGAACGCCTCCAACAGGAGCGCCTGCCCGCTGTCGAACTCGTCGGTCACCAGGTGCGCCCCGACCGTCGTCAGGATGTCGGTCGCCCGCCCCTCGAAGCGGTGATCGGCGAACAGCTCCTCGAACTCGTCGTGCGAGTTCGCCTCCATCGCAGCCAGCAGCAACTGGGCCTTGCCGCGGAAGCGCCCGTAGATGGCGCCGGTGGTGAACCCCGCGCGCCGCGCTATCTCCTGGACGCCGGCGCCGTCGTAGCCCTTCTCGGCGAACACCTCGGCCGCGGCCGTCAGCAGGCGGTCGCGCGTCGGGTCGCCGGCGGGCAGGGCTGCTCCGGACACGCCGCCAATCTACGGCTGTGGCGGCCCCGGCGCCCGCCCGACAGGTCGTCAGCCCTTCGAGACCGCGACCAGGCGGTCGAGGGCGTCGGCGGCACCACCGCCGTCGATCGCCGCTCGGGCGGCTTGCAGACCGTCTGCGAGGTCGTCGACCATGCCAGCAACGAGCAGGCCCGCAGCGGCGTTGAGGCAGACGACATCACGGTGGGGGCCGGCGTCGCCGGCGAGGACGCGGCGAGCGAGCTCGGCGTTGGTGGCGGGGTCGCCTCCCACCAGAGCCTCCGTGGGTGCCGGCGCGATCCCGAGCTCCTTGGGATCGACCGGGTACTCCCGCACCTCGCCGTCACGCAGCTCGACGACGGTCGACGTGGTGGAGACGGTCAGCTCGTCCAGGCCGTCGTCGCCATGGACCACCAGCACTCGCTCGCTCCCCCGGGCCGCCAGCACGCCCACCATGCGTTCGGACATGGCCGGGTCCGCGACGCCGATCATCAGCCGGCGAACGCCCGCCGGGTTGGCCAGCGGGCCCAGGAAGTTGAACGCGGTGGCGATGCCGAGCTCACGCCGGGGCGGCCCGGCATGGCGCATGGCCGGATGGAAGCGCGGCGCGAAGCAGAAGCCGATGCCCGCCTCGGCCACGCAGCGCGCCACCTCTTGGGGTCCGCAGTCAATCCGCACGCCCAGCGCCTCCAGCAGGTCGGCGGAACCGGTGGCGGACGACGCGGCCCGGTTGCCGTGCTTGCACACCCGCCCGCCCGCGCCCGCAACGACGAGCGCCGACAGGGTGGAGACGTTGATCGTGTGGGCGCGGTCGCCGCCGGTGCCGACGATGTCGACCACGGGCTGGTCCGGCGCCAGCGTGACCCGCTCGGCCGCGGCCAGCATGGCGTCGACCAAGCCACCGAGCTCGTCGACGGTCTCGCCCTTCATGCGCAGCGCCACGATGAACCCGGCGATCTGCGCCGGCGTCGCCGCGCCGTCGAGGATCTCGGCCATGGCGGCGCGGGCCTGTTCAGTCGTCAGGTCGCGCCGCGCCGCGAGCGTGCCCAGGACCCCCGGCCATCCGCCGACCTCGTCGAACTCCATAGGGGCGTCAGGCTAGGTCTCGCACCCCGCGGCGCGTAGGGTCACGAAGCTCGGCGCCGCTGGCGAAGGATGCGCCGGCGTTCGCGCTCGGTACAGCCGCCCCAAACGCCGTCCTTCTCGCGCACGGTGAGGGCGTGCTCGAGGCACGTCTCCCGCACGGGACACTGAGCACAGACCTCCTTGGCGCTCTCGGCCTCTTCGTCCGTGGCCGGGTAGAACGTCAAGGGATCGAGGCCGCGGCACGCGGCATGCTGGCGCCAGGTCTGCATCATGGTGGCGGGTGGGTCCCCCTATGGCTGAGTTCGTCGTACGCGATCGGCGTCGCAGCAGCGAGCTCGGATCGGAGTCTCTGTTCCCCGGGGGCCGGAACGCAAACCGTAGGGGACGCACCGGCCCGGCACCGGGAGACAGTCGATCTTGGCACTACCGACCGGCCGCTGGCAAGGGCGTTGCCCGGCGCCGGCGTGGGCCCTGACCAGCGAGTTCGTGGCGAGGGTCGATGCGGGCGATCCAACCGGGCGTCGCCGCGCGGCCGATGACGGTGTGGCCGATGACCGTGGGGCCACGACCAGAAGGTGACGCCGGCCCCGTAGGCTCTGAGCCGCCATGGCCCTCGGCACGTTCGACCGCAACGAGAACATCGCCAGACTCTCCGAAGGCACCTACGACGTCCTGGTCATCGGTGGCGGGATCACTGGCGCAGGCGTCGCGCTCGACGCGGCCTCGCGGGGACTGCGCGCCGCGCTGGTGGAGCGTGACGACTTCGCATCGGGGACGTCGTCGAAGTCGTCCAAGCTCATCCACGGGGGGCTGCGCTACCTGCAGAACGGCGACGTCCGCCTCGTGTACGAAGCCCTCCGGGAGCGCCAGCGCCTTCTGCGCAACGCCCCCCACCTGGTCAAGGTGCTGCCGTTCCTCATCCCGGTGTTCGAGGGCAAGGGCGGGATCATCCCGAAGCGGCTCGCTCGGGCACTCGGCTCGGCCATGTGGATGTACGACCTGACCGGCGGCCTGCGCATCGGGAAGCGCCACCGCCGTCTCAACCGGGACGCCGCCCTCGCCCACATGCCCACGCTCGGCGAGCGCCTGGCCTGGGCATACCTCTACTACGACGCCCAGGCCGACGACGCCCGCCTCACGCTCGCCGTGGCCCGCACGGCGGCACTCGACTACGGCGCCACCGTCGTCAACCATGCTGCCGTCACCGGGATCGTCAAGGACGGCAACGGCCGGGTGGCCGGCGCCGTCGTCGACACCGCTGCGACCGCCGGAGGGATCACGGGCCGGCAGATCGAGGTGCGCGCCAGGGTCGTGATCAATGCCACGGGCGTCTGGGCGGACGACGTGCGGGCCCTCGACGAGAGGACTCATCCCCGGTCCATCCGCCCGGCCAAGGGCATCCACATTGCCGTGCCGTGGCACAAGCTGCGCAACGACATCGCCGCGGTGGTGCCCGTGCGCCAGGATCGTCGGTCGGTGTTCGTCGTGCCCTGGCTGACTCCCGGCGGCAACGGGGACCAGGCAGACGCTGACCGTGGCGTCGGCGACGCTCGCGTCACCTACATCGGCACCACCGACACCGACTACGACGGTGAGGTCGACGATCCCCAGTGCACGCCCGAAGACGTCGCCTACCTGCTCGACGCCATCAACCGTGCGATCTCCGAGCCGATCGAGGTGGGCGACGTGCTCGGCACGTGGGCCGGGCTGCGACCGCTGGTGCGCGACGCCAGCGACAGTCGCACCGCCGACCTGTCCCGTCGCCACCGCGTCTTCGCCAGCGCCGGCGGCATGATCACGGTGACCGGCGGCAAGCTCACGACCTACCGGGAGATGGCGCAGGACGCCGTCGACGCCGCCGTGCGTGCGATGGCATCCGCCGGCGAGCCCCTCCCCCGCCGGGCCCGGCGAGGCCGCACCCGCTCGCTCGCCCTGCGGGGTGCCGCGGGGTGGCGCGAGGCCGCGAAGCGGGATGCCCACCTCGGCGGCCGCTACGGCGGGGAGGCCGCGGTGCTCGAGGCCATGACCGCCGCCGATCCGACGATGGCGGAGCCGCTGGTGCCCGGCCTCCCCTACCGCCGGGCCGAGGCCCTGTACGCCGCGCGGTACGAGATGGCCACGACCGTCGACGACGTCCTGTCACGTCGCACGCGCAGCCGGCTCCTGGGGCGCGACGCCACCGCCGCGGCGGCCGACGACGTGGCCGCGTTGCTCGCCTCCGAACTGGGCTGGTCGGAAGCCGAGCGGGCGGCGCAGGTCGACCGCTTCCGGGTGGCTCTCGAGCACGAACGCGAAGTGCCCGGTCTGCCCGAGCACGTGGCCGTCACCCAGGGCGGATGATGACGCAGCCGGACGCCACGGCTCGATCCGAAGCCGCGCTGCGCGCCAACATGCCGGCCGCCACCGCCAGGGCCGTCGACGGCTGCCGGGACGCCAGCGCCCGGCTGCTGGCGACGCTCGACGGGCTCGACGATGCCACCGCCCGCCGGTCCAGCCGCCTGCCGGGCTGGACCGTCGGCCACGTCGTGACCCACCTGGCCCGCAACGCCGACTCGCACGTCCGCATGCTGGAGGGTGCCATGGCGGGCAGGGTGGCCGATCAGTACGAAGGTGGCCTCGACGGCCGGGCGGCCGACATCGCCGCCGGTGCCGGACGCCCGGCCGCCGAGCTGGTCACCGACCTGAACCGGGCCGTCGGCGAGCTCGACGCCACCTGGAGCCGGGTCCCCGTCGAGGTGTGGGCCACCGGGCACGCGCGCATGGGCAACGGCGAGCTCTGCCCGTGCGCCGAGCTGCCGGCGCGGCGCTGGCGCGAGGTCGAGATCCACCGGGTCGACCTGGGGTTGGGGGCGGAGCCAGCGGACTGGCCTGACACCTACGTCGACCTGGAGCTGCCCGAGGCCTTGGCCCAGCTCCCGGACCGGCTGTCGCCGGCAGACCGAGCCACGCTGCTCGCGTGGCTGGTGGGGCGGGTCGAGGGCCCGCCCGAGCTGCCGCCGTGGTAGGCAGGCCCATGGCCGAGGACCCGGACGCGTGAGCACGCCCCACACCCTCCCCCCGGCGGGACCGGCTGCGCCCACGCCCCCGATCGCGATCGCAGGCGGCGCCGGCGCCGCCAGGCCCCGGCTCGGCGCCACTCGGGTCGAGATGCCCGGCGACGTGGTCGAGCGGCTGCGCAGTGCGTGCGCAGAGCTGACGACCGATCGAGCGGTGCTGGCCGAGGCCAGCCGGGACTGGTGGCCGCTGGCGATGGCCTGGGCAACCGAGGGCCAGGTCGCGGGCCTGGCGGGCGCGGTCGCCCGGCCGACGGATGACGAACAGGTCGCGGCCGTGTTGGCGGTGTGCAACGAGGCGAGGCTGCCGGTCACCGCCGCCGGCGGCCGTAGCGGCGTGTGCGGTGCGTCGGTCCCGGTGCACGGCGGGGTGGTGCTCGATCTCACCGCGCTGGCCGGGATCGCCGACGTCGACGCCACGTCGCTGGTGCTGGACGTTCGGGCGGGAACCTTCGGCGACGTGCTCGAGCGGGACCTGCGGGCCGACCACGGGACCACGCTCGGCCACTGGCCCCAGTCGGTCGCACTGTCGACGGTCGGCGGGTGGCTGGCGTGCCGCTCGGCCGGGCAGCTCTCCGGGCGTTACGGCAAGATCGAAGACATCGTGCTGGGGCTCGACGTGGCACTCGCCGACGGAAGCCGCATCACCACCGGGGGCTGGCCGCGAGCGGCGGTCGGACCCGACCTGACCCAGCTCTTCGTGGGCAGCGAGGGAACACTCGGCGTCATCACCGGCGCCCGGCTGCAGCTACACCCGGCGCCACGCCACGAGCGGCGCGCGGCGTGGCTGCTGCCGGCGTTCGAAGACGGCCTCGACACGATGCGGCGCATCATCCAACGGGGCGCCACCCCCGCCGTGCTGCGGCTGTACGACGCGGCCGAGGCCGACCGCACATACCACACCGGCAGGAAGGCGCTGCTGCTCGCCCTCGACGAGGGCGACCCCGAGCTGGTCGACACGGTGATGGAGGTGGTGGCCGAGGAATGCCTGCGCAGCGCCTTGCCCGCCCGGCGCGCCGACGCTGCGCTCGTGGAGCAGTGGCTGGCGCACCGCAACGACGTGGCGGCGCTGGAGGCCCTGACCAGCAAGGGTTTCACGGTCGACACCATGGAGGTCTCGGCGTCATGGGCGGCGCTGCCGGGTGTGTACCGCGCCACGTTGGATGCCCTGTTGGCGGTCGAGGGCACGATCGCCGCCTCGGCCCACCAGTCGCACAGCTACCCGTCCGGTGGCTGCCTCTACTTCACGTTCGCCGGACAGGTCGGGGCCGACGAGCGCGACGCCTACTACCGGACGCTCTGGGACGCCGGCCAGCGGGCGGTCCTGGCCCACGGCGGCGCACTCAGCCACCACCACGGGGTCGGCCTCAACCGGGCGCGGTTCATGCGCGAGGCGCTGGGGCCGGCGCTCGACGTCCTGGTGGCGACCAAGCGCGCGCTCGATCCGCGGGGCATCCTCAATCCCGGGAAGCTGGGGCTGCCGTCCCCGTTCGGCAGCATCGAGGGCTGGTGAGGGCCACATGACCGAGCGTGACGGATCGATCCTTGTCATCGACGTGGGCACGTCCGGCGTTCGGGGTGCGATCGTGCGGCCCGACGCCAGCCTGGGAGCGGTCCACTACCGCCAGGTGCTCCCGTCCTCGCCGGCGCCGGGACTGGTGGAGTTCGACGCGTCGGGGATGGCCAGCGCCGCCCTCGACGTGGCGCGGGCGGCACTGGCCGAGGGCGAGCCGGTCGCGGCGGTGGGCGTGAGCAACCAGCGGGCCTCGACCGTCGTGTGGGACCGGGGCACCGGTGAGCCGGTCGGCCCCGGGCTCGGCTGGCAGGACCTGCGCACGGTGGGCGCCTGCCTCGTTTGGCAGGCAGAGGGCTTGCGGTTCGCCCCCAACGAATCCGCCACGAAGGTGGCGTACCTGCTCGACGAGGCCGATCCCGACCGGGCGAGGGACCTGTGCTTCGGGACGGTCGACACGTGGATCGCCTGGCACCTCTCGGCCGGCGAGCTCCACGTCACCGACCTCTCCAACGCCGCCGTGACCGGGCTCGTGAGGGGCGACGCATCGGCATGGGACCCGACGATCCTCGAGCACCTGCGGGTGCCGGAGTCGGTGCTGCCGGCACTGGTCGACACCTCCGGCATCATCGGGGCGGCGCGGGCCCTCCCTGGCGCACCTCCGCTGGCGGCGCTGGTCGGCGATCAGCAGGCGTCGCTCGTCGGGCAGGGGTGCGTCCACCCCGGGCTCGCCAAGATCACTTTCGGCACCGGCGGGATGCTCGATGTGTGTGTCGGCCCCGACCGGCCCACGTTCGAGCGCCAGGGCAAGCACGGAACCTTCCCGATCGTCGCGTGGCGCCGCGATGGGCAACTGATGTGGGGCGTCGAGGCCGTGATGCTGGCGGCCGGGACCAACGTGGAGTGGCTCCGCGACGATCTCGGCCTGATCGCCACCGCCGACGAGTCGCATGACGTCGCCGCAGCCTGCGAGACGACGGACGGGGTGGTGTACGTGCCGGCCTTGCTGGGGCTGGGCACGCCGCGCTGGGACTACGGCGCCCGCGGCACGCTGCTCGGCATCACCCGGGGCACCGGGCGGTGCCAGCTCGTGCGGGCGGTGCTGGAGGGTGTGGCTCACGTCGGCGCCGACCTCGTCGAGGCCGCCGAGAGCGACACCGGGTTGGCGCTCCCCCGCCTCCGGGTGGACGGTGGGATGACCGCGAATCCCACGTTCGTCCAGGCGCTGGCCGATGCCACCGGCCGATCCATCGAGGTGTCACCCGAGCGCGAAGCAACGACGCTGGGGGCCGGCTACCTGGCCGGGCTCGCAGTCGGCACCTGGTCCGGCTGGGACGACATCGCCGCCCGCTGGCATCCTGCCGCGGTGGTGGAGCCGGGGCGCGCTCTCGACCGGGACCGCTGGCGCGAGGCTGTGGAACGCGCTGCGGGCTGGGAGCGCGACCTCAGCGCCATCAGCTTCTAGTGCACTAGCACCAAAGGGGTGGACGGGATGGCACGATCGGCCCGGACGATCTGGGTGGCGGCCGGCGCCGTCGTCGTGCTTGGCGTCGCAGCGCTGGCCAGCTGGTGGTTCCTGGTCCGGGACGATGCACCTCCGGAGGCCGACATCGACGCCGCCGGCGAGACGCTCGACGAGGCGGCCACGCCGGGGACGGGGGACGCGTCCTCCGACGCTGCCGCCGTCGACGGCACGTGGAACGTCGACCGCAGTGTCGGCTCGTTCGCCGACTTCAGCGGCACCTGGGCCGGCTACCGCTTCGACGAGGAGCTGGTGGGCATCGGTGGCAACACGGCAGTGGGCCGCACGCCCGACGTGGGCGGCACCATGACGGTGGCCGACGGCACGGTGACAGCCGTCGACGTCGAGGTCGACCTGACCACCCTCGACAGCGACAGCGACCGGCGGGATGGCGCGTTGCGCAGCCGGGGCCTGGAGTCCGATCGGTTCCCCACCGCCACCTTCACACTCACGGACCCGGTGACGCTGCCGGCGGGACTGACCGACGGCGAGCGGGCCACGGTCACGGCGAACGGCGAGCTCACGATCCACGGCGTCACCAACGAGGCCGCCATCGAGCTGCAGGCGGAGCTGCAAGGCGACAATGCCGTCGTCGTGGGCAACGCTCCGATCGCCCTCACCGACTACGGGATCGAACCGCCCACGGGGTTCTCGGTGCTGTCCATCTCCGGCGACGGCACTTTCGAGTTCCAGCTCTTCTTCTCGAAGGGTTGACGACGACCCGAAAACGCCCTCTGACTAGCGCCAGGCACCGGCGGAACTGCTCGAACGAGACACCGAGATGGCGTGCGGAGCGCGTCCGTCGGCGAAGGCTCAGGCGAACAAGGTCTCGAACGTGCGTGCTGCGAATCGCCATCCGGCGTCGGTGCGGACGAATTCGTCGATGTCTTCGCCGACGACCGCCGGGACAGCCGGGCCTCTTCCCTCACCGTCATGCATGAACACCGTGAGCAGAGTGCTGCCCGTCGCCCGGCCGTTACCGCGGTCGATGAACCGCATGCCCGAACAGATGTGCCTCGTCCGCACGGTCGAGGCGACGCGCGCCCGACCCCAATTGCGGATGGCGTCGTGGCCAACCAGCGGCGTGCCGCTGGTGTCGAGGACGCCATCGGCCACGAAGAGCTCCCAGACCCGGTCAGCCTGACCGTTGTCGATCCGCCAGGCGATCTCAACCACCAGCCGTGACAACGAGAGGTGGTCGGCGTCG
>Ga0081455_10005785_pt1 | contig 13478 bp, 8 predicted proteins | sample TabmetS3T2R1_FD_70207 | JGI IMG/M metagenome (GOLD analysis project Ga0081455, IMG submission 70207) | Tabebuia heterophylla rhizosphere microbial communities from the University of Puerto Rico - S3T2R1 | ecosystem: Host-associated > Plants > Roots > Rhizosphere ... | reverse complement strand
GGGCGACCGCCATGCCGAGGCCGGCGGATATCGAGGTCGAGGAGTGCGCGGCACCGAACGGGTCGTAGTCGCTCTCGCTGCGCTTGGTGAAACCGGAGAGGCCGCCGCCGGTGCGCAGCGTGCGGATGCGGTCGCGCCGGCCGGTCAGGATCTTGTGCGGATAGGCCTGGTGGCCGACGTCCCAGATCAGGCGATCTCGCGGCGTATCGAAGATGTAATGAATCGCGGTGGTCAGCTCGACCACGCCGAGGCCGGCGCCGAAATGACCGCCGGTCACGGAGACCGCGTCGATCGTTTCCTGACGAAGCTCGTCGGCGACCTGGCGCACCTGGTCGATCTTGAGTTTGCGCAGATCATCGGGGGTTTTGATGGTGTCGAGGAGCGGCGTTTTAGTAAATGCGGTCACAGCGATATTTCCAGTGTTGCATGTCGGAACGCGAGGTCCGACGAGAATTCGGTTTGCGCATCCAGCGCGCAGCGAGAAGCCTGACTGGTTAGCCTTAGTGGCAGACCAAATCGTTCAATGTGATTTGCATCACCTAAGGCGTCGTCACCCGTCCCGTTCAATTTTCGTGAGCTATTTGAAGCATTTGTAGCCGCGCACGCGCGGTTTCACAGCAGCCCCAACAGCCCATAGACGGAAAGCTTTACACCAAAGCCTCAGCCAAAGCCAACCCGCCTCGGTTCCGAAATGGACCGCCTGCAGGTCGCTACAGCCGAACAGCCTTAACCCCGGCGGCGCGCCGTGGGTTCCATCGCGCCCAGCTCCTCGGCATCTTTTTGATCGGAACGGGCATTTTCCAGCTGTTTCCACGCCCATTCCCGGGCAGTGGAATCGCCGGTCGCGACCGTGAGCGCCGCCTGCGGTACCGCCATGCGCTCGGCCAGGGGCACCGGGCCGCAGACGATCATGAAGAAATCGTAGGCGTGGGGCACTTGGTTCGCCATCACGAACTGGAAATGGACCCGGAAAAACTTCCAGCGGAAGGCATTGTAGTGCTCGGGCAGGATGATCTCGCGAAAGCGCACCGGCACAATGGTCGGGTTGCGCTTGTTGGCGCCGACGTCGATGCCGTGGGCGGCCAGCGGATCGAACTGGAAGAAGTTCATCACGTCCTTGCGCGCCTGGCAGTCGATCCAGTCGATCGACGGCTCTACCGCGAGCTGGCGCAGATGGTCGCGGAAGTCCTTCGAGGCGGCGTGAAAACCGACGATCGGGAAATTGCCGCCGATGGTGAGCAGCACGATGCGCGGGCCGTGGCGGCCGAGCGCGGGGTCAAGTTTTAGCGCGCGCGCCAGGATTTCGACGCCGAGGAACGATCCCGAGCTGTGGCCGACCAGCACGATCTCGTCCGCATGGCTCGTGCTCGCGACCTTGACCAGATGCCGCGCAAAGCGGTCGATGCGCTGGTCCCATTCCGGGCGCTGGCGGTGGGAGAACTCCCAGGTCCAGATCGTGTCGGACAGGAGATAAAGCACGTAAGTCTGGTTTTCGGTGTATTTCAGCACGGTTCCGAGCAGCGCAACAAAAATCGCGGCCGCCACCGCCATGCTATAGGGATCGGGAATGCCGAGCGCGTCGAGCCCCATCTCGATGAAGTAGGCAATCACCGCGATGCAGATCGCCTCGGCCAGCAGCAGCAGATGCGGGTAGGTGATGAAGGTGGCAAAGCGCCAGTTCTCCGCGAAGAAGCGGAAGGCCGTGCCGCGAAAGATCAGCCGCCAGTAGATCCACACGGCGTGGAACACGATGCGCCAGATCGGTTGCGCAAGGTCGCGCTGGATGAAGTCCTCGAAACGGAGGAAGTCGTAGTCGGTGCGGGTCTGCCAGTCGGCCGCCTTGGTCTCAATGCGCCAGGAGGCGATCTCGCCGTCGTCGGCGGCCTGCGGCCGGGTGGTGGTGGCGGAAACGTCGTAGAGCCGCGCGAATTTGCGCAGCTCGGTCCGGAACATCCGGTAGTACTGCGCGAGCCCGCGGGGGTCGTATCCCTGGATGTAGATGATATGGCGGTGCTGGACGCGCACTTAAGGTCTGTCCCCAATAACGGCGGGACTATAGCAGGCCGTATCGCGTGGAAAGAGCTATTTCGGCTGTTGGCAGGCCGGATCGGGATCAAATCCACACCCGTAGCGGAACGGGCTTGCCTCGCAGGGGCGGCCGGCCGTCATTGCACGTCGAGCGGCTCCGACCCGGTCGGCTGGCCCGAGGCGTCGGTGGTGATCTTGTCGACGCGGGCTTCGGCCTGGCGCAACAGTTCCTCGCAGCGGCGCTTCAAGGCCTCGCCGCGTTCATAGATGGCAACCGATTCTTCCAGCGGCACCTTGCCTTCCTCGAGCCGCTTGACGATCGATTCCAGTTCCTCGATCGCGCGCTCGAAGGACAGCTGCTTCACATCCACCTGGTTGTTCTCGGCCATTTGCGGTTTCCCAAAGCGCCGGGGAAGGCTTGGCGCTGCATCAAGAGGTTTTGGCGTATTGTGGCGGCGATCTAGCTGCCCATCAATGCCGTGACGTGGGCGGCGACCGATTCCTGCAGGCCCTGCAGATCATAGCCGCCTTCCAGCACCGAGACGACGCGGCCGCCGGCAGTTTGATCCGCGAGGTCCATCAACTTGCGCGTGACCCAGCCGAAATCCTCGGCCTTCAGATTGAGCGAAGCCAGGGGATCACGATAATGCGCATCGAAGCCCGCGGAAATGATGATCAATTCCGGGCTGAACTTTGTCAGCTGCGGCAGGAGCAAATTCTCAAAAGCGGCGCGGAACTTGGCGCTGCCGTCCTCGGGGGCGAGCGGCGCATTGACAATGGTGTCGTGCTCGCCGCGCTCGCCGCGCGCGCCGGTGCCGGGGAACAACGGCATCTGGTGCGTCGAGCAATACATCACGGTCGGATCGGCCCAGAAGATGTCCTGGGTGCCGTTGCCGTGATGGACGTCGAAATCGACGATCGCCGCGCGTGCGATGCCGTATTTGCGCTGCGCATGCCGTGCCGCGATGGCGGCATTGTCAAAGAAGCAAAAGCCCATGGGCGTCGATTTTTCGGCATGGTGGCCGGGCGGGCGCACAGCCACGAATGCGTTCGGCTGGCTGCCTGTCATGACCGCGTCGGTCGCGGCGACCGCGCCGCCGACGCCGCGCATCACCGCCTCCCAGGTGCCGGGCGACATCGAGGTGTCGCCGTCGATATAGATCATGCCGGAGGTCGGCGCGATGTGGCGCAGTTCCGTCACGTAATGCTCGCCATGGCACAGCGTCACCATGTCGAGGCTTCCTTCCGGCGCCAGATCGCGCACCAGCGGGTCAAAACGTTCCTGGCCGAGCACCTGGTCGACGGCGCGCAGCCGGTCGGGCCGCTCGGGATGTCCGGGCGGGGTCAGATGCTCGAGGCAGGCGTGGTGGGTCAGGAGAAGCGTCATTCTGGACCTTACGTGATACGCCAATCTAAAGCATGATCCCGAAAAAGTGGGAACCGGTTTTCGGAAAAGATCATGCTCAAACAATAACATGAAGTGGGATGACGAAGTTCGTCCCACTTCATGGCGAGCGACAGCTCAGCAAGGGTAGGCGGGGCAAAAGGCCCTTGCAAATCAATTCAGTCGGGCGATGCGGCCCCCTGGGGCGAGCCCGAGCGGGCTGTTGGCCCGTACATATTCAAAGAGCGCATCGACGTCGTAGATGCCGGTGAGCTGATCGGTACCCTTGGTGAAGACAGTAAAGCCGTCGCCGCCGACGGAAAGGTAGTTGTTCACGGTGATACGATAACGCGCGGCCGGCTCGATTTTCGCGCCGCTCAGCATCATCCGCTCGGCGATGATGCGCTCGCCGTCGGGCCTGCTGTTGTCCCAGGCAAAACTGAATCCTCTGGAGACCTGCAGGATACGCGGGCGCTTGGGATCCGCCCATTGCTGCTCCAGCGCGTCCTTGAGCTGCTGTCCTGTCAACGTCATCGTCACCAGCTGGTTTCGGAACGGTTGGGCCGCGAACACGTCGGCATAGGTGACGGCGCCGTCATCGCGCTTGAGGATGTCGGTGCGGATGCCGCCGGGATTGGTAAGCGCAATGACGGCGCCGCCGGTCTTTTCAGCTTGGGTCGCCGCAAGCTGCGCGTCGGCGATGATGTCGCCGAGCGGGCTTTCGCCGGCTTGATCAGGCATGCGCGACAGGGTTTCGGTGACGGTGCCGGCCGGACGGTTGGCGATCGGCGCGGAGAGCTTGTCGTAGGATTCGATCAGCGCGGTTTGCTCGGGGTTTTTCGCGATCGTCTCGCTGCGCACGATGTGGTTATCGGGCTTCATGGCCACGATGTCGCGCGTGGCGGGATCGAGCTTGAGGTCGATCGTGGTGACGAGCGTGCCGTATTTGTCGCCGCTGGTGACAAGCCTGCCGTCGATTTCACATAGGTAGGCGCGGTGGGTGTGGCCGGAGATCACGAGGTCGACTGCCTTGTCGAGCTTCTTCACGATGTCGACGATTGGGCCGGAGATGCCGGAGCAGCCGTCGTAATTGCCATCAGGAAATCCGCCCTCGTGGATCAGCACCACGATCGCCTCGACGCCGCGCGCGCGCAGCTCCGGGACCAGCGCATTCACGGTCTCGGCCTCGTCGCGGAATTCGAGCCCGGCGATGCCGACCGGCGAGACGATGCTTTGCGTGCCTTTCAACGTCAGCCCGATGAAGGCGACCGGAACGCCCTCGAACTCGCGGATCGCGTAAGGCGGAAACAGCGTCTTGCCGCTGCTTTTCTCAATCGTTGAGGCGGCAAGGTAGCGGAATTTGGCGCCGGCAAAAGGATGCGGGCCCTGGCAGCCGTCGACCGGGTGGCAGCCGCCATTCTGCATGCGCAAGAGTTCGGCCGTGCCCTCGTCGAATTCGTGATTGCCGACGGAAGTAACCTCCAGCCCCATGATCGACAGCGCCTCGATGGTCGGCTCGTCATGGAACAGCGCGGACAGGAACGGGCTTGCGCCGATCAGGTCGCCGGCGGCGACGAAGACCGAGTTCTTCCGCCCCGCGCGAAGCTCTTTCACCAAGGTAGCCATATGCTCGGCGCCGCCGGCCGGCACGGTGATCTTCTTGGTCGCATCGGTGGGATCGTCGATGCGGATGCCGCCGGCGAACGGTCGCAAATAGCCGTGAAAATCGTTGATCGCGAGTATGCGCAGATCGACGGGCTCCTTGCTCTGCGCCAACGCGGGCGAGTAGACGGCGATCAACAGCATTACAGCGGCGAGGAGTTTGGCAGGCGAGGGCGTCATCGCGCCACCTTACGCGATCGCGGCAACGATTTCACGAACGCGGCTCACTTCTTGCGATCGAAGAACGCCTTGAAGGCGGCCACCGCTTCCTTGGAGCGCATGCGCTCGCCGAACAGGTGGCTCTCCTGGTCGATACGGCGGGTCATGTCCTCCGGCGGCAGCTTTAACAGCTTGCGCGAGATTGCGACCGCTTCCGCCGGCAAGTGGCAGATCTCCCGCGCCACCTTGCGCGCCTCGGCTTCGGTATGGCCGGGGGCAACCACCTCGTTGACCAGGCCGGCCTCGCGCGCGGCATCCGCATCCATGGTACGGCCCATCACCAGGGTAGCAAAGGCGCGCTGGTAGCCCATGGTGCGCGGCATCAGCAGGCTGGAAGCGCCTTCGGGCACGAGGCCGAGGTGGATGAAGGGTGTGGCGAAGGTCGCGGTCTTGCTCGCCAGCACATAGTCGCAGTGGAACAGCATGGTGGTGCCGATGCCGATCGCCACGCCATCGACGGCGGCGATGATCGGCTTGGTGTTATGCGCCAGCGAATACAGAAATTTCGTCGCGTTGGAGGCGCGCTCGGTGCCGGCATTGGAGGTGCCGGCTTTGAGGAAATCGTCGAGGTCGTTGCCGGCGGTGAACACGCCGCTTCCGCCGGTGATGATGAAGCAGCGGATCTCCGGATCGTTCTGCGCCTTGTCGATGGCGTCGCTCATCGCGCGGTACATGTCCTGCGTGATGGCGTTCTTCTTCTCCGGCCGCCGCATGGTGATCACGCGCGCGTGGTGGTCGTCGGCGACAATCAGGTGCTCGGTCATGCGGCGATCCCCCGGCGAACCGGTGGCTATGCTGCCGCCGGCGAGCCTTCATCCTACATGATCCGCGGCAAGGCCCAAGCCGCAGGATCGTGTTTTCCCGGTGAGCGGGTATGAACAAACGGCGATACCGATGCGCGAATATGTCGCGATGTAGTTGATGTCAGGGACGCACGCTGGAAGGGCTCCCTCCCCCCTTGCGGGGGAGGGCTGGGGAGAGGGGTAGCCGCGGGCGCTGACGTCAAAGATTTGCTGCTGCGATATCAATCGGCGTCATCAGAGGAGAGTCTTTCTCGTTCCCACTCGAGCAGCGGAACAAGCGGTACCCCTCTCCCTAGCCCTCTCCCGCAAGGGGAGAGGGAACCCTCGCGCCGGTGCTCGCCTTACGCTTACACCAGCAGCACCGCATCCGCGCCGTTCACCGCGTCGGCGCTGTCGGTGACCGTTTTCTCCAGCGAGGTCGCTTGGACTGCGATGTTCTCGGCAAAGAAGCGCGCCAGCGCCACATGGCGCTGCGGCTCGGCCTCGCCATTGCTCTTGGCCGCCAGCGCTTCGCCGGCGAGCATGCAGCCGCCGAGCGTGGAGCCGAACAGCCTCAAGTAAGGCGTCGCGCCCGCAAGCGCATCATTCGGCGCGGCGCTCATGCGCTCCAGCAACCACTTGCTGGCCCGCTCTGTTGAGGCCAGCGCATCGCGCAGCTTTTGCCCCGTGGTGCCGAAGGCCGGATCGTTGGAGGTCTCCACCTGCTTCACGATGGCAGCGAGCTCGTCCAGCAGCTTCCACACGGATTCGCCGCCATTGGCCGCGAGCTTGCGCGTGACGAGGTCGATCGACTGGATGCCGTTGGTGCCCTCATAAATCGTGGTGATGCGCGCGTCGCGATAGTGCTGGGCGGCTCCCGTCTCCTCGATGAAGCCCATGCCGCCATGCACCTGCACGCCGAGATAGGCGACCTCGTTGCCGATGTCGGTGGAGAACGCCTTTGCGATCGGCGTCAGCAACGCGCCGCGTGCCGCGGCATCCGCCCGCACCTTGGCGTCCTTGGCCCGGACGGAGACGTCGAGCGCGACCGCCGTGGCGTAGCAGATCGAGCGCGCCGCCGCCGTCATGCTGCGCATCTGCATCAGCATGCGTTTGACGTCGGGATGCACGATGATCGGATCGAGGCCGTCGCCCTTCTTGCCGACAGCGCGGCCCTGCTTGCGCTCCTGCGCATAGGCGAGCGCCTGCTGGAAGGCCCGGTCGGCGATGCCGACGCCCTCGAGCCCCACACCGAGGCGCGCCTGGTTCATCATGGTGAACATGCAGGCCATGCCCTTGTTTTCCTCGCCGATGAGATAGCCGATCGCGCCGCCGGCATCGCCCATCGTCATGGTGCAGGTGGGGGAGGCGTGGATGCCGAGCTTGTGCTCGACACCGGAGGCATAGATGTCATTGCGTTGGCCCAGCGAGCCGTCCTTGTTGACCAGAAACTTCGGTACCAGGAACAGCGAGATGCCCCTGGTGCCCCCGGGCGCATCGGGCAGGCGCGCGAGCACGAAATGCACGATGTTGTCGGTCATGTCGTGCTCGCCGTAGGTGATGAAGATTTTTGTGCCCTTGAGGCGATAGCTGCCATCGGGGCTGCGCTCCGCACGGGTGCGCAACGCGCCGACGTCGCTTCCGGCGCCGGGCTCAGTGAGGTGCATGGTGCCGGTCCATTCGCCGGAGATCAGCTTGGCGAGATAGATCTTCTTCAACTCGTCCGAGCCATGGGCGTCGAGCGCCTCGATCGCCGAGAGCGTGAGCAGCGGGCAGAGGCCGAAGGCGATGTTCGATGCGCTCCAGATTTCCGTGCAGGCGGCGTTGATCGCGAGCGGCAGGCCTTGACCGCCGAACGCTTCCGGGCCCGACACCGCGTTCCACCCGGCCGCCGCCCAGCGCTGATAGGCGTCCGGCCAGCCCGGCGCAGTCGTCACCTTGCCGGCATCCAGCTTGATGCCGTGCTCGTCGCCGACCCGATTGAGCGGCGCCAGCACGTCGGAGGCGAATTTGCCGGCTTCCTCCAGCACGGCCGCGGCGATGTCGCCGTCGAAATCGCCGTAATGTCCGGCCTCGACGGCGGCCTTCAGCCCTGCGCCATGGTTGAGCGAAAGCAGGATGTCGGAGATCGGCGCGGTGTAGGTCATGGCGGTTACTCGGAATGGACAAGGGAAAACGATACGCTGCCGTATCACGAAACCGGCCCACTCTCAATGGCCGGATGGGCCAGCCTGCATGACTACGGCGCCAACGTCAGCGGGTTTTTGGCCGGCCGGCCCATTACGGACTGCTTCCGCTGTCTCGCTCTATATATAATGGCTCGGAGCGAGGCCGGAGCAGTGCAAATCCGGCAAGCCACCTGTTGAATTGCCCGGTCTCCCCCTATAGACCGGCGTGGCCAAAGGGCATTCGCGGCCTGCGTCGCGAGAGGCCCGACCGGCCCATTGGGGCGTAGCCAAGCGGTAAGGCAGCGGATTTTGATTCCGCCATTCGGAGGTTCGATCCCTCCCGCCCCAGCCAAACAGTCACTCGATCTAAGATTGTGGCCGGTTTGCGCGCGAAATCCCCGCAATTTCAGGGTTTCTGGAGATGAAGCCGGTCTCCAAAAATCGCAAAACGGCAACTTTGGCGAGAATCTCCCGAAAGTCTCCGGCCCCAACCGCAGAAATTCCCGCTTCAGAGGAGACTTCCAGCGGAGACAAATTTCGACCCACTGAATAGTAGGGTTGGGGAGGATTCCTGCCGTCGCTGGGTTCGATTGGAGGACGGCACACCGAGTTGGATTCTCACCAACCGAAGATGGAGGCCCGAACCGCTGCTCGCTTTGTTGTCCGCTCGTGGCGACGAAGCAGACTTTAGTGTTGGGCTAGCGCGTGCGGGTTTCCTCGACGTCTTTGGCTTCCTCGCGGTCGGGCTCGATCTTGCGACCATGACGACGGTTCGCTATGGACTGACGGAGTCGAACCAGCTCATCGTGCAGTTTGCCCGCGGCCGTGGCGGGCAGGCGGTGATCGACAATTACGAGCTCGACCTCGATAGCGGCGCTGCGACCGCGCACATCGTGGCGTTCCGCCAGGTGCAGTCACACGGCTCGCTCGACGATATCAAGCACTATATCAGCCTCGCCTTCCTCGCCGGTTTCGGCGGCGAGCCCATGGGCACCGATCCGCTGGTGCTGGACCTCGACGGCGACGGGCTCGAGTTGACGCGGCCCGGTGCGGCCAATGTCTATTTCGATATCGATCAGGACGGCTTTTCCGAGCGCACCGCCTGGGTCAAGGGCGACGACGGGTTTCTGGCGCGCGACCTCAACAACAACGGCAAGATCGACGACATCGGCGAGTTGTTCGGCAACGCCTCCACGACAGGGTTTAGCGTGCTTGCGACGCTGGATTCCAACCAGGACGGCAAGATCACGGCCGCCGACGACAATTTCGGCACCTTGCGGATCTGGCGCGATCTCAACGGCAACGGCGCCACCGATGCAGGCGAGCTAAAGACGCTGGCGGAGAGCGGCATCGCCGAGATCTCGCTCGCCACCTCGACGCCGGCGCAGGGCAGCGTCCGCGGCAACGCCGTGACGGCGGAAGCAACCTTCACCCGCGCCGACGGCTCGACCTCCGTCATCGCCGATGTGATCCTGCAGAACAATCCGACCGACAGCAAATATCTCGGCGACGCCACGGTATCGGCGGCGGCGACCGCGACGGCGATGAATCTGAAGGGATTCGGCGACCTCACCGATCTGGCGGTGGCGATGTCGCATGATGCCACGCTGCTCGCCGAGGTCACGGCATTCAAGGCGCTTGCGGCCGATACCAACTGGACGGCGCTGCGGGCGCTACGATGAATTGCAGCGGATTTTAGGAAAAGCCGCGGATCAATTTTAAATCGCGAAGAAAGATTATACAATCTCGACTTGCTCAGCAACCCGAATCCGACATAGCATCTGATTTGAAATTTCGATCAGGTGGATAGAGTCGATGGGCAATCGGTTCTGCGGCACGACAACTCGCGGTCCGGCGAAATTGGGAGATTTCAAACGTATTGTGCCCCATGAGAGACTGCAGGCATGCAGAAGTAGTTTGGTCGCAGCGTTCCTGACGTTTGGAAGTTTTCAAATGGTCCCTGCGGCTTTCGCTCAGCCATTTCAGCCTGTGAGCCAGCTTACGAGCTGGTACACGGATCGAAGCCCTGTCGATGTGGAAATTGTTGGAACTAAGGGTGTGGGTCTTGAGGCTCATCTCATCAGTCCGCCACGGATGCTGCAGTTTCGGCTGGAACGTGCCTATCTTCACTTGGTGATACGCAGGGATCAGCCACCGTCGAGCGTCGCATCTCTTTCCTTCGATTTGCCAACTGGCTTGCCGAGTGCGCTTTTTCAAGCTCCCCCTGACCAAGTGGAGGCGCGAGGTGACCCGATTCGCCAGCTGACTGCAGCGGACTGGGCATCCCGCGCAGTGCGCATCTCGCTGTCAGGCAGTAATTTGGCCGGCGGCCTTGAACTCGCTTCTTCGGAATTGAGGAGCTGCAAGGGCAAGAAAATCCAAGACGACCTGTATCTCCTAAACAAAGACCACGGCCCATCATGCGTTAAGTGGTCGCTTGGATCGGGGATCAAGTACATCGCTCAGTACTCGGACAACGTCCAGCTACTTGTGCAGTGCTCAAGTGCGCCTCTTGGATGCAAGATGTTCGTCCCCTTCGAGGGGTTCTTGGCATCGATATCGTTCAACGAAAGCCATCTCGCAACATGGAGAGCGGTCACCGAAAAGGTGACCGACTTCCTGCGTTCCAAGAAATATCGCTAACCGGGGCCTCGGCAAATGGCGGACTTCTCATCTCGCGACAACCGTATCATCCTTACGACTTCCGAGTTGAACGCACTTGGCCAGATATTGCATTCGGGTGACCGGGGTGCCTTTTATCTAGCTTACTATGCCATGACTGACAGCTCGGAGGCATTGCTACAGTCCAAGATCGCAACTTTCAGCGGATTGGCGGGCGGAGCAGCATTTGCTGCAAATCGTTTTTTGCAGGATCAGTACGGCGGTAGCACCACGCAGACCTACCAAGGCATCTATTACCTGTCCCAGCAGGTCGCAGAATCTGCATATGATGCGATTCTTGCTTCGGTAGCTTCGCCTGGCGGAACGGGCAAGGTCGACGATAACACGTTTTTCCAGTCAGCCGCCGATGCTTGGACCGACAACAGCATCGCAAACTTGTTTCCGGGGAATGTCTATGGCCCCTTTGGTCTGGGTTGGTCGTCATTGCTTACCGTCGGCGCGCAAGTGGCTTACGCTGCCACGGCGTATGCGCCAGATGTCGGCAAGAAGATTTCCGACTTCGATCCGAGCCAAATCATAACGATGAGTGACGGCTCGAAGATCGCGGTTGATGCGAATGGGCATGTCCAGGCGGTTTTCGCCACCACAGGCGCGGACGCTCTGGCTGCGCTTGGATACGGTTATAACGTCGCCGCTGGCTCGGGACCGGACCCCGCAGTAGTCGCGTATCTTAAAGGTGGCCAGACTCCTGCTGCCTTCACCGAAACCAACACAACCAGCTACAATGGTGACGTCAATCCAAACGTAACAAATCCCGACTTTGGTCCGCAGGTCTACAAGACGACAAGTTCCGGTACGGATGATCGCGATTTGATCTTGGCCCAGGGCGATGCGGATGGAGGGGGCAGTGATGATTTCATCGTCGGCGGCACTAACACGCAGACGCTCAGTGGCGGTAGTGGAAAGGACATAATCTGGGGGCGAGGTGGTGTAGACACCATCGATGGCGGGGCTGGCGCCGATACGATTCGCGGTGGTGCTGGCGACGATATTCTGCGTGGAGGTGCGGACAACGATTTTATCGACGGTGGCGATGTCAATCTTGCCAAAGGGGATGACGGTTCTGATACTGCGAAGTTCGATGACGCGACGGGTATTTCTATCGAATTGAGTTCGACAAACGGTGCGGCCAGCGGTCCTGCGGACACGCTGCTAATCGTCACGCGAGGTTCGGAAACCGATACTCTCCATTCGATCGAAAAGCTGCAACTGTCCGCCCAGAAAGATGTATTGATTGTTGCGGCTGGGACCGACCTGAAAGGACTGGTCGAGATCGACGGCGGCGACAATCCCGCCGGGTCAAAAGATGTCCTTGATGCCTCTCAATATGGGGGCAAGCTGCAGATCAGAGATGGTCATCTCATCGGTGATGGCATCGACATCGAGCTGAAGAACTTCGAAGAGGTGCGGCTGACGTCACAGGACGATAGCGATGACATTATAACCGGCAGCATCGACGCACTCTATACCGGGGGTGGCGCGGATCGCGTTACTCTCCAGAGTGCCATAGAATTCATCGATCTCGGAAGCGGGGATGATAGGCTGACAAGCCTTAATCTTCTGACGCAGGGGCAGCAGGCGGCAATCGATAGCTTAAGGGCTGTCACGTATGCATTCGGCACGGACCCTGCTGCACTTGCACAAGCCGAACACGGTCGTCTTGAACAGGCTAGACTCATTTCGGGAAATGACGAAACCGTTACGATCAACGGCGGCGACGGCAACGACGTGATCGCCGGGACCGAGATCGGCGAAAATCTGATCGACGGCGGCGACGGAAACGACTACCTCAAGGCCGGCGGCTTTTCGTCGATCGTTCATGGCGGGGCGGGAACCGACGTCGTGGTCGGCGGCGGCTTTGGCGCTGAGCTCTACGGCGACGCCGGCTCCGACCTGTTCGGGCTCGCCGACAACACCTTTGTCAAGGACGCCACCGCCGAGGACTACGCGGTGTGGGGCGCGTTCACGCTTACGGGCGGCGTGCAGCAATGGTGGAACGAGGACGGTTGGGCCTATTGGGCGCCGTTCAGCAGTATCGCTTCCACTGCGCCGTTGGGCTTCCTCGATGTCTTCGGCTACCTCGCGATCGGCCTCGATCTTGCGACCATGACAACGGTGCGTTACGGGCTGACGGAATCGAACCAGCTCATCGTGCAGTTCGCGCGCGGTCGCGGCGGGCAGGCGGTGATCGACAATTACAACCTCGACCTCGATACGGGCGCCGCCACCGCGCATATCGTGGCGTTCCGCCAGGTGCAGTCGCACGGCTCGCTTGACGATATCAAGCACTATATCAACCTCGCATTCCTCGCCGGCTTCGGCGGCGAGCCCACCGGCACCGATCCACTGGTGCTGGACCTCGACGGCGACGGGCTCGAGCTGACGCGGCCGGACGCGGCCAATGTCTATTTCGATATCGATCAGGACGGCTTTGCCGAGCGCACCGCCTGGGTGAGCGGCGACGACGGTTTTCTGGCGCGCGATCTCAATGGCAACGGCAACATCGACGACATCAGCGAGTTATTCGGCGATGCCACTACCACGGGCTTTGCC
>Ga0081455_10005784_pt1 | contig 13478 bp, 11 predicted proteins | sample TabmetS3T2R1_FD_70207 | JGI IMG/M metagenome (GOLD analysis project Ga0081455, IMG submission 70207) | Tabebuia heterophylla rhizosphere microbial communities from the University of Puerto Rico - S3T2R1 | ecosystem: Host-associated > Plants > Roots > Rhizosphere ... | reverse complement strand
TGTCGGCGTGCCGCGCGCAGTACGGGTTGCCGCCGTGCACCACCGACAACGGCTGCTTCGCCAAGGTCAACCAGGACGGTGCGGCCGGGCCGTACCCGGACGTCGACGGCGGCTGGGCGGTCGAGATATCGCTCGACCTCGACATGGTGTCGGCGGCCTGCCCGAACTGCCACATCCTTTTGGTGGAAGGGAATTCGTCGCTGGTGGACGACCTGGCCGCATCCGTCGACACGGCGGTGTCCCTGGGCGCCGACGTCGTCTCGAACAGCTACGGGCTGTCCGAGTTCAACGGGATGCAGGACTACTTCATCCACTACCAGCACAGCGGACACGTCATCGTGGCTTCGTCGGGCGACTTCGGGTTTACTGCGGCGCAGTTCCCGGCTGTGACGCCGGGCGTGCTGGCTGTCGGCGGCACCAGCCTCTACGCCGCCGACAACACCCGCGGTTGGACGGAGAAGGTCTGGTCGGGCGCAGGCAGCGGCTGCTCGGCGTACGTGGCCAAGCCGAGCTACCAGAAGGACAGGCACTGCAGCATGCGCACGATCGCCGACGTCTCGGCAGTGGCCGATCCCAACACGGGGGTGGCCGTCTACGACACGACGCCGAACCCGTACGGCCTGCCGCCGGGCTGGTTGATCGTCGGCGGAACGAGCGCGTCGTCGCCGTTCGTGGCCGGCGTGATCGGCCTGGCCGGTAACGCGGCGACGTTCACGTCGGCGTTCGCGTACAAGCACGCGTCGTCCTTGTTCGACGTGGTGGGCGGCTCGAACGGCTACTGCGGTGGCGACTACCTGTGCACGGCCAAGAAGGGGTACGACGGCCCGACCGGGGTCGGTACCCCGAACGGGGCAGGCGCCCTCTAGCGCGCGACCGCCCATGAGTTGTCCGCGCTCCCCGACTTCCTGGGGGTCGGGGAGCGCGGACAACTGTGCGGGGGAGGGGTGGCGTTCACCGTGTGTTTCGCCACTCGCAGTGCCGGTGTGGTGTCAGTGCGCCGTCAATTCGGGCAGAATGAAAGAACGAGGCCCCTCCATGTATGAGATGGAGGGGCCTCGAACGATCCCGCTGCTCCGACCCACCGATCACTCGGCGAGCGGGCGTTGCGTGACCGACCATCGTCTCGGAAAACATCCACCCGAACCCGCCGGTTACCCGACGCTTCCGAGGTCCGGGGTGGCCCCGGCTTGATGTCCCTCCTCGCTGGCGATGTCATTCCTAGTGCCGAATCCCCTTGTGCGCAAGGGGTTTCCAGCAATTACGTCAAGGGAATTTAGATCATCAACACGCTGTCCACAGGGCGGCCGTCGTTATCCCCCGTCCGCCGCGGGTCGTCCACCGTTCGTCCACATGTTGGCCCACAGGTTGTTGGTCAGAGCAGTCCGCGCTTGGCCGCTTGCAGGCCGGCCTGGAACCGGCTGCTGGCGCCGAGCAGTGTCATCACCCGGATGATGCGCCGGTTCAGGGTGCGCGGGCTCACGCCCAGCTGGCGGGCCATCGCCCCGTCCTTGATCCCGGTGCACAGCAGCGCGAGTGTCTCGAGGTCGACGGGGGAGAACTCGGCGTTCGTCGCCGGGCTCGTCAGCGCTGCGGTGAGCGCGACGGCGCGGTTCCAGTAGTCCTCGAACAGCATGATCAACCCGTCGAGCAGCCGCGACGGGTGCACGACCAGCACGCCGACGGTGAACCGCTCGTCCGACGCACTGGCCAGTGGCAGCAGCGCGACCCGGTGATCGAAGATGATCAGCTTCATCGGCAACTGCGGCAACACGCGGGCCTGCTCGCCCAGCCCGGCCAGCGTTCGGATGTAGGGCAACCGGTCGGGATCTTCGATCGCGGTGATCTCGTAGACGGCTCGGCAGCGCACGCCACGGTCGAGCAGCGGCTGCTCGACCTCGACCTCGGACGGTCCGGTGCCCTCGCCGGCCGACTGCCGGTCGAACGCCATGACGTCGGACGCGGCGCCGGCCATCAGCTCCAGGAACCGGCCCTGGGCGACGTCATGCCCGGACAGCACTTCGAGCAGGGCGGCCGGATCGGCCCGGGCGGCCGCTCGCCGGTACTGCTCGAGCAGCGTCGGCACGGCGAGCAGCGTCCGGTCCAACTCGCCGCGGCGCTCGTTGACGAGGGCCGAGATGGCGACGTCGGGCGGGGTCGGCGTGTAGCGCACCGGCCGACCCGCCGCGCGGTGCACGAGCCGCCGTCGAGCCAGGCGGGTCAGCGATCGGGAGACGCGGCCGGGCGGCAGGCCGGTCTGCTTGGCCAGTTCGGCGACCGAGCCGGCCGGCTGGTCCAACAGGGCGAGGTAGGTCAGCTCCTCGCCCTGGTCGAGATTCAGCGCTTCGAACACGCCGCCTCCCTTCGTGGCCGGCCCGAACTGGCGGTCTGTCCGGGGTCGGCGTTTGGCGGATATCGGCCCGCCTGACGGTAGACGGCATTTGATCGGTGTGATGTGCTGCGGGTCCGTCCAATAATTGTCGGAACGGGCGGTACCCATTTCCCACGCGGATGGCTCGGCTTTCGTACGCGGATGGCTCGGTGGCGGCCTCGCCCGGCGTGACGCTCACCGACCATACGCAGGGGTATGGGTCGGCGGTCGACTTCGGTCGCTGCCCGCCGGCTTCTTCGCCGGCGTAACGGGGGTCGCGAGCCGCGAGGTCGCCCCGCCGCCCGTGGTGCGGCCCCAGTTCGTGATGAAGACCCTGCGCAGCCGCATGCTCGGGCCTCGCCGATCAGCCGGTCGACATCGGCACCGTCGTCGCGATCAACACTGTCGTTGTGATCAACACCGACGGGTGACCGCGGCCGACACGGTTGGCGCCACGCTGCCCCAGTCGGTGCTAGGCGCGGCACCGGTGCGGTCGTCGTGAGCGGGCCGACATGGCGGGCCGGACATGGGCGGGCCGGACATGGAACGAGGCTCCTCCACGTATGAGGTGGAGGAGCCCCGCAACGACCCCGCCGCACCGACCGCCGATCGCTCGGCCGCCCTGCGTTGCAGTGTCGTCCACCGCGTCGAATCACCGGCCCGGACTCGCCGGTAAACCGACGCCTCCGGGGGCCGAGGTTGCCCCGGCCGGGGTGCTTCTCCGCTGTGGCAAACGAATTACTACCCGCCGAAAGGCCTTTCGCACAAGGGCCTCCGCTGAATTACGCAGGAGGAATTTTGGCTGTCAACAGCATGTCCACAGCCAGCCTGTGGTTATCCTCGACCCTCTCCCAGCCGTCCACCGGTCGTCCACAGCTTCGCCCACAGGCTGTGGGTCGTGTGGACAACGGCGTCTCCCGCCTTTGGCCAGCGCGCCTACCGCCTTTGGCCAGCGCGCCTACCGCCTTTGGCCAGCGCGTCTCCCGCCTTTGGCCAGCGCGTCCCCACCTCTGGTCCCGCGTCCCCAGCTCTTCGTCACGCGTCGTCCCCGCCTCCTAGTCACGCGTCCCCACCTCTTGATCAACAGGGAAAGATGGCTGCTCTGGCGACCATTTCTCCCTGTTGATCAAGAAGCGGGAAGACGGGGGTGGCCGCGCCGCCTCTCGCGCGGGACACGAGGGCTGGATACCCGGTTGCTGCCGCTATATCCACATTCAGGTTGCGCACATCTATGGAAACCAAGCTCAGTTCGAGCAGGTTCGAGCAGTCAAGGTCTTGACCGCGCGACATTGCCGTCCTTAGGCTCAGGCCGGATCGACCGTCGCAAACCGGGCCGCGGCACGGGCGCCGCGTCCGCTCGAGGGTCTCGGCGGTCGCTGCGAGCAAAGGATCACCCCCATGTCTGCTCGGTCTGCTCGGTTCACCCGATCTGCTTCGTCGCGGCGTCGCACGCTGGCCATCGGCTCTGCGTTGCTGCTCGCCGGGGGACTGGCCCCAGCTGTCCTCCTGCCCACGGCCGACGCCGCCCCGTCAACCGCTCCGCAGTTCAGCCGCGACGCCTCGACACTGACGCTGCGGACACCCGCGGCGGCCGGCGCGCCGGGTTACACGCTCAGTGTCGCCACCTCGCCATTCCAGATCACGACCCAGCGCGACGGCGGCACCGTGCTGAAGACGACGGCCAGTGGCACCGCTCAGAGCGGACCGGCCGACTTCAAGACGGCCGGCGGTTGGGCCACCGCGACCGCGGTCACCGCCTCGCAGTGGAGTGGCGGCGTGCTCGACCTGACGCTGGCGACCACGACGGCCGGCGTCACCGTCGACTACCGCATCACGCCGCAGCCTGACCGGTACCGCATCACCTGGTCGGTCGACGGGGCGACGGCAACCCAGGTGGCCAGCCACTACGACGTCGCGTCGGCCGGGCACTGGTACGGGCAGGGCGAGACGGTGACGCCGGACGGCGGGCCGGGTACCCGCCAGCCCTGGCCGCTCGACTCGGGCACCGTGCACGACGCGAGCATGGCGCCGGCCGAGTACCTGATGACCGACCCGTTCTGGTTCACCCAGCGGGCATCCGGGCTGTGGGTCGACACCCACGACGTCATGGACGTGTCGCTGAACTCGGCCATGTTCGGCTACACGCTCACCGACAGCGCGTCGATGGATTCGACCGTGTTCGTCGAGCGCACGCCGCGCGACGTGTACGCCGACTACATCGGCATCACCGGGCCGCCGAGCAAGAGCGATGCGACCCCGACCGAGTACGCCAAGCCGTTGTGGAACTCGTGGGCGCAGTACTACACGACCGTGTCGCAGGCCTCTGCGTTGTCCTGGGCGCAGGCCCTGCACGACGCCGGGATGCCGAGCCAGACGATCCAGGTGGACGACGGCTGGATGAGCCACTACGGCGACTTCACTTTCAACAGCAAGTTCCCGGACGCGAAGCAGCTGTCCGACCAGATCCACGCGATGGGCGACGACTTCGGATTGTGGGTCACTCTCTGGATCAACAAGGATGCCGATAACTACAGCTATGCTGCACAACACGGCTACCTGCTCAAGTCCAAGTCCGACCCGAACACGCCCTGCGACGTCACCTGGTGGAACGGTGTCGCCGGCATCGTCGACCTGGCCAACCCGGACGCCCGGGCCTGGTACGTCGGCGAGCTGCAGAAGCTGGAGAGCACCTACGGCGTCGACGGATTCAAGTTCGACACCCGGTTCTTCGACGAGTCGTGCGCGCCGGCTCCGGGCAAGACGGCCCTCGACTACCTGACCCTCGGCGCCCAGCTGACCGACCAGTTCGACCAGCAGGGTGCAGGCGTTCGCATCCACTGGACCGGATCGCAGAAGTACGGCTTCGTCATCCGCGAGGTCGACAAAGGCACCGGCTGGAACTCGCTGCAGGCCGGCATCACCCAGGACCTGGCCATCAGCACGATCGGCTACCCGTTCGTCGAGACGGACATGATCGGCGGTTCGAGTGGCCAGACGCCGCCGACCAAGCAGGTGCTGGTTCGCTGGGCCCAGGCCGCTTCGCTGATGCCGCTGATGTACTCGTCCACGTCGCCATTCGGGGTGTCCAACCCGTACGGCAGCCGGACGTACGACCAGCAGACCGTCGACCTGTACAAGGCAGCGGCCCAGACGCACGGCCGGCTGGCCTCCTACATTGACGAGCAGGTGGCCCGGGCGACCAAGACCGGCGAGCCGATCATGAAGCCGCTGTTCTTCGACTACCCGGCCGACCAGACGACCTACACGATCACCGACGAGTGGCTGCTGGGCGACTCGCTGCTGGCCGCGCCGGTCCTGGCCGACGGCACGACGCGTGATGTGCACGTCCCGGCCGGGAACTGGTTCGACGTGTTGAACCACCGGGTGATCCACGGGCCAACGACACTGCACAGCTACGCTGCGGATCTCACCCAGACGCCGGCCTTCGTCCGGCTGGGCACCCCCGATACCGGCGCACTGATGGAGGCCTTCGCCGGAAGCGGGAACGGATGATCCTACGCCTCGTGGCGGTCGCTGTGCTCATCGCCGCATTCGCGGTGCCGGCCGCTCAGGCCGGGGCGCAGCGACCGGCCAACCCGGCTCCGGCGGTGCTGCCCAGCCTGCGCGAGTGGCAAGGTGCCATCGGCGTCTGGCGGCTCACCGGCGCCAGCCGCATCATCGTCGACGACATCTCGCTGTGGACGACGGCCACCACGTTTCGCGACGACCTGGCCGCCGAGACGGGACACCAGCTGTCGGTCGTGGTCGGCCGGTCGCGTCCGGGAGACATCGTGCTGGCCAAGCAGCGCGATGACGCCCTTGGGACGGAGGGCTATCGTCTCGACGTCGACCGCGTACTGACCATCGCCGCGCCTACCGACACCGGCGTGTTCTACGGCACGCAGACGGTCGAGCAGATCCTCAAGGCCGACCCCGACCGAGCTTCCGTACCCATGGGTACGGTTCGGGACTGGCCCGACTTCGGCGAGCGCGCGCAGATGCTCGACGTCGGACGCAAGTACTACCCGATGAGCTACCTCAAATCGCAGATCCGGCAGATGGCTTGGCAGAAGCTCAACTCGTTCCACCTGCACTTCACCGACTGGGAGGGCTTCCGGATCCAGGTCGACAAGTTCCCCGGCCTGGCCGCCGCACAGTCGTACTCCAAGGCGGACATCCGCGAACTGCAGGACTACGCCCGGCGCTACCACGTCACGATCGTGCCCGAGGTCGACCTGCCGGCCCACGCCGTCGCGATCGCCAAGTACGACCCGAAGCTGCGGTTCAGCTGTCACTCGCTCGACTACAGCACCTGGGCCGGCGGTGACCAGGGCGGCTGGACGCTGAACATCGCCTCCGACTACACCCGGCAGTTCGTGCACGACCTGCTGGCCGAGATCGTGCCGATGTTCGACGGCCCGTACTTCCACATCGGTGGCGACGAGTACCAGTACGACGCCGACAAGGCCGCCTGCCCGGAACTCGTCGCATACCAGCACGAGCGCGGATTCGCCTATCCGGGCGATGTTTTCGTCGACTTCTTCAACACACTCGATTCCCAGATCCGCGGGTACGGCAAGACCACCGAGATGTGGGAGTGGTGGAACTTCAACAACCAGCAGACGAGCATCCAGCCGAACAAGGACATCGTCGTCGACTCGTGGGTCGGCAACGACCCGGGCGCGCTGGCGGCCAAGGGCTATAACGTCGTCGGCACGCCCGAGAACACGCTGTACGTCAGCGCGGGATTCGGGCAGCACCTGGGCCAGTACGGCTACGTCGACATCCAGAACGTGTACGAGAACTACCCGTTCACGCATCCGGAGGGCATCGTCGGCTACAAGATCAGTCGCTGGTCGGACCAGGCCGAGCAGCAATCATCCGAGTGGTTCGACTTCTTCGCGCACCGCCCGCTGCAGGTGCTGGCCGAGCGGCTGTGGGGCGGACCGCGTTCGGCGACGGTGTGGCAGTTCCTGGCCCGGGCCGACGCGATCGCCGCACCGCCGCCGTCGCAGCTGACCGCCGTGCCCAAGACGGGAATCACTGTCACCGCCGACAGCGCGGAGACGTCGTCCGAGGACGGCGAGGCCGCCAACGCGATCGACGACAACCCGTACACGATCTGGCATACCGCGTACACCGGCGGAGTCGCGCCGTTGCCGCACGAGCTCACGCTCGATCTCGGCGCCACGTACCGGCTGGGCGGCGTGCGCTACCTGCCGCGCCAGGACGGCGGCGTCAACGGTCGGGTCGGCGAGTATGAGGTCGCTGTGAGCGACGACGGCACGACGTGGCACTCGGTCGCGTCCGGACAGTTCGCGAACGACCAGACCGAAAAGGAAGTCGACTTCGCCGAGACTCCGGCGCGCTACTTGCGATTCAGCACGCTCAGCGAGGCGAACGGCAACCAGTACGCGAGTGTGGCCGAGTTGACTCCACTGCAGGCGCCACGCCGGTGACTTGACGTACGCGCTCGTTCGGGGAACGTTGGAAGGGCAGGGCGGTGCCGAACGCCGCCCACCTTCCGCCGAGGGCGCCGGACGTCAGGCGGCGCGGAAGGTGCTGGCCGGACGGCCGTACGGCTGTTGGAGCCGGCAGGACGAGAAAGGAAACAGGGGAAGGACTTCCACCATGCTTACGTTGACCGCGGAAGCGGCCCAGGAGATCCGCAATATCGTGCACCAACCCGAGGTGCCCGACGGCGGTGGACTGCGAATCGCGAACGACGCGTCCGCCGGTTCGCTGACGCTCAGCCTGGCTGCCGTACCTGCAGAAGACGACAAGGTGCTCGATGACGGCGGGGCGCGCGTGTTCCTCGATCCGCAGGCCGCCATCATCCTCGACGACAAGACGCTGGACGTGACGTCGGACCAGCAGGGGCGCACCCAGTTCGCGATCGCGCCCCAGCCCGAGGCCTAACGGCGCCGACCGGGCTCCGGCCCGGACCGAACGGGTAGGCCGGCGGCCTGCCAGGCCTTGACTCCACCGGCGATCGAGAACGCCGTTCGCCCGGTCAGGTCGAGCAGGTCGGCCGCCCGGCCGGCCCGGCCGCCCAGGCTGCAGGTCGTGATGACCGGGCCGGGTGGCAACCCCCCAGCCGCCAGCGGAAGCGTGTCTATCGGGACGTTGAGCGCGCCAGCAATGTGCCCGAGCGCGTACTCGTCCGCCGTCCGCACGTCGATCACCGTGTCACCCGCCCGCCACATCTCGCGGGCAGTTGCGACGTCTATGCGTTCCGCTGCCACATCGCCGATTGTGCAACTTCTGGCCTCGCCTGAGCGCCAGACGTTGCGTGATCGGTCACTATCGGCGGTATGACCACGACTCAGATCGTGTTGTTGATCGTCGGTGGCGTGATCGTTCTCTGCGTGCTCGCCGGTTTCCTCGGACGATGGCTCTATCGGCGCGGCAAGCGAGCGCCGTTGGCGGTGCGGCTCATCAACCATGCGTCCGGACAGGTGATCGACCTGATCAAGCAGCCGATCACCGTCGCCGTCCTGGACGAAGTGGCTGACGTGCTGAAGACCGGCCACTACACCCGCAACGTCGCCTCGGCCATCCGCGAGAACCACGATGAGCTCAAGGAGATGATCGCCGACAAGATCAAGCACGACCCGACCACCAGGCCGATCAGGCTGATGCCGTTCCATGATCGGCTGATCAACGAGGTCACCGAGACGACGATTCGCGTGCTGCTCGAGGTACTGGCCGATCCGCGGATGGACGAGCTCGTCGCAGACGTCCTGCGCGACAACATCAACCAGATCAAGCAGGCGGTTCGGGAGCTGAAGTCGGAGACGCCAACCATCGACAATCCCGCATGAGTTCGCGGCCGTCGAGCTCGTTGATCTCCCGCCAGGCCTGGATGCGCCGGGGCCGGACCCGGAAGTAGTGGTACGGCGTACGCAGCTCGCGGGGGTCGAAGCCGGTCTTGACCGCGAACGCATCGCCGATGTCATCCGGGATCTCGGTGGCCGGCGTCGCATCGACGGTGCCCTCGATGAGCACGACGTCGCGCGTCGGTCCGAGGCCGAGCCGGATCCGGCCAGTGACTCGCAGGTTGCGCCCGGTCGGACTGTCCGTCGGCGTGGCGATCAGCAGCGTGGTGCCGTCCCACAGGAACGACAGCGGCACCAGGTACGGCGCGGCGTCACCCGACGTGGCCACCCAGGCGTCGACGTCGTGGTCGAGGCGGTGCAACGTGTCCCGTAAGCGCTGGTCCAGCGAGCGGGCCGGCGGGTTCATCGACGGGTCCTCCTTCGCGGCGGGTCATCATCTATGACGCCTCGCCACGAAGGAGTGTGACAGTGGGTCTCAGCTGGCCGGCTTGCCGTCCTCGCCCGGCGTCGTCTCGCCCGGCTTCGGCTCGGTCGGCGGCGTCTCGGTCGGCCCGGCGTCGGCCGGCGTGCTCGGGGTGTTCTTCTTCGCCTCGGCCGATCCCTCGGCCGTGCCCTGGCGCAGGCCCTCGGCGACGTCGTCGGCCTTCGTCTTGATCGTCTCGCCCAGCTGCTCGGCCTTCTCCTTGAGCGACTGCGCCATCGGGGTGGCCTTCTCGCGCAGCTCCTCGACCTTGGGCTTGGCCTTGTCGCGGAAATCCTCGGCCATGGGCTTCACCTTCTTGGCCAGCTCCTCGGCCTTGCTCCTCAGGCGGTCGAACGCAGTCATTCGATGCTCCCGGCGTCAGACGGACTCACTGCAGCGAGTCCGTGGTAGGTCCATTCTGGCGCGTATGCGCACCAATGCGCAGCCGGCTGATCCGGAAAAGCACGCTGCGGCGCAGCGGACCCTCAGGAACGCCCGGATCGTCGAAGTCGTCGGCCGGGTCGCGCGTCATGCCGATCCGGCGCATCACCGCCTGCGAACGGACGTTGCCGACGGCGGTGATCGCCAGGATCTCCGGCAGCTCGAGCACGTCGAAGCCGTAGGCCAGCACCGTGCGCGCCGCCTCGGAGGCGTAACCGTGACCCCACGCCGCGCCGGCCAGCCGCCAGCCGATCTCGACGCCGGTGAACGGCATCTCGTCGTCGACCGGGTCCAGGCCGGTGAACCCGATGAACTCGCCCGTCGCGCGGACCTCGAGCGCCCACCAGCCGTAGCCGCGGCTGTCCAGGTCGGCCTGGAAGCGGGCCATCGACGCGGCGCTCTCGTCGCGGGTGAGCACGGTCGGGAAGAACTCGCGGACCTCGGGGTCGGCGTTCAGGGCGGCCCACGGGGCGAGGTCGGACTCGCGCCAGTCGCGCAGCAAGAGACGATCAGTCGTCAATTCGGACACGTCGTCAAGCTAGCCGGGACGGCGAGCGCATTTAGCGGGTTGCAATCCGGACCTGGGTACGGGCTTACCGTCGAGGCATGAACGGTTCTGAATGGGCGCCGTCGGCCTGCACGTTGCCGACGGAGGAGCGGCCGCTGCGGGCGGCCGAGTTCGACGGGTTGTTCGCGGCGGCGTTGCGATCGATGGATCGCCCGGCGCCGGATCGGGTGGTGATGGTGATGGACGCAGGCGCGGCCGGCCGGGCGGCCGACCTGGTGGCCCGCGAGTCGCAGTGTTGCTCGTTCTTCACGTTCGGCCTCACGCCGAGCGGCGACGTACTGCGCCTGACGATCGAGGTACCGGCGACCTACGTACCGGTGCTGGACGCGCTGGCCGCACGGGCCGCTGCGGCGGCCGGCTTGACCGGATGAGCACGGCGATGCGCAGCGGGGCAGTGGCCCGGGCGGCCGGCGTCAACCTGGAGACGTTGCGCTACTACGAGCGACGAGGACTGCTGGCCGAACCGCAGCGCAGCCTGGGCGGCCACCGCCTCTACCCGCCCGAGGCGGTGACCGTCGTGCGTGTGATCAAGGCCGCCCAACGGCTGGGCTTCACGCTCGACGAGGTGGCCGACCTGCTCCATCTGGGGCGAACGGGGAGACGTACAGCCGGGCTGCAGATCCGGGTGGACGCGAAGCTCGCCGAGATCGAGGCACGCATCGCCGACCTGCAACTGGTCAGCGACACGCTCCGCTCCGCTCGAGCCGCCGGCTGCGACGACCTGATCGCGTGCTCGCACGAACCGGCCTGCCCCATCCCGTTCGCTGCGCTAGCCGGAGAGGCTGCGCTGGCCGGAGAGGTTTAGTCGGCCGACCGTGTGGGCACAACCCAGCCGTGATCGACACAGAGGTGTGCGACTGGTGCGGTCGGCGGTTCATCGCCGACGATGCGCTCTTCGACTCGCAGACCGATCCGGTCAGCGGGCAGAGCCGGCTCGTCACCGCGTGTAGCGAGGAGCATCTGCTCGCCCTCGCGGAGTTGTCCCATCGGCCACGGCGACGTCGCCGGTTGGCAACAAGGGGATGGCGGTTCCGTCGACGCGGACGCGTCACGGACGAAGGAAGTGTCGCAGAACCCCCTATTCCATAAGGGGATTCCCGATCCGGCCCGACCCTAATGGGCTGAATCGCCCAACTCGCGTGCGCAGCGGCGCAATCACCGTCGGTCCGGAGCGTCGTCATGCCGGTTTTACGGCTCACCCGTATGGTCTGTGTCGGCTTCGCGTGGGGGAGCGGGCTAACAGGGGGACCGGGGGATGGGCAGACACAACACCGCCCGCTCGGCAATGACTGCTGCTCCGGTCAGCGGTCGGAACCGGCGCGTGTGGGTGGCCGTGGGCATGGCCGGGCTCGCGACGGCGCTGGTCGTCGGGGTGGCGATCGCGCTGAGCACCCCGACCAGGCCCGGGACCAGATCGGCGAGCGGGTCGCCATCCGTGCCGAAGCTGGCCGGCGAACCGGAGTGCCGGCGAACGCTGAAGGTCGTCACCGCCGCGTCGTTCGTGCCGGCGCTGACTCGCGTGGCCGACTCGTTGCCGCGCGGTGCCAGCTGTCTCGCAGTCGAGATCCACCCGGCCGATGGGACGCGCGCCGCCGGCGACGTGGCGACGAGCCGGGCGGACGTGTGGATTCCCGACGACTCGTCGTGGCCGTCGCTGCCCGGTCCGGAGGAACTCGCGTCGGCGGGCACCGCGAACTCCGGGACGATCATCGCGACCAGCCCGCTCTACATCGTCACCCGAGCAACGGCGCCGCCACTGCCGAAGGACGCCCGGTCCATCCTCGGCCTGACCCGCGAGCTGTCCCGGGCGAACGCGCCGCTGCATCTCGCGCTGCGCGATCCGTCCGCGACCGGCGACGGGATGGTTGCCGCGGGCGCGATGGCCTTCGCCGTGCTCGCGGCCGACGGCCCGCTCGTGTCGGCGCTGGACCTGCTGCGAGTGTGGCAGGCCGGCCGCACGATCACTCGGTCCGGACCGGGACTACCGACCAGTGCCGATCAGGCGAGCATCGTTCCCGAGTACGCCCTGCTAGCCAGCAGACGGGCCAACGACTACACGGCGATCGCGCCCACCGGCGGGACGCCGATGCTGCGTTACACCTGGCTGCCGACCGCATCGGCGGCCGCCGACCCGGACAAGACCAGCGCGCTGACCCAGCTGTTTCAGGCGCTGAGCGGCGCGTCGGCCGAGGCGGCGTACGCCGCATCCGGGTTGCGCGGCCCGGTGTGGCCCGCGCGCGCCCCCGACGCAGCGAGCGCGGCCAAGCTGCCGGCGTTCAAGGCGGCACCGATGGATGCGGTACCCGAGCACCTCATGTACCACGTCCTGGCCACCTGGCAGCCGGCGCTGCGGCGCTCGAACATGCTGATCGTGCTGGACGTCTCCGGGTCGATGGCCGACGCCGCGCCGGGCACGAGGACATCGAAGCTCGCCCTTGCCCAACAAGGGATTTCTCGGGTCGCGGGCCTGCTGCCCGACAATGCCCTGCTGGGCCTGTGGGAGTTCGGTTCGCAGCTCGCGCCGCCCGCCGACTGGCGGAGCCTCGTCGCGCCCGCCCCGCTCGACCGGGTGCAGCGGTCGGCGATCGCGAACGCCGGCGCGCACCTGCAGGCGCACACGACCGGCACCGGTCTGTACGACACGATCGCGGCGGCGTACCGGTACCAGCAAGATCACTACCGCACCGACATGCCCAACGAGGTCGTGGTGTTCACCGACGGCGTCAACCAGGACGACCCCGTCACGATCTCGCTCGGCCGGCTGAACTCCGCAATGGCGGCGACCGAACCGAACAAGCG
>Ga0081455_10005783_pt1 | contig 13479 bp, 14 predicted proteins | sample TabmetS3T2R1_FD_70207 | JGI IMG/M metagenome (GOLD analysis project Ga0081455, IMG submission 70207) | Tabebuia heterophylla rhizosphere microbial communities from the University of Puerto Rico - S3T2R1 | ecosystem: Host-associated > Plants > Roots > Rhizosphere ... | reverse complement strand
GCTCGCTCCATTCAAGGCGCAGGGCGGCGTGGCCTATGATGGCGTACTCGGCTCTGGCCTCGCGCAGCCGCACCTGATGACGTGCGACTTGGCCGCAGCGATCGATGCGGCCGAGGTGATCCTCATCTGCCTGCCGACTTTTGCGCATCGAAGCGTGGCGCTCGCGCTCGCGCAAGCCGGCTCCAACATACCCGTCGTTCTCAATCCAGGCCACACCGGCGGCGCGTTGGAATTTCGTCATACCTTTCGCTCTCTTGGCCGCGCGGCGCCGCCGATCGCCGAGTTCTCGACGCTCACCTATGTGGCGCGCAAATACACGCCCGCTCGCGTCACGATCACGGGCAGGGCCAAGAGCGTGCGGCTCGCGGCGTTGCCCGACGGCAAGGACGCGGCGGACGCCGCGCAGATGTTGTTTCGCAGCGCGAAGATTGTACCGGACGTGCTCGCGTGCGATCTTGCCAACGTGAATATGGTTCTGCATTCGCCAGGTGCAGTGCTCGGCGCCGCCTGGGTGGAGGCTACCGGCGGCGATTTCACCTTCTACGTTCAAGGCATGACACGCGGCGTGGCGCGCGTCATGCGCGCACTGGACGAGGAGCGGCGCGCAGTTGCTCGCGCCTTCGGCCATGCACTACCGCCTCTCATCGAGGAGATGCAGGCGATCGGGACGGTTGAGGCGTCGATCAGCAACGTTGACGATCTCGTGGCAGCGATCTCATCAGGGGAGGCCAATCGCAAAATCAAGGCGCCTGACTCGCTGCAGCATCGCTATTACCGCGAGGATTTTGGGCACGGGCTGCTGCCGTTCACCGCTCTTGCATCGATCGCCAATGTTGAGGTTCCAGTAGCTCTGTCCCTGATGCGGATCGCGCAGACGTTTCTTGGGTTCGATCTCGCCACCGATGGCCGGACGGCCGAGCGAATGGGCATTGCCGGTCTCGATCGGAACGGCCTGTTGAAACTTGTCGGAGGATCATGTCGTGGCGCCTGAAGCTTCCAGAATCGATTGGAAAAAACTGACGATCGGGATGCTCGGTGGCGACAAGCGCGAGCAGGAAATCGCGCGCTGCGCTGCCTTGACCGGCGCGGAAGTGCGCGCGCATGGATTTCCCTGGCCCGAGCGGGGCATTCCTGACGTGAAATATCTCGACGATCCGGCCGCGGTTCTCAAGGGCGCAAAATTCGCGCTCTTTCCCATCCCCGGCATTTCCGCCAACGGTGCTTTGTTCGCACCGACGGCACCGGCGCCGATCGTGCCCGATCGCGCGATGCTCTCAGGTATGGCGGCTCGCGCTCATATTATCCTTGGCTGGGCGGACAAGAACCTCAAGGCACACGCGCAGGCGCTGTCGATCGGATTGCACGAGTACGAATGGGACCGCAGCCTCATGCTGCAGCGGACCCCGGCCATCCTGGAAGGCCTTCTGAAAATCGTCATCGAGAACACCGCCATCACCATCCACAATTCCACGGCCTGCGTCGTCGGCCAGGGAACGATCGGGGCGGTCCTCACGCGTTATCTGGTAGCGCTCGGCGCGCACACTCATATCGCCGCCCGCAACCCCGAGCAGCGCGCGGCAGCATTCGTGGCCGGGGCGACGCCGCACTTGCTCGAGGAGTTGCCGGAGCTTGCGCCTCGCCTCGACTTCATCTTTTCTACCGTCCCAACGCGCGTCGTCGGAGAGGATGTGCTATCACGATTGCCGAAGTCGGCGCTGATCGTCGACCTCGCTGCGCCGCCCGGCGGCGTCGATTTCGACGCCGCCAAGCGCCTTGGACTTGTGGCGATCTGGGGTCGCGGTCTCGGAAGCCGGGCGCCGGTGACGGTGGGAGCGAGCCAATGGGGCGGAATCTGCGCGCGGATCGAGAGAATTCTGGCGGAGGAGACGTGACATGCCCGTAGTGACCGTGCAGATGTGGCCCGGGCGCTCGCCGGCGCAGAAACGGGCGCTGTGCAAGGCCATCACCGACGCCATGGTGCAACACGCGGGAGCCAAGCCGACCAACCTGCATGTCATCATCCAGGAAGTGCCGAAAGAAGACTGGGCACTCGCCGGCGTGATGGGCGACGAGAGAAAGGATTGATCATGACCACCGAGACAATGAGCAAGGCCGATGCGGTGTCCGGCGTAGCTGATTATGCCCACATGCTGCTGAAGGTATCCGATATTGCCCGCTCGGAGCGTTTCTACGTTGATCTGCTTGGCTTCAAGATACGGCCGGCAAAACCGCTCGCCGACGGGCGGCCTTTTGTACCCTTCACGCAAGGGATAGCGCTGACGTCAGGCGGCGTGAAGGACTCGCCGCAGATCGACCACATCGCCTTTAAGGCCAAGGATGTGAGGGCGATTGCGGCAAGACTTAAGGCAGCCAATGTGAAGTTCGATCGCGATCTTCACGACGGCATCTATGGGCTGACGATCTATGTCTTCGACCCGGACGGCACCATGATCGAGCTCTACGAGGAAGGTCAGAAGATGCCGTGAGGTCGTGCCTCGGCAGGGCGGGGCGCCGACCCGTGCTTTGGTTGCAATCGTCGCGACTGCCGGGTCCTGTTCGTCGCGCAACCTCAGAAGCCACGTGGTCCAAATACCTTGATGCCGAGCTTCTTCTCCATGGCGCGGCCGAAGCGGTATTTCATCTCCGGCCCCTCGTAGTTCGCGGGCGGAGCGCGCTGATAGTCGGTCTCGGCTTCGACGCGTAGCCGGATGAAATAGGGGCCGGGCGCGGCAATGATCTCGGGCATCTTGCGATCGAGTTCGTCGAGATTATCAATGGTGACGGCGCGCTGGAAACCCGCACCGCGGGCCATCATGGTGTAGTCGGCGCCATCCTGGTTGACCATCGGCATGTTCTCAACGGTCTGATAGCACTGGTTATCGACCACGAAGTGCTTCATGTTGCGCGGCTGCTGTCCGGCCTCCGTCAACAGCGTGCCGGTGTTCATGCAAAGCCCACCGTCTGAGTTGATCACCCAAACCGGTGTTTCGGGAATGGCCAGCGCCAGGCCGAGCGCAAAAGTCGATGCCAGCCCCATTCCGCCATGCATATAGAAGCTGTCCTCGCTACGGGTGACGGCCCACCACTCGTTTGCCGCCATGCCGAGCGCGCAAACCACCACGGCGTCGCCGCGGTGCTTGGCCAGCACCTTCATGCATTCGTTCGCCTTCATGCGCTGGTTCCAAGCAGTTTCTTGGTCAGGAACAGAACAAACGGACGCTTCTGCAGCCGGTGCCATTCGTAGGCGTTCGGGATGTCATCGATCTCTTCGTCTTTGTCGATGATCTTGTAAGGATAGTCATAGGCCTGCAGCAGCGGGATGGTCCGGCGGCCCTGAACCTCCTGATAGACCTTATGATCGTCGATCGAGCCGCGGCCGCTCACGATACAGAAGACCGGGATCATATGGCGCAGGCAGAGCGTCGCCATCTCGCCCGTGCAGGTGAGAAGACCGGTGTTGCCGAAAATCGCGACCGAGCGCACACCGCCAAAGAAGGCGCCTGCACAGATTGCAATTGTTTCAGCCTCGCGGCCAACACGCACGTGGCGGATCTCGTTGCCCCTCTCCACCCGGCGGATCAGCGTGTTCACCCAATCGTCCGGCAGGCTCGCGGCAAGCTTCACGCCGGCCTTCACAAGCTGCGCGTGGATTCGGTCATTGACGTCCATTGCCAGGTCGCTCGCAAGAGGAAGCAGGCCGAATGATAGGGACTGCCGCCTCGCCCCGTCAAGCTGTGATCACACCTGATGTCAGTTGAACTTGATGCCTGACGCCTTGAGCAGGGGCGTCCAACGTACGAGCTCTTCCTGGACGAACCTCGCCGTCTGCTCGGGTCCGGAGTCGGCTACCGGCTCGAAGCCGGCCGCGATCAACTTCTGCTGAAACGTCTTGTCTGCCGTCGCCTCGCGCGTCACCGCCGCAAGCTTCTCAATGATCGGCCGCGGCGTGGCGCCGGGTGCGAACACACCCATGAACTGCAATGTTATGAGCTCGGGAAATCCAACCTCGGAGCTGATCGGGATATCTGGCGCGGCTTCGAGCTTGCGCGGACTGCCGGCCGCCAGGATGCGAATCTTGCCCTGAGCATGCATCTCGAGCACCTGCGGCGAGATGCTGGCGGCAAACATTGGCAGCTGCCCGCTGTAAAAGTCTGCAAGCCCCGGATTGGCGCCCCTATAGGGCACATGCACGATATCCGGCAGCCCGGCGAGCTGCTTGAACAGCTCGGCACACAGATGCGCCGAAGTGCCGACACCGGCCGAGCCATATGACAGCTTTCCGGGATTGGCCTTGGCGTATGCCACAAGCTCCTGAAGCGTTTTGACCGGCAACGAGCCATGCACCATGAGCGACGAGACGGACACCGCAGTGATCGCGATCGGTGTGAGGTCCTTGATTGGGTCGTAACCCACGTTGCTCATGATGAGAGGACTGATGATGAGTTCGCTGGTCGTGCCGGCGAGCAGGGTGTAGCCATCTGGCTTCGCGCGCGCGACCGCGATAGCGGCGATCACCCCGCCTCCACCACCCTGGTTCTCGATGATGACGTTGCCGAGCTCCGGCTTCACCCGATCGCCCCAAAGCCGCGCGACGATGTCCACGACACCGCCAGCGGCACGTGGAACGGCAAGCCGGATCGCCTGTTCGGGATATGAACCTTGTGCGCTCGCGAAACGTCTTCCAAGAGCAGGAAGCGCGAGGGATGTGAGGCCTAGTGCCAATAGGTCACGTCTGCGCATGTGAATCCTCACTTGCTAAGTTTTGACCGGCAGCAGAGAATCTACGGCGTCCGGCACGGGACGGCCAGCTTATACCTCAGGCATTGGTTGATGATTTCGAGAGCGTCATCGTTTTGGTCCGAGCGCAACGATCCTATGGGACGATGATGAGCTTGTCCGTATTGGCGTAGTCGGACAAAAGCTCGCAGCCGCCGTTGTTGACGAGCACCATATCCTTGTTCTGCATGCCGAACCCGTATCCCGTCTCATAGATGAGCGGTTCGATGCCGAGCACCATCCCGGCTTCGAGCGGCTGGTCGTCCGTGGGGCCGAGATAGGGATCTTCATGCAAATGCAGGCCGATGCCATGACCGACAAAAGAAATCGGCGGCAGATCGAGCTCCTTGAGCTTACTGAGATAGAGATCGTAGATGGCGCGACTCGAGGCACCGGGCTTGATGGCATCAAGCAGCAGATATTTGCACCTGGTCAGATTGTCCCAGATTCGCTCGGCGTGCGGCGGTGGCACGCCGACCGCCGCGGTACGGCAGACACCGGCATGATATCCGCCGATCATAGGAAATATCTCGACCCGGCAGACGTCGCCGCGCTTGAGGATTCGCCTGGTCGGACCGACGTTCGGAAACACGCTGCGCTCACCGGTCGCAACGATCATGAGCTTGAAATATTCAGCGCCCTGCTCATAGACGCCTCGGGTGAGGGCTGCCGCGATGTCCATTTCGCTCGCGCCGGCCGTGACCGAGTGGTAGGCATCAGTGATCGCCTTGTCGGCGATACGCGACAGCGTGCGCAAGATCTCGATCTCTGCTGGCGTCTTGATCTGGCGCAATCGTGCCAACAGATTTTGAGCGGGCGCAAACGCAGCGTCAGGCAGGAGCTTCTGAAGCTCTGACATGTCAGCAGCCGGCATATAGTCGAGCTCAATGCCGACACGCGCCTTCGCAAGGCCGTGCTTGCGCATGAGATCGGCGAGCACCTGCATGGCGTCGAACTTGAACTCGCGCCAGACGGCTATCTCCGTTCCCTCCGGCGATTTGGCGCGAATGGTGTTTGCCTCCATATCGACAACGACCAACGCCGTAGCGGCGTTGGCGGTCACCAAAGCCATGGCGTGACGCCAGCGCATCAAGGGTGCGGTCGGCGAGAGAAAGCCGGTGACATAGGCGAAGTTTTCAGGGCTGATCGACAGCACAGCGTCCAGCCCCAAGTCCTTCATCGCACGAATCTGCCGCGCAATCGCTTCCTGGTGCATGTAACCTACCCGCGCTGCGTCTCACCGACGCGGTAGCGCCGGATCTTGGCCTCATCGACGGCAATGCCCATTCCGCTTCCCGTCGGCAGCTCGATCGCGCCATCCACGAAGCGCATCGGTTCGACGATCAGATCGTCCTTGTAGTAGATGCCGGCAATCTGCCCCGATTGCGCCTCTGCCGGCGTCGACACCGGCACGACACAGGACAGCACCGCAGCAGGCGCCGCGGCGGCCAGATGCAGATTGGCGAGATTGCCAACACCGGTCTCGACCGAGCCGTTGACGTTGCAGATGATACCAGCCGCGCGGGCGACTGCCGCGACTTCCATGGCATGATAGAGGCCACCCGGCTTGGTGGTGTAGATCGAGACGATCTGCGCTGCGCGCTTCTCGATGATCTGGATCACATCGTGCGCGTTCCATGCGCTTTCGTCGGCCATGACGGGAGTGTCGATCGCACGCGCCACCTCCGCGAGCCGCTCGATACCCTCGACCGGCTGCTCGAAATAAATGAGGTCGTATCGCTCCATTCGCCGGAATGTCTTGATCGCCTCTCCTGGTGTTTTGTAGCCCTGGTTGGCATCGCAACACAGCGCAACGCCAGGGCCGACGGTCTCGCGAATCCGCCTGACCATGTCGACATCGCGATCCGGATCGATCCCGACCTTGATCTTGATCGTGCGGATGCCTTCCTGCGCGACCTGCGCGACCTCGCGCTCGGCCTCGGCGAAGTCCATCAATCCGATCGAATGGGTGACCGCGATCCTGCGTCGGCTGGCGCCGCCGAGCAGGCGGTGAACCGGAAGACCGCATTGCTTGCCAGCGAGATCATACGCGGCAAATTCGACAGCGGCTTTCGCGTAGGGATAGCCTTTGATTGCGCGATCCATCCGCGCATGCAATTCGACGATCTCGCCAGGCAGGCAACCCTTGACCGCCGGCGCCAGATGCCGCGTGACGACCTCTACGGTCGTCCCCGGACTTTCCCCGAAATAGCGGCCGAACTCGCCGGCCCAATCCTTGAGTGCGGGCGCCTCGCCCCAGCCGACAGTGCCGCCATCATCCGTCATCTTGATCAGGATGTAGCCGCCGATAGGCTCGGTCAGGCCCGTCCATTTGTGCTCGCGCCGGGTCGGCAAAGCGACATGCACGGTTTCGATGGCCGCGATCGGTCGCCCACTCATCCGCCCTAGCCCGCGCAAGTTACTCTGTGATCACAGGGACTTTAGCGGCCGAAATAACGAATTGCAATTCGTAGCGCGGCGTTCGGCCGAGCGGGTCATTGCGGGGATACGAGCATCAGATGGTTGTCCGATGACACGGTATCGACCGTGTCCTCGAAAATCGCCCTCTTGAGCAGTTGCACGCTCGTGTCCTCGATATCGGCCTCGATCGCTCGCCGAGCCGCGGGTCCGAGACTCGCGCGAAGGGCAGCAAGTACGGATTGATGATGCCGCGCCGTCCAGCGTATGCCCGGCGTGGTCAACGAAAGCGCCAGGAATGGGCCGGCCTGCAGCCAGAGCATTTCAATCAGGGGCAGAACAACGTGCTTGCCGGCCGACCGGTAGAGCGCGAAGTGGAACGCCATATTGTGCGACAAGGCGCCGTGGAAATCGTCGTCCGAAACACAGCGCTTCATCGCTTCGTTGATCTCGGTCAGCTGGCGCAGCAGCGCGGGCGTGGCGCGGACGCACGCCGCTTCCGCCATCATCCCCTCAAGCATTTGGCGCGTTTCGGACAATTCGATGAAGCGCGCCCGCGACATGCGCGGCACGATGACTGAGCGATTGGGCAGAAGAACCAATGCGCGTTCCGCGATGAGCCTGGAGACCGCCTCGCGGACGGGCATGGCGCTTGTGCCCAGGCGATGTGCCAAGGTGCGAAGTGTTACCGCTTCTCCCGGTTTGAACATGCCGGCCATCAGGCCGCGGGCCAAAGCGCGGTAGACCCTCACCCGCATCGTGTCGCGCTCTTGCGCGGATCCGGGGGCTGCCCCACCGCTGAGCTCGGCCGATAGCATCCGCGCGGAAGCGCGCTTTGGGGCGCGGTTCTCTCGGTTGATTGGTCTTGCTCGTGTGCGTCTGGGCGCCATGCGGTGGATGTCGGATCTCTTAAGATTGGCTGTGCCAGATTAGGCATGGCCGGTGCCCGCCTGCAACGGTTCATCGCGATGCGCGGCAACCTATTTTGCTTGTCAATCACGTCCCGAGCTGGGATAGTACTGTGATCACAGCTGGAGACTGGCGCGACACGCCGAGACCGCACCGATGCGACGCTTCGATTGCATGCAGGCGCTGGCACCAATGCTCACCGACCAGCTGGTGGTGACAAATGTTGCCCGCACCGGTTTCGAGACCAAGATGGCGATGCCGCGTGAAGGCAACCTCTATACCATGGGCATGGGTTTGGTCACTCCCGTCGTCCTGGGGCTGGCGCTCTCCCTGCCGCATCGGGGGGTTATTGCGCTCGATGGCGATGGCTCGATCCTGCTCAACCTGGGTACGCTATCCACCGTCGGCAATTATGCTCCGCCCAATCTCACGTCGATCATCTTCGACAACGAATCCTACGCATCCACTGGGGGACTGCCGACGGCGACTGCGGGCAAAACGAAGCTCGTCGAGATCGCGAAAGGCGCCGGCATCAGCAATGCCGTGGAGGTCTCGACCATCGAGGACTTCACGGCCGTGGCACGCAAGGCGATCAGCGGGCGCAGTGGTCCGTGGGTAATCGTGTGCAAGGTGGTTGCAGAGAAGCCGCCCGTTGAGCCCAAGCTGATGGACGGTCGCGAGAACAAGTATCGGTTCGTGCGCTACATCGAAGAAACCGAAGGGACGATCATCCTCAAGCCGTCGGTTGTCGGCCGCAAGGATAGTTAGGGACCGCGGCGCAAATGAACCAATCGGACGCCGAGATCATCGGAACCGCACTTGCCGACGCCGGCTTCGATTTCGCCGCCACCCTCCCGGCGGATCAACTCCATGCGCTACAATCCTGGGTCTTGAAAAGTCAGCGTTTCACGACGGTCGCGGTGACCAACGAGGGCGAGGGCGTCGCGGTCTGCGCCGGCGCGTGGCTCGCCGGCAAGATGCCCGTGATCATCCTGGAGACCTCCGGCATCCTGTTGTCGACTTACGCGCTGATGCGCTGCAACGCGACCTTCGGCATTCCGATCCTGATGCTGTCCACCTATCGTGGCGGCCTTGGCGACCAGGAATGGTACGCGGCGCATACCGGCGCGGTGCTGCCGCAGCTGCTGGAGAGCTTGCGCATTCCGTGCAAGGTAGTATCGAGCGCGAATGAAGTGGCGAACACGTTCGTCGACGCGCGGCGCACGATGAGCTCCTCGCTGCACCCGGTGTCGATCGTCATGGACGTGCGCTTGACCACTCGCGAGTAGATGCTAACCGTGAGCGCTTGGCTATGATGCCAGTCATTCAGCGCGTGGAGCCCGCTGGCGCCGGCACATTCTTGTCCAGCCAGTCGACGATCACCTGCGCGATGGCATCGCTGTTCTTCTCCATCATCATCATGTGGCCGTTACCGCGCAGGCCGATCTCGGCGAGTCGCACGTAATCAACCTTGACGTCTGCTTGATCGAGATAGGCCACGGTGCAGTGGTTGTAAGGTGCGTAGAACGATGCCTCAGCGGCAAGATAGAGGATCGGCCGTGCGCCCACAGCGACTAGCCTGCGCGCCGGCTCCCTTTGCCGCCAGCAACGGACCAGATCAGGCGCGGCGGCCTTGTCCTGTCGCACGAACTCAAGCGGCGATTGAGCCGTCACCGGCGGATCATAGGCCATCGGAATATCTGAGAGTCCGAATCGTTTCAGACGCGGATCATCGCGAAACATTTCGGTGCCCTCGACCGTGGTGGCATTCTCGAACATCATGCCGAAGCGCGCCACGCCCGGCACGACCACGTCGTGCACGGGCGGCCCCGATGGCTCGGCGGCGACAATCGCCTTGACCAGCCCCGGACGGGCCTGCGCGAGCGGCCACCCGTACTGACCGGACTGCGAATGCACGAGCACGATAGATGGTCCGACGCGATCGAGCAGTGCCGCAAGCGCGTCGACGTTCATGCGCGACTGCATCCCGCGGTCCTCCATCGAGGGAACGTTGGAGGCGAAATAATTGTCAAAGGCGGGATCGCCTGGGCCGCCGGTCCCCGGCCATTGGGTGTGCAACTTGGCTTGCGGCCATAGATTGTATTTCTCGCTAGTGGAGAACCGCTGCATTGTGTATTCGCGTGTCTGCGTACGTGCTGGCCCGTACACACCCGCAATGTAAGGCGAGCGGCCGCGTGCCACCTGATCGACGACATAGACCGCATAGCCGCGGCGCATGAAATAGGTCGCCCAGCCCTCACGCCCGTCCGGCGTGCTGATCCAGCCGCTGCCAGTCTGGCTTCCGCCATGCACCATCACGATCGGATACGGGTGCCGCCGGTCTTGCGGGATCTGAAATTGGACGTAGGCCTGTCCCACCATGGGCTGGTCGCCGTTGCGCTCGACGTATCTTCCGCCGACGTAAAAATTGCCCTGGCTGGCGATGCTAAGAGGGGCGTCGGCGGCGAGGGCGATCACGGGAAACCAGACTGAGGCGATCAAAAGTACAGCCGCGCTTTCCATGATGACGCGACTAGCAAACATGTCAGAGGACAAGCGCATGGAAATTCCTCACGGCTACTCACCACGAAGGCTGACGTTGGCCTTATTCCAGGGACAAAGCGTAGGCGCACTATGAAATGTGTGCAAGACTGTAGAGTGACGGCTTTAGCTGGCTTTACATGCATCGCGGGCCAGAGGAGCAGCAGCCCTCATGATGGCGGATATCTTTTTGGTGCCAATTCCAGACATTTTAGGGTCTGCAGTCAGAGGGCGGGTGTTTCAAACACCGCCACGATTTGCTTTGCTAGCGCCGGCCCGTGCAACTAATCTCGTCGGACAAGAGGAGTCCGCTTGCCGTGTTCGACCTGTCGTTTCACCAGCTTCTCATTCGTGCAGGGGCGTGCATTCTCATCACTTCGATCCATGGCTTCGTGCTTGCGGCGCTCGCGCACGGGTTGGGCGACCGCGGCCCGCAATTCGACGGACGGCTGACAATCAATCCGATCGACCACCTCGACGCCATCGGCGCCGCAATGATGATTCTGTTCCAACTCGGCTGGATTCGGCCGATGGCGATCGATCCGTCCAAGTTGCGCTTTGGCCGCCTCGGTCTGCTCGTCTGCGTCTTCGGCAGCATCGCGATGACGCTGGCGGCCGTCGTCCTGCTCCTGGGACTGCGCATCCCGGCGCTGAAATACCTGCCTGACGCCTCGGTGCCGACCGTCATCGCCATGTTGAATGAATCGGTCGAGATGTGCACATGGTTTGCCGTATTCAACTTGCTGCCGTTGCCGCCATTGACGGGAATGCATCTCATCATCGCCGTCCGCCCGAGCCTTGCGACAACGTTGATGAAATATTCGCTCTACACGGCGATTGCACTTGCTGTGCTGGTGGTTGCCGGTGTCGTACAGCCGGTGTTGCAGCCAGTTCGCGATGCTATGGCAGGGTTGCTGCCTCGATTGTGAGACGCGCACCAGCAGTGCCTGGCGCTCCCACATTTGCGTCCGTTCAGCTGATCAAGCCCAGCCGGCGCCAGTCCTGCAGCAGCAACCTGTCGAGGCTCGTGTCGGTTCGAACCATGAGATAGCGCCCGAGGTGATGCCTGATCCGCTGGCGCAGGCGCTCCTGCCAGGTGGCGAGCGCGGCCTGGTAGTCGCGCAGCACGTCCTCGTCGATCAGCAGCTCGGCCTCGTGGCCGCTTTCGGCATCTACGAAGCGGGTCTCTCCGACGCCGAGGCGAGCGGGGTCAAGCTCCTCCGGCGCTGCGACGTGCACGGCGACGATCTCCTGCCGCAGCGAGCCCAAGACCTTCAAGTTGCCGTCGCGATCGTCGAGCCACCAGTCGCTGATGAGGATCACCAGCCCCCGATGTGCAAGCCGCGGCAAGGCGGACGCGAGCGCTTCGCCAAATCCGGAACCCCCCGGCTGCTGCGCGCCGAGCCAATCGAAAATCACCGGAGCGCGCCGCGCCCCTCGCACCAGGGGAGACCACAGCAGCCGGCCGCCGGTATGTAAGGCGACCTGCACGGCATCGCCGCCGGTGAGGCCGACGAAGGCGAGCGTTGACGCCAGTCCGCGGGCAAAATCGAACTTGGTCGGCGTGCCGAAGTTCATCGAGGCACTGCCGTCCACGATGATGGTGACCGGAAGCTGCTGATAGACGGCGTATTGACGGACGTAGTGGGCGCCTGTGCGCACGAACAGATGCGGGTCGAGGTGGCGAACATCGTCGCCCGGCTGGTACTCACGCGTCTCGCCCAGATCGCTGGCGCGATAGTTTGCTTCGCTCGGACGAATGGTGAGCCCGGTGCCGAACGGCGTCGTGCGGCCGGCGCGCGCGACGTATTCCCACTCCGACTCGCTCAGCAGCCGATAGCGCTTGCCAGTCTGCGCCGATAGCCACTGCACGTAAGCCTGCGCATCGTTCCACGTCACGTTGATCACCGGCCGGTCGCCGCGGCCCCACGATGCGTCATCGCGCGCCGTGCACGCACCCGCATCCACGCATGCGTCCCATTGCGCAAACGTCACTTCGAACTTCGCCACTGCGAATTGCCGCAGCCACACGCGATGCTGCGGGCCTTCATCGCTCTCGCGCCCGGTTTCGCGATCGGGCGAGCCCATCTGGAAATCGCCCGCTGGCGTCACCACCATGCGCGGACACCAATCGGCGCCGCCGCAATCGTCGAACACCTGCCCGTCGGTCCAGGATTGCGCAAACGCGGGCGCCGCCAGCACCAAAACGCCAACGATCGCCGCGACAAGCCAGCGGTGCATGTGAATCCCCCAAGCGCCTGGCCCCACGTTAGCCGCGCAGCCGCCAGAGGCAAGGCCGCGCCTGACTAGAATCCCAGCAGCGACGCATAGCGATCGCGGTGATAGCTCGCGCCGCCATAGAGCGCTTCCGCCACCCGCGCGCGCTTCAGGTAAAGCCCCGCATCGTGCTCATCGGTCATGCCGATGCCGCCGTGCATCTGCACCAGTTCGTTCGACACCAGATGCAGCGTCTCGCACGCGCGCGCTTTCGCCAGGCTCGCATACTCCGCCACATCGTCGGCGCCGCGATCCAACGCATCCAGCGCCGCCGCCACGCACGAGCGCGTCAGCTCGATGTCGGTGAACATCTTGGCCGCGCGGTGCTGCAGCGCCTGAAAGCCGCCAATCACCTGGCCGAATTGTTTGCGCGTCTTCAGGTAATCGCCGGTGATCTCGAACGCCTGCTGCGCTTGCCCCAGCATCTCCGCCGCCAGACCAATGCGGGCGCGATCCAGCACCTGCTCCAGCACCTTGGCGTCGCCCAGCTTCTGCGCTTCGGCGCCGTCGCCGGCGTGGCCGGCGCGGCCGCGGGCGCTGCCGCGGGAGCACCTGCCG
>Ga0081455_10005782_pt1 | contig 13481 bp, 13 predicted proteins | sample TabmetS3T2R1_FD_70207 | JGI IMG/M metagenome (GOLD analysis project Ga0081455, IMG submission 70207) | Tabebuia heterophylla rhizosphere microbial communities from the University of Puerto Rico - S3T2R1 | ecosystem: Host-associated > Plants > Roots > Rhizosphere ... | reverse complement strand
GGTCTCGCATCATGATCGAAAGACCAATTTCGGCTGCACTGCAGGACCGCAGGAACAGGACTCTCGCATGATCGGCGCGCTCGCCCGCAAGCTTTTCGGCACCCCCAACGACCGCCGGGTCAAGGGATATCAGTCCCGCGTGGACGCCATCAATGCGCTGGAGAGCGAGATCGAAAAGCTCTCCGACGAGGCGCTGAAGGCGCGCACCGAGGAGTTCCGCAAAGAGCTGGCCTCCGGCAAGACGCTCGACGACATCCTGGTGCCGGCATTCGCCACCGTGCGCGAGGCCGCCAAGCGCACGCTTGGCCAGCGCCATTTCGATGTGCAGCTGATCGGCGGCATGGTGCTGCATGAGGGCGACATCGCCGAGATGAAGACCGGTGAAGGCAAGACGCTGGTCGCAACCCTTGCGGTGTATCTCAACGCGCTCGCCGGCCGCGGCGTCCACGTCGTCACCGTCAACGATTACCTCGCCCGCCGCGACGCCGCCTGGATGGGCGAGATCTACTCCTTCCTCGGCATGACCACCGGCGTGATCGTGCACGGCCTCCTCGACGACGAGCGCAAGGCCAACTACAACTGCGACATCACCTACGGCACCAACAACGAATACGGCTTCGACTATCTGCGCGACAACATGAAGTACCGCCTCGAGGACATGGTCCAGCGCGGGCACTACTACGCCATCGTCGACGAAGTCGACTCCATCCTGATCGACGAGGCGCGCACGCCGCTGATTATCTCAGGTCCCCTCGACGACCGCTCGGACTTCTACAACACCATCGACACCTTCATGCCGAAGCTGGAGAAGAAGGTCGATTTCGAGGTCGACGAGAAGCAGCGCACGGTGACGCTGACCGAAGGCGGCATGGAGAAGATAGAAACGCTGCTGCGCGACGCCGGCCAGCTCAAGAGCGATTCGCTCTACGACGCCGAGAACGTCTCGGTCGTGCACCACGTCAACCAGGCGCTGCGTGCCCACTCGCTGTTCACCCGCGACAAGGACTATATCGTCCGCGAGGGCGAGGTCGTGATCATCGACGAGTTCACCGGCCGCATGATGCCGGGCCGCCGCTATTCCGAGGGCCTGCACCAGGCGCTGGAAGCCAAGGAGCACGTCGCCGTCCAGCCGGAAAACCAGACGCTGGCGTCGATCACCTTCCAGAACTATTTCCGCATGTACGAGAAGCTCGCCGGCATGACCGGTACGGCGGCGACCGAAGCCGACGAGCTGTTCGACATCTACAAGCTCGAGGTCGTGGAGATCCCGACCAACCTGCCGGTGGCGCGTCTCGACGAGGATGACGAGGTTTACCGGACGCAGGGCGAGAAATACGCGGCGATCCTGGCCGAGATCGAGCGTGCCAACAAGCGGTTCCAACCCGTTCTGGTCGGCACGGCTTCCATCGAGAAGTCCGAGGTGCTCGCCGACTTCCTGAAGAAGAACGGCTACAAGCAGATCGATTTCGGCAACGCCGACGCGCTGGAGAAGCTTTATGCCGCCGCGCGTGCGGGAAAGCCGTCAAAGCTGTTCGCGGTGCTGAACGCGCGCTTCCACGAGCAGGAAGCCTATATCGTGGCGGAAGCCGGCGTGCCCGGCGCGATCACGATCGCCACCAACATGGCCGGCCGCGGCACCGACATCAAGCTCGGCGGCTCGCTCGACATGCGCATCCAGCAGGAGACCGCGCATATCACTGACGAAGCCGAGAAGGCGAAGAAGATCGAGCAGATCAAGGCCGACATCGAGCGCTTCCGCGAGATCGTGCTGAAGGCGGAAGAGACCGTCGAGCTCGAGCCGGCCAAGGGCTCGAAGCCCGCGAACACCGTGCAGAAGCCGGGCGGCCTCTACATCATCGGCTCCGAGCGCCATGAATCCCGCCGCATCGACAACCAGCTGCGCGGCCGCTCCGGCCGCCAGGGCGACCCCGGTCGCTCGAAGTTCTTCCTGTCGCTGGAAGACGATCTGATGCGGATCTTCGGCTCCAACCGGCTCGACTCCATGCTGCAGCGGCTTGGCCTCAAGGAAGGCGAGGCCATCATCCATCCCTGGATCAACAAGGCGCTGGAAAAGGCGCAGCAGAAGGTCGAGGCGCGCAACTTCGACATCCGCAAGAATCTCTTGAAGTTCGACAACGTGCAGAACGACCAGCGCAAGGTGATCTTCGACCAGCGCATCGATCTCATGAAGGACGAAAGCGTTGCAGAGACGGTCTCTGACATGCGCCACGCCTATGTCGACGACGTCGTAGCGAAACACGTGCCCGAGCATGCCTATGCCGAGCAATGGGACGTCGCAGGGCTAAAGGACGAGCTCAACCGCGTGCTCGGCATCGAGCTGCCGGTCGATGAATGGGCCAGGGAAGAGGGCATCGCCGACGAGGAGATGCTCACCCGCATCGAGACGCGCGTCGACGAGCACATGGCGGCCAAGGTCGCGCAATGGGGCCCCGACGTGATGCGCTATGTCGAGAAGACGATCCTGTTGCAGACGCTCGACCATCTCTGGCGCGAGCATTTGATCATGCTCGACCATCTGCGCCAGGTCATTGGCCTGCGTGGCTACGGCCAGCGCGATCCCCTGCAGGAATACAAGTCGGAAGCCTTCAACATGTTCGAGACCATGACCGCCCATCTGCGCGAGGCGGTCACCGCGCAGCTGATGCGGGTCGAGATCGTGCCGCCGGAGCAGCCGCCCGAGCCGCTTCCGGCGATGGAAGGCCACAAGATGAATCCCGACACCGGCGAAGACGAGATGGCCTTTGCCAAGGCCTCGCTGGTCCCGGCCATGGCCGACGGCAACGGCGCCGCGCGCGACCCGCAAAACCCCGCCACCTGGGGCAAGGTCGGCCGCAACGAAGACTGCCCCTGCGGCAGCGGCAAGCGCTACAAGCACTGCCACGGCAAGTACGCGTAAGGTCATCACGAAGGTTGCGTAGGGTGGGCAAGGCGCAAAAGCGCCGTGCCCACCTTTTTATGCCGCGCGCTGCACCCCATCCCGGTCGGTTCACTAAACAAATCATCGTCCGAGCTCCCACCGCGAAACCTGTGCACGCGCCGGTGCATTTGCGGTTGCGCCGCAGCAATAACCTGCATCAGCGAAAAATATCATCAAGTCGATTGACACCCCCTATGTTTAGTGAAACTCTTTAACTAAACAAAAACACTAAACATGCCTCTCGGCCGTGTGGTGGTGGATCCATTCCGCGTTCGCAGCCGGCGAGGATTGGCAAGGGCACGCAGGCATTTGCCTGCACAACAGGGAGGTTGCGATGATCCAAACAGTGCGTGCATTGGGTTTGACGGCGGCTGTGGTCGCCTCGTGTCTTGGCGGAGAGGCCGCTGCCCAGACCAAGCAGTTGACGTTGTGCTGGGCAGCCTGGGATCCGGCGAACGCGTTGGTGGAGTTGTCGAAGGACTTCACCGCCAAGAGCGGCATTCAGATGAAATACGAGTTCGTCCCGTGGACGAGCTATGCCGACCGCTTCCTCAACGAGCTCAACTCGAAGGGCAAGCTTTGCGACCTCATCATCGGCGACAGCCAGTGGATCGGCGGCGCCGCCGAAAACGGCCATTACGTCAAGCTCAACGATTTCTTCGCCAAAGAGAAGATTTCGATGGACGATTTCATGCCGGCGACGGTGGTCGGCTATTCGCAATGGCCCAAGAACACCGCGAATTACTGGGCGCTGCCGGCCATGGGCGACGCGATCGGCTGGACCTACCGCAAGGACTGGTTTGCGCGGCCGGAAATCCAGGCCGAATTCAAGAAGAAGTACGAGCGTGACCTCGCCCCGCCGCAGACCTGGGAGGAGCTGAAGCAGATTGCCGAATTCTTCCAGGGCCGCGAGATCGACGGCAAGAAGGTCTACGGCGCCTACATCTATACCGAGCGCGGCTCCGAAGGCATCACCATGGGCGTGACCAACGCGCTCTACGACTGGGGCTTCCAGTACGACAATCCGAAGAAGCCCTATCAGATGGAAGGCTTCGTCAACTCGCCCGAGGCGGTCAAGGGACTGGAGTTCTACAAGTCGCTTTACAAGTGCTGCACCGCGCCAGGCATGAGCAACGCCTACATGTCCGAGGGGCTCGACGCCTTCAAGTCCGGCCAGGTCGCGATGCAGATGAACTTCTTCGCGTTCTTCCCCGGCCTGTACAAGGATCCCAACGTCGGCGGCGACAAGATCGGCTTCTTCGTCAATCCGAAGCAGAAGTTCCACTACACCCAGCTCGGCGGGCAGGGCATCTCGGTCGTCTCCTATTCGGAACGCCGCGACGACGCGCTGGCCTACATCAAGTGGTTCGCCCAGCCTGACGTGCAGAAGAAGTGGTGGGCGCTCGGCGGCTATTCCTGCCACAAGGCGGTGCTCAACGATCCCGGCTTCCCGAAGAGCGCGCCGTTTGCCGCCGACTTCCTGAAGTCGATGGATATCGTCAAGGACTTCTGGGCCGAGCCCGCCTACGCCTCGCTGCTGCTCGACATGCAGAAGCGCATCCATGACTATGTCGTGGCCGACAAGGGCACCGCCAAGGAGGCGCTCGACCTGCTGGTCAAGGATTGGCAGAAGGTGTTCAAGGACGAAGGCAAGATCTAGCCTCAGGCGTCACAGGTCTCCCGGCCCGCCGGCCGGGAGACCCCCAATCGAGCTTCGATCCGTGGACGACAGGTCTGACATGAGCACGCTTGCCGAACGGGCCGTTGCCCGCACCCCGCGCCGACTCGCGTTGCGCCTTGGCAACCTGTCGGACAAGGCGATCGCCTGGCTGTTCATCGCGCCATCGGTGCTGTTGCTGCTGGCCATCAACATCTTCCCGCTGCTGTGGACGATCCAGCTCTCGTTCACCAACTACCGGGCCAACCGCCCGAACGCGGCGCTTCGATACGTCGGGCTCGACAATTACCGCGACATATTGACCGATCCCGAACTATGGCACGCCATGCAGGCCACCGCCCATTTCGTGCTGTGGTCGATCGCAATCGAACTGGTGCTCGGCTTCGGCCTCGCGCTGCTGATCAACCGCCGCTTTCGCGGCCACAGTTTCTGGACCACGATCATCCTGTTGCCGATGATGCTGTCGCCGGCGGTGGTCGGCAACTTCTGGACCTTCCTGCTGCAGCCGCAGATCGGCCTGTTCAACAACGCGCTCGCGTTCCTGACCGGGGTCGATCCCAGCTCGTTCCAGATGATCGGCGATGTGCGGCTCGCACCCTGGTCCATCGTCATGGTCGACGTCTGGATGTGGACGCCCTACGTCATGCTGATCTGCCTCGCCGGCCTGCGTTCGATCCCCGATTACATCTACGAGGCCGCCGAAGTCGATCGCGCTTCGCAGTGGCGGCAATTCTGGTCCATCACGCTGCCGATGGTGATGCCGTTCCTGATGCTCGCGATCCTTTTCCGCGCGATCGAGAACTTCAAGATGTTCGACATGGTGAACCTGCTCACCTCGGGCGGCCCGGGATCGACCACGGAGGTCGCCTCCATCACGCTGAAGCGCGAGGCGTTCGAGAAGTGGCGCACCGGCTATTCCTCGGCGCTCGCCATCATTCTCTTCGTCACCGTATTCGGCGCCGCCAATATCTACGTGAAGGCCCTCAACCGGGTGAAGCAGCGATGAGCATCTCCGTCACCGCCCATTCAGTGGCCGAACCGTCGTCGCGATCGAAGTTCATCGCTTCGTTCGTCGTCGTCACCTATGCCCTCATCACCATTCTGCCGCTGCTGTGGATCTTCCTCACCGGATTCAAGACGCCGCCGGATTCGATCGCCTATCCGCCGAAAATCCTGTTCGAGCCGTCGGTCGAAGGCTACGTCAACCTGTTCACGACGCGCTCGCGGCAGACGCCGGAATTTCTGGCCAGCCTGCCGCCGCCGCAGACCTGGTACGAGCGCCTGGTGCGTTCCCGCAACATGGTGATCGGCGGCCCGTCGAAAGTGGTGCCGCGCTTCGCCAACTCGCTGATCATCGCCTTCGGCTCGACCTTCCTTGCCGTATGCTTCGGCACCCTTGCGGCCTATGCGTTCTCGCGCTTTCGCGTGCCGCTGGCCGACGATCTCCTGTTCTTCATCCTGTCGACGCGGATGATGCCGCCGATTGCGGTGGCGATCCCGATCTACCTGATGTTCCGCCATCTCGGGCTGAGCGACACCAAGCTCGGCATGATCCTGCTCTACACCGCCGTGAACGTGTCGCTGGCGGTGTGGCTGCTCAAGGGTTTTATGGACGAGATCCCGCGCGAGTATGAGGAAGCCGCGATGGTCGACGGCTATTCGCGGCTGCAGGCCTTCTTCAAGGTCGTGCTTCCGCAAGCAACGACGGGTATTGCCGCAACCGCCATCTTCTGCCTGATCTTTGCCTGGAACGAATATGCCTTTGCGGTCCTGCTCACCAGCGGCGACGCGCAGACCATGCCGCCCTTCATCCCCTTCATCATCGGCGAGGGCGGGCAGGACTGGCCGGCGGTCGCCGCCGCAACGACGTTGTTCTTCGTTCCGATCCTGTGCTTCACCATCCTGTTGCGGCGCCATCTGCTCCGCGGCATCACCTTCGGAGCCGTGCGCAAATGACCGAACGAACGGCAATCCGTGCGTCGAGATGGCCGCTGTGGCTGCGCCGCGGCCCCTGCGAGGCCATGGCGATGATCCTGATCGGCCTCGGCGTCGTCATGCTGATGCAGCCGGTTTTCCTGCTGCTTTACAGCTATTCCTTTGTCACGATCCTGGCCGGGACGCTGGGATTTGTCATCGTCAGCCACTTTCCGGATTAGCGCCATGGCGGAAATCAGGCTCGAAAACGTCGCCAAGACATTCGGAACTTTCACCGCGGTGAAGGGCGTCGAGCTGACCGTCGGTCACGGCTCGTTCTTCGTTATTCTCGGTCCCTCCGGTTGCGGCAAGACCACGACGTTGCGCATGATGGCGGGCCTCGAACTGCCGACCTCCGGCCGCATATTGCTGGATGGCGAAGACGTCACGGCGCTACCGGCCTCGGCACGGGACATCGCCTTTGTGTTCCAGATGTTTGCGCTCTATCCCCACATGAACGTGCGCCAGAACATCGGCTTCCCGCTGAAATGCCAGAACTACAAGCGCGCCGAGATCAGGCGCAGCGTCGAGGAAACCGCGAAGTTGCTGCGGATCGATCATCTGCTGGAGCGGCGGGTCGGCGGGCTTTCCGGCGGCGCTCGGCAGCGCGTTGCGCTCGGCCGCGCCATCGTGCGCCGGCCCAAGGCGTTCCTGATGGACGAGCCGCTCGGCGCGCTGGATTCCGAATTTCGCCACCTGATGTGCGGCGAGCTGCGCGAGCTGCACGGCCGCATCGATGCGACCACCGTCTACATCACCCACGACCAGCTCGAGGCAATGGCGATGGCTGACCGTATCGCCATCATGAATCAGGGCCGTGTCGAGCAGGTCGGCACGCCGCAGGAAATCTACGATCGTCCGCGCAGCATGTTCGTGGCCGATTTCATTGGCGCGCCGTCAATGAGCTTCCTCGGGACGCAGGCATCTCCGCGCTGCGGCGATCGCAGCATAGAGGTCGACGGCGTCGCGGTGGAAATGCCGGAACTGTTCGAAGACCGCCCCGAGGGCAAGTTTGCGCTTGGCGTGCGGCCCGAAAACGTCTCGTTCACGGATTCGTCGGCACTCCGGGGCCGCGTGATCGGGGCCGAATATCTTGGCACGACACAGATCGTCACGGTGACGACGGGAGGCGGCCAGATCAAGGCGCGGTTGCCGTCGGGCAAGCCGGTTCACATCGGCGAGAATGTCGGGCTCGCCTTGCGGCCGGACCGGCTCTCCTTGTTCGACGCGGTCAGCGGACAGGCGCTGCAGTCTGCGCTTTACGCGGGAGGACAGCATGGCTGAAGTCGCGCTCGTGGATGTGAGCAAGAGCTACGGCGCCGTCGAGGCGGTCCGTAACCTCTCGCTCTCGATCACCAATGGCGAGTTTGTCGTGCTGCTGGGACCGACCGGCGCCGGCAAGACCACGACGCTGCGCCTGATCGCGGGCCTCGAGCGGCCCGACAGCGGCAATGTGCTGATCCAGGGCCGCATCGTCACCGAAGCCGTGCCGGCCGAGCGCGACGTCGCATTCGTGTTCCAGCAATACTCGCTCTATCCGCATCTGTCCGTCTACGACAATCTGGCCTTCCCATTGCGTTCGCCGGCGCGGCGCATGGATGAGCAATTCATACGCCGCCGCATTCAGCAGGTCGCCGAACTGCTTCATATCGGGCACAAGCTCGGCAACCGCGCAACCGCGCTGTCCGGAGGCGAGATGCAGCGCGTCGCGATCGGCCGGGCGCTGGTGCGCGAGCCCGCGGTCTATCTGATGGACGAGCCCCTGTCGTCGCTCGACGCCAAGCTTCGCGCGGAGCTGCGACTTGAGCTGAAGCGCATCCAGCGCGAACTGGGCACGACGATCCTCTACGTGACCCACGATCAGATCGAAGCCATGACCATGGCGGACCGGATCGGCGTCATGAACCAGGGCGCGCTCGTCCAGCTTGGCACCCCGCGGGAGATCTACGAGCGGCCCGACAATACCTATGTGGCGAGCCGGCTTGGCACCCCCGGCATCAACCTCATCCCCGCCGAGCTGTTGGGCGGCGACATCGTGCCGCCGAATGCAAAAACCGTGGGCCTGCGAACCGAGCACATCAGGATGTTGCCGTCGGATCGTCGGGGGCCGGTCGCAGAGGTCCATTGGGTGGAACATCTCGGCGATCAGAATCACGTTCACCTCAAGCTCGCGAGCCATTCGCTCGTGACGCTGGCGGACCCCGCCCAACCGCTCAGCGCGGGCGACCGGGTTTCGCTCGGGTTCGACGATCCGCTTTATTTCGACCACGCCGGCAACCGCCTTGCCGGGAGCGAGTTGCGGAGGCAGGCATGATGATCGATCGTGACGCACGCAAGCTGCTGTTTGAAACCGTGGCGCACCGGGTGATCGAAAGCGCCGACGAATTGACCGATCTCGACCGCGCCATCGGGGACGGCGATCACGGCGCCAACATGCGGCGCGGTTTTGAAGCGGTCCTTGCCACAGTTGACGAGCTCGCCGCCAAGAATCTCGGCGAGTCGTTGAAAGGAGTAGGGACGACCCTCGTGATGAAAGTTGGCGGCGCCTCCGGTCCGCTCTACGGCACCCTGTTCATGTCGCTCGGCAAGTCGCTGGCGGACGAGGTGACGCATCAGCAGGTCGCCGATGCCTTCGCCGCCGCGATCGAGGCGGTCAAGGCGCGCGGCAAGTCCGATGTCGGCCAGAAGACCATGCTCGATGTGCTGTTTCCCGTGCTCGGCGTGTTGCGCGAGGGCGGCGCAGGTCTGCCGCTGCGGCTGAAGGCGACGGCGAGGGAAGCAGCGGAGAAAACCATCCCGATGCGGGCGATCCGCGGGCGCGCGTCGTTCCTCGGCGAACGCAGCATCGGCCATATGGACCCCGGCGCACGATCCTCGGAGTTGATCGTCGACGCGGTCGCAGACGTCATGGAAGGATTCGCATGAGCGAGAATGTTGGAATTGTCATTGTGTCGCACTCGGCCGACGTGGCGCGAGGTACGGCGCTGATGGTCGAGCAGATGGTCGGCCGCGAGATACCGCTGGGCTGGTGCGGCGGAGATCCCGGCGGCGGGCTCGGCACCAGCGTCGAGGCGATCATGGCGGCGATCGAGCGGGCGTGGTCGGAGAAGGGCGTGGCCATTCTGGTCGATCTTGGCGGCGCCGAAACCAACAGCGAGATGGCGATCGAGATGCTGCCGGAATCGCGGCGCGACCGCGTCGTCGTCTGCAACGCGCCGGTTGTCGAGGGGGCCGTCATGGCGGCAACCGAAGCGGCTTCCGGCGCGACCCTTGAAGCGGTGCGCCGCACCGCCGAAGAACTGACGCCGGTCTGATGCAGGAAAACGGCATGAACAAGCTCCGTGCATCGGTACTCATGCGACACGAGGTCGGGCTGCATGCCCGTCCCTCGGTCAAGCTGACCAAGCTTGCGAAGGCCTTCCAGTCGCGGATCGATCTGGGCCTGTCGCCGGACGGTCCTTGGGTTGATGCAAAGAGTATCGTCAAGGTCATGGCAACCAAGGCACCGAAGGATTCGACGATCTATTTTCGCGCCGAGGGAAGCGATGCAAAGGCAGCGCTGGAAGCGCTGGTGACGCTTGTCGATGGAGATTTCCAGGATGGACCATAGAACGCATCGGGCTGCCCAACACATCGAGGGGCGGTCAGCCGCCCCCGGAATCGCGTTGGGACCGCTCATGCGTCTGTCCCCGGCCAAGCAGCATGCCAGGCAGCGCCGATCCGCAGCCGAGGAGCATCAGGCTCTGGTCGACGCGCTGACCGCATCGCAGGAGGCCCTTGCCCTGCTGGCGCGCGAGGCAGGTGACGACGAGGCCGAAGCCATCCTCGCTTTCCAGATTGCGTTGCTTGAAGACGACAGTCTCGCAGCGCCCGCCTTTGCGCGGATCGCGGACGGCGAGGCCGCGCATCTGGCATGGAGCGCCGCGATCGATCCGGAAATCGCCAGCTACGAAACCGCCGAAGACGCTTATTTCCGAGGCCGCGCATCCGATCTGCGCGATCTGCGCGACCGCGTGCTGCGACACCTCGCGGGCGAGGCCGATCAGGTCGTGCCGGCGGGCGTCATCCTCGCGGCCGACGATCTGCCGCCTTCGACCTTTCTGGCCACCGATTGGCGGGAGGGCGGATTGGTGCTGCGCCGGGGCAGCCCGAGCAGCCATGTCGCGATTCTCGCGCGGTCGCGCGGCGTGCCGATGATGGTGGGCGCCGACATCGGCCGTCTCGACGACGGCTGCGACGCCATGCTCGATGGCGAGGCCGGACTTTTGATCGTCAACCCCGACAAGGAGACGCGGGCCGCTTACGAGCGGCGCCGTGCCGAGCAGGCAGAGGTCCGCAAGGCCATGGCTTCGTTCAACGGACCTGCGCGCACCGCGGCCGGCGAACCGGTCCACGTCATGATCAATGTCACCGGGCTTGTCGAACTCGGCGGCCTCGATCCCGCTCAGGTCGACGGCATCGGCCTGATGCGCACCGAGTTCCTGTTCCACGGACGCGAAAAGCTTCCGACCGAGGAGGAGCAGTACCGGATCTACCGGCGCATGCTCGAATGGGCCGGCGACAAGCCCGTGACCATCCGCACGCTGGATGCCGGCGGCGACAAGCCGATCGCCGGCCTGACGCAGTCGGAGGAGATGAATCCGTTCCTTGGCGTGCGCGGCGTGCGGTTGTCGTTGCGCCATCCCGACGTGTTCCGCGCCCAGTTGCGGGCGCTCGGGCGCGCGGCGGTCGCCGGAAATCTCAAGGTGATGATTCCGATGGTGACGGTGCCGGACGAGCTCGATCGCTGCCGCGCGTTGTTCGAGCAGGTCTGCGACGAACTGCGGCGCGAAGGCATCGCCGCGCAAATGCCTGCGTTGGGCATGATGGTCGAAGTGCCCGCGGCAGCGTTGACCATCGAGGATTTCAACGCGGACTTCTTTTCCATCGGTAGCAACGATTTGATCCAGTATGTGGCGGCGGCGAGCCGGGACGAGCCGCAGCTCGCCGATCTCACACGACCTTCGCGCGCCGTATTCGGCCTGATCCGCCGTGTCGTGGAACATGCCGGTCGCACCGGCCGTGAGGCGAGCCTGTGCGGCGACCTCGCCGGCGAGCCCGCGCACGTCGCATCACTGCTCGACCAGGGTCTGCGTACGTTCTCGGTCTCGCCCGGTGCACTGGGGCCGGTCAGGGCCGCGATCGCCCGCTACGCGGGGCCGGCGGCATGAGCACGGAAGCTTCGCCGGACTCGCAAGGCCTGATTGCCGCCTACAAGGCGATCCTGCGCGACGTGCTCGACAAGCGCCCGTCCGGCATGCGCCAGCGTCTGGCCGAGGCGCTTGGCAAGAACCGCAGCTTCATCACGCAGATCGCCAATCCGGCCTATCAGACGCCGATCCCGGCCCAGCACCTCCACTCCATCATTCAGGTCTGTCACTTCTCGGTGCAGGAACGGGACAAGTTTCTCGAAGCCTACCACCGCGCGCACCCGCGGCGGCTTTTGCTGCTGAAGGAGCGCGAGCGCAGCCGGCGGCTTACGCTGATGCTGCCGGACCTTGGAAGCGAGCAGAAGAACCGCAAGCTGGATGCGCTGTTGAGCGAATTCGCGGAAAAGATCGCAAGGCTGATCGAGGATAGCTGACGCCTGCGGCACAGCATGATCCGGAAAAGTGGGCAACCGGTTTTCCGAAAAAGATCATGCTCAAATCGAGGGGGAGACCGGGATGAAGAAGCTGATCAACGCCGCCGCCGACGTGGTGAGCGAAAGCCTTGCCGGCTTTTGCGCGGCCCATTCCGATATCGTGCGCATCGGCGAGCAGGCCCCATTCGTGCTGCGCCGAAATCTGAAAGCCGGCAAGGTCGCCCTGATCTCGGGCGGCGGCTCAGGGCACGAACCGCTGCATTCCGGCTTTGTCGGGCACGGCATGCTGGATGCCGCCTGCCCCGGCCAGGTCTTCACCTCGCCGACGCCCGATCTGATTCTTGCCGCGGCCGAGGCCGCCGATACCGGCGGCGGCGTCCTGTTCATCGTCAAGAATTACGAGGGCGACGTCATGAATTTCGACATGGCGCGCGAGATGTGTGGCAGCCCGGCCGCGGCTGTCATCACCGATGACGACGTCGCGGTCGAGACCTCGACCTTCTCGACGGGACGGCGCGGCGTTGCGGGAACGCTGATCGTGGAGAAGATCCTCGGTGCCGCGGCGGAAGAAGGGCGCGACCTTGCCGCGCTGAAGGCGCTCGGCGACCGCGTCAATGCCGCGACCCGCTCGATCGGAATCGCACTGACCAGCTGCACGGTGCCGGCCGCCGGCAAGCCGACATTCGATATCGCCGAGGACGAAATGGAGGTCGGCGTGGGTATCCACGGCGAGCCGGGGCGGCGCCGCGTGAAGCTGATGCCTGCTGGCGAAATCGCAGCCGAGATGGTCCACGCCATCACGTCTGACTTCGGCGAACGCGTGCGTGGCGAAGCCATTCTGCTGATCAACGGTTTTGGCGCGACGCCGCTGTCGGAACTCTATCTGATGTACGATGCCGTGCGACGGCGGCTCGAGGGAGCCGGCACGACGATCGTGCGCTCGCTGGTGGGCAATTTCGTCACCTCGCTCGACATGGCCGGCTGTTCAGCCACGGTGTCGATGCTGGATGCGGAGATGAAGCGTCTGTGGGACGCTCCGGTTCACACGCCTGCGCTGCGCTGGGGGATGTGATTTGTCGAAATAGGCGTGCCGGCTCCGGCAGAGCTGGCGCCTACTTCATCGCGCCGAAGCGGCTCTCGAACGAGTTCGACGGCAGGGCCGGCTGCGCGCCGGCGATGGTGGCGTCCTTGGCGGCCGGCGCGGGTGCGGCGGCGGCTGGTGCAGGCGCTTCGGAGACCGACGGCTTCGGTGCCGGAGCCGCAGGCTT
>Ga0081455_10005781_pt1 | contig 13482 bp, 15 predicted proteins | sample TabmetS3T2R1_FD_70207 | JGI IMG/M metagenome (GOLD analysis project Ga0081455, IMG submission 70207) | Tabebuia heterophylla rhizosphere microbial communities from the University of Puerto Rico - S3T2R1 | ecosystem: Host-associated > Plants > Roots > Rhizosphere ... | reverse complement strand
GCTTCTCCCGGATCGCGTACCGGCGTTAGGTCCGGTCCCGCACCACGCTCCAGGCGAGCGGGAGCAGCCCGGCGGCCGCCAAGAGCTTGATCGTGTCGCCCACTACGAAGGGCGCGAGCCCGAGCTCGAGCGCGCGAGAGAGCGATACGTCGAGCGCCTGCATGAGCCAGGGGATGGCCACCGCGTAGAGGACGACCTCGCCCAGGAACATCGCGCCGATCGAGCTGCGGACCGAGCGGTCCCACTTGCGTTCGGCGAGCGCGCCCACGACGACGGCGGCGAGCACGAACCCCCACAGGTAGCCGCCGGTCACCGCGGACAGGCGCAGGAAGTCCAGGCCCGACTCGCCGCCGGAGAAGAACGGCAAGCCGATCGCCCCCTGCGCCAGGTACAGCAGCATCGAGACGCCGCCGAGCCCGGTCCCGAGCGAGGCGCCCACCAGCAGCACGCCGAACGTCTGACCCGTGATGGTCACCGGAGTGAACGGCAGATGGATCTCGATCTGCGCGAGCAGGGCGACGAGCCAGCTGCCGGTGAACGCCAGCAGCACGCGCCACGCCATCCGCGAGCGGACGCGGGTGGGAGACGCCACAAGGGCGAGCGTCGTCGAGCTCATCGTGCCGTTGTCGTGTACACGCCTGTCCCTTCCTTGGTGAGCACGCCCGATCGTACGCCCTCGGCGAGGGCCGACAGTAGCGCCTGGCGCACGTCGGGGATCTCGAACGGGTTCAGATACCCCCGCCGGAGCGCGAGGTCCTGGATCCTCGTCCAGTGCAACGGCTCGTCTTCCTCGCCGAGCACCGTGAGGGCCGCCTCGAGCGGCTCCATCAGAGCTCGCGCGCGGCGGGCAGCACGCGTTCGGCCAGCAGGTCCAGCATCGAGGGATCTGGCAGAGCGAACCACACGGGCGCGGGGGACACCACGAGCTCGTCGACGCCGAGCTCGGCGAACCGCGACAGACGCTCGAGCACCTGCTCCGGCGTCCCCACGAGGCCGTCCACCCGGAGCGCCTCGAGCGGCGTCGCCTCGGTCACGCCGGGCGGGAGCGTCCGGCCGATGCGTTCGTACCGGGCGGCGAGGTCGCCCTCGGACTCCCCCACCACCGTGAACAAGCCGAGTGAGAGCCGGAACGCCGAGGGATCTCTGCCCGCCCGCTCGCAGGCCTCGCGCGCGGCGTTCGCGAGCGGCGCGTAGGTATCGGGGGTCCAGCGCCAGACGGTGTTCCACCCGTCGGCGTAGCGCGCGGCGAGCCGCAGCAAACGCGGACCACCCTTACCGCCGATCAGCATCGGTGGCCGTGGCTCCTGCACGGGCCGAGGCTGATTGAAGGCGCCCCGCAACGAGAAGCGATTGCCCTCGAACGAGGCCGGCTCGGGGCCAAACAGCGCGCCGAGGTACCCCAGCGTGTCCTCGAGCAGGTCGAACCGCTCGCCCACCGGCCCGAACGGCAGCCCGAACGCCTCGTACTCGTCGGCGAACCAGCCGGCGCCGAGCCCCAGCTCCAGCCGGCCGCCCGAGACCCGGTCGATCGCGGTCGCGGCCTTCGCCAGGACGGCCGGGTGCCGGAACCCGACCGACAGCACGAGGGTCCCGAGCCGAACGTGTTCGGTCGCCGCGGCCAGGCCGGCAAGCGTGGCCAGCGGCTCGAGCGAGCCATAGCGTTCCGGCCCGCCGCCGTAGCGCTCGAGCGTCGAGAAGAAGTGGTCGGACACCCACACACTGCCGAACCCGAGCCGCTCGGCCCGCAGCGCGACCTCCGCCACGGAGTCGAACGTGACCGGGCTCACCCCCGGGATGGAGAAGTCGTAGTGCGGGAGCGCGAGGCCTATGCGCATCTCAGCGCCGCGACGAGCGCATCGGGCGGCGGCGCATCTACAGGAAGCGCAGCACGTCGGCCGGCCCGGCGACCTCGGTGCCCGCCGGGATCCGGATGCCGGACGGCAGCTTGAGCCTCGGGTATACGGAGACCTCGTCGGACAGATGCACGCCGGGATGCACCACCACCTCGTCGCCGAGCGCGACGAACCGCTCGAACGACGTCGGATTGAAGGGCTCCGAACGGATCTCGGTCATCGACCCGACCACGACCTCGGACAGCTGCGCCGAGGGCCCGACGATCGCGCCGTCGCGGATCTGCGACCGCTCGATCCACGCGCCGCGATGCACCTCGATATCGTCGTCCAGGTTCGATTCGCTGATCCGCACGCGCGGATGGATCTCGCAGAACCGACCGATCCGGACCGCGGGGCCGATCTCCACAAGCCCCTCGGCGATCTTCTCGGCGAGCGTCTTGCCGCTGGTCGAGTCCCGCATCGCGAGCGACTCCGGGGCGATCCAGACGTTGTGTTCGGCGTCGAACGGCGGCCCGAGCAGCCGGTCGACCGCCGCGAACTCGCCCCGCAGGGCCTCGGTCATCGTCCCGAGGTAGTCCCGGACGTTGCCGAGGTCTCCGATCGCGCGCACCGGGAACACGTGCACCGGATGGTCGTGACCCACGAGCCACGGCAGGAGATCCTTGCCGAAGTCCAGCCGGCGCTTGCGCAGGCGGGGGATGTCGGCCCCGGCCGCGACCTCGCGGATCCGCGCGGTGTCGAGGAGATAGAAGCCGGCGTTCGTCATCAACGGCAGGCGGCGGAACTCGTCCTCGTCCGGCACCTGGAAGTGCTCGCGCAGCTCGGCGAGCGAGGGCTTCTCGACGAACTCCCGGATGCGTCCCTCGTCGTCGGCCACGAGCACGCCGTACTTCTCGGCGACCTCGTCGGGCTCGCGCACCATGGCGGCGACCGTCACGATCGCCCCGCTGCTCTGGTGCGCCTCGAGCATCGGCGCGAGATCGAAGTCGATCACCGAGTCGGTCGGGAAGACCAGGGCCGTCTGCGAGATGTCCCAGTACTCGAGCATCCGCAGGGTCGAGTCCGCGCTCCCCGTGGACAACGAGTCGTACTTGACCGGCGAGTACTTCACGTCGGCGCCGAAGCCCTCGCCGTACCCGATCATCACCTTGATCTGATAGCGGTTTTCCTTGCCGTGGGCGATCACGTAGTAGTCCTTGATCCCCTCGCTCGACAGGATCTGGATCACCCACCGGATCAGGCGCCGGCCGAGGAACGACATCGCGGCCTTCGAGCGAAGGTAGCCGGGCGCCTTGAGCGTGAGCGGGCGGGCGCGCACGCCCTGACCGCCCGCGAGACCGATGCCGACGACCTCGGACACCTCGGGCATCACGGCGCCATGATATGGGTGATGCCCCCAGGCCGGGCATGCGCGTCTTCCCGACGACCATCGAAGGAGGTTCTCGTGCAACCGTGGAGCCGAACGTTCTCCGGGCGCCTCGACCGGCTGGAGATCGACAGCGAGGCGCTGCGCGGCAACGCGCTCGGCGATCCGAGCACCCGTCCGATCTGGGTGTACACGCCGCCGGGCTACGACGACGAGCCCGACCGCCGCTACCCGAGTGTCTACGTCATTCAGGGCCTGACCGGGCAGCTCGACATGTGGGGGAACCGCGAGCCTTTCCGGCAGAACTTCCCCGAGGCCGTCGACGGGCTGTTCACTTCAGGCGAGTCGCCGCCCACGATCGTGGCGTTCGTCGACTGCTGGACCTCCATCGGCGGGAGCCAGTTCCTGAACTCCCCGGGCACCGGCCGCTACCAGGACTTCCTGTGCGACGAGGCGGTCTCCTTCGTCGACGACCGGTACCGCACGATCGCGGACCGCGAACACCGGGCGATCCAGGGCAAGTCGAGTGGCGGCTACGGCGCGCTCGTCGTGCCGATGATGCGGCCCGATGTCTTCTCGGCGCTCGCGTCGCACGCCGGCGACGCGCTCTTCGAGGCGTGCTACATGCCCGAGTTCCCGAAGTCCGTGCGCGCGCTCCGCAAGGGGTACGACGGCTCGTTCGCACGCTTCTGGGAGGACTTCCGCTCCCGGCCCGCGTTCTCCAAACCCGACGACGACGTGCTGCTGAACGACTGGTGCATGGCCGCCTGCTACTCGACCGACGAGGACGGCACCGTTCGGCTGCCGTTCGACCCGGCCACCGGGGTCCTGATCGACGAGGTCTGGCAGCGCTGGCTGCAGGTCGACCCGGTCCGGATGATCCCCACGCACGCCGACGAGATGCGTTCGATGCGCGCCATATGGATCGACGCGGGCACCAAGGACGAATGGTTCCTGGACAACGGCGCGGTCGCGGTCTCCAAACAGCTCGACGCGATCGGCGTCGAGCATACGCTCGAGCTGTTCGACGCCGGACACATGTCGATCGGGTATCGGTATCCGCGTTCGTTGGCGTTCCTCGCCGACGCCCTCGCAAGGCCGGCCTGACGAACGGATGTGGGAGGATGGCTGACCCCGCACAGGAAGGACCCATCCGATGAGTCAGACGAGCGCCGATCCCACCCTGCCGCCGCCGCCGCCGGAGGCGCCGCGGGCCACACCCGAACCGCGGCGCCGCCCCTGGATCGTCCCGGTGGCGATCGCCGTGGCCGTGCTCCTGGTGGCGGGAATCGGCTGGGTCGTCTTGTCGCGCGGCGACACGGCCGAGGCGCAGCCCCTGGCCCTCTCGTTCGCGCGGGGCCAGGAGCAGATCTACGAGATCCATCAGACGATGGACGCGCACATGTCCTCGGACCTGATCGGCGACCGGCCGCTGAAGATGGATCTGAACGAGACCGTCACCTGGCGGGTGAAGTCGGTCGCCCCGGACGGCACGGCGACGATCCAGGTCACGGTCACCGATCTCAGCGGCTCGCTGAACGGCGAGCCGGTTCCCTCGACCGACATCCCGCCGCTCCAGATGGTGATCGCCGCCGACGGCCGGGTGCTGTCGGCCGGCGGGATCGCGTTCGGCGGATCGGCCGACCCTCAGGGGTTCGGCTTCCCCGGCATGGAGCAGCTCACCCCGATCCTGCCGGACTCCGGCGACCTGGTCTCGGTCGGCGACACGTGGGAGAAGACGTTCTCGCAGGACTTCCCCTACGGGGACGGGACGATCGAGTTCACCGCCTCCAGCACGTACGCGCGAAACGAGACCGTGGACGGCCGGGAGGCCGCGGTGATCCAGACGCAGATGACCGTGCCGCTGGACCTGACGATCAACCTGTCCGAGCTGCTCGAGGCCCTCGGTCCCGAGCTCGCCGGCACGACCGGCGCCGACCTCGGGAGCCTGCAGGACGCGAGTATCGCCTACCACGGACGGGGGTCGCTCTCACAGACGAGCTCCGTCGATCTCCAGGCGAAAGAGCTGCTCAAGACCCACAGCAACGGCCACTTTGACATCTCGCTCGGGTTCCAGGGGATCCCGGGGGTCGGGGACGCGCCGGTCGACATCGCGTTCGCGGGCACGTTCACGCAGAGCCTGGACGTTCGCTAGCGCGGCCCGTCCGCGGCGCTTGGGCTAGGACGACTGGTCGACGGTGCCGGCCAGGACCGTCTGGCCGCGGTTGTCGACGACGCGTACCTTGGTGAATCCGGCCAGGTCCTGTGTCTGGAACTGGTGGTACACCTCGGCCCCACCGTTGCCGTTCAGGGCGGTGATCTGGCCCGCGCGAAGCACGGTGCCTTCGCGGTTCACCAGCTGCACGCGGAGCGGCAGGCGGTCCGGCTCGTGTAAGCCGTTCACGATGACCATCGAGAAGTCCAGCACCGTCGGCGAGACCAGTTGGAGGACGAACCCGCCGCCGGTCCCGGCGGCGACCGGAGTGAGCGGGCCGATGTGCGTCTCGTTGTCGGGCAGGTCACGGCCCGGGATGACGTTGGCGACCACCTTGCGGAACTGTTCGATCGCGACGGCCTGCTCGCGTTCGGCCTGCTCGGCCCGGACCGCGAATCGGTCGGCGCGGCCCGCCATGACCGCCCCCCACCCAAGGCTCGCGAACGCGATCGCGGCCGCCACCACGGCCGCGGCCACGTTGCGGGCACGCCGCCGCTTCACCGGGGCGCCGGCGGCGCGCCGGACGCTCGCCACGACGCGCTCCTCCAGGCCCTCGGGCGGGAACGCCGGCTGCAGTGCAAACGCGAGGGTCGCGGCCGCCTGGTCGAGGTCGCCCGCCTCCTTGCGGCATCCGGCGCACCACTGCAGATGTCGCCCGAGCCGCTCGCGCTCGGGTTCGGCCAGGACGCCGATCGACATCTCCGGCAGGAGCTCGCGCACCTCGAGGCAGGTCACGGCCGTTCCTTGTCCTGGTTGGCGCGCCGAACCTTGATCAGCGCCGTGCGGAGCCGGGTCTTGACCGTGCCCAGCGGGATTCCGTCGCTCTCGGCGATCTCGCGCGCGGTCAGCCCGCCGAAGTAGGCGCGCCCCAACAGACGCTTCTCTGCGTCGGAAAGCGACTCGAGGGCGCGGATCGCGGCGTCGCGCTCGATCAGCGGCTCCTCTTCGTCGACCCAGCCGATCTCGGGGACCTCCTCGACAAGGACCAGATGCGGCCGGGTGACGCCGGTCTCGCGCCGGAGGCGATCGACGGCCAGGTTGTGGGCGATCGTCATGAGCCACGTGGACAGGCGGCCACGGGCGGGGTCGAAGCGCGCGGCCTTTCGCCAGGCGGCGAGGAAGACGTCCTGGGTCAACTCCTCGGCCGCCTCCGCGCTCCCCAGGAGACGAAGGCCCAGCGTGAAGATCGGGCGGGCGTACCGAGCGTAGAGCGCACGTACCGCGTCCTCGTTCCCCGCAAGCAGCCCCTCCACGAGTTGTTGCTCCTCGCGTGCGAGGAGCGGACCTTCCGGCCGGTTGCTCACCCGGTCTCCTTCCAGGTATACGCCCGCCGCGCCGCCGGGAGCTTTGCGGGAGGCTTTCGTCATGATGCCATGCCCAGGGGAGTTCGACGGTGGAGGCCCGTAGGCTCAGTTCCCGTCGGCGGAGACGTGCTGGTAGTCCCTGGCGCCCGACCAGGATCCGCCCCATCCCCAGCCGATCCGCCGGAACGCTCGGACGACGAGCCCGCCCGCCACGATCATGCCCGGGCGAACGTCGCTGCGATCCAGGTACCGGCGGCCGCGCCCGGGCACGACGCGCCCGCCGTCCACGTACGGGTTCTCGACCGGGTTGATGTCGATCGCGCGCCCGAACGCGTGCTGCGACCAGGTGCTGGTCCCACGCACGTACCGGCAGTTGAAGGCCGAGGTGTTGTCGTGCCGCATCGAGGCCCGGTCGTCCGCCCCGAACCGGTCGACCAGCCGGACGCGTCGGATCGGGAAAGCCCGCCGGTACAGGCGTTCGAACACGCCGAGGACCTCGTCCGCCCAACGGCGGTGGATCACCAGACGTCCGCCGTGCACCCGTCCGTCGAACCCGACGTAGGTGACCCGGACCAGGCGCAGGACCCGGATCGGCACCGGGCATCCCGGGTGCCAGGACGACCCGATCATCAGCCGTCGAGTGTCGCGATCGATGCGCGAGACCGACCCCTCGAACGGTGGGTCGGGCTCCCCCGCGGCCGCTCCCGAACCGGAGCCGAACGCCACCAGGCACACCACGACGACGAGGGGGCGCCGCACGCCCGCAGCATAGGCACCGCCGTCACGGGGGTGGTGGGATGATGCAGGTGATGAACGCGACCGTCGCGCGTCGCCTGCTCGTCCCGTTCGGGATCGCGCTCGCGGGCCTCGCGCTCGCGGTTCCGAACGCGGCGGCCCAGGCGGCTCCGCCCCAGGTGGTCGAGCTGCGGATCGACGGCGTGGTCGACCCCTTCGTCGCCAACCACGTCGAGGGTGGCATCGAGGACGCCGCGAACACGGGTGCGGACGCCGTCCTGATCACGCTGGACACGCCCGGCGGCCTGGACTCGTCGATGCGCCAGATCACCCAGGCGATCCTGAACGCGAAGGTGCCGGTGATCGGGTACGTCTCGCCGTCGGGGGCCCGGGCCGCGTCGGCCGGCACGTTCATCCTGCTCTCGACCAACGTGGCGGCGATGGCGCCGGCCACCAACGTCGGGGCGGCGCATCCGGTCGGGCTCTCGGGCGCGATCTCCTCGGAGAAGGCCGAGAACGACGCCGCGAAGTACATCGTGAGCATCGCCGAGGAGCGCGGCCGCAATGCCGAGTGGGCCGAGTCGGCGGTCCGGGACTCGGTCAGCGCGTCGGCGGAGGAGGCGCTGCAGCTCGGCGTGATCGACCTGATCGCGCCGGACGTGCCGACGCTGCTGAACGAGGTCGACGGCACCACCGTCCAGGTGTCGGGGCAGCCCGAGACGCTCCACACCGCAGGGGCCACGGTGAGCGACGACCCGATGGGGTTCTTCGCCGGCTTCCTTCACGGCCTGCTGGATCCGAACCTCGCCTTCATCTTCTTCTGGCTCGGGCTCGCGTTCATCGTGGCCGAGTTCTTCGTGCCGGGCGGGATCGTCGGCACGCTCGGCGTCCTGATGCTGGTGACCTCGCTGGTCGCGCTCGGGACGCTTCCGGTGCAGCTGATCGGCGTGGTGCTGCTGGTGGCGTCGATCGTGTTCTTCGTCCTGGAGCTGATGCATCCGGGGGTGGGCCTGCCGGCGATCGCGGGCATCGTGTGCCTGGTGCTCGGCGGGCTGTTCCTGTTCGACACGACGGTGCCGGGGGTGTCGGTCTCGCCCTGGGTGATCGCGCCGGTCGCGGTGTTCGCCGGCTTCTTCTTCCTGGTCGCGATCCGAGCGGCGATCCGGATGCGACACCGGGCCGTGGTCACGCGCGACGAGCAGCTGATCGGCGTCGAGGGCGTCGTGCTTCGCGACCTGCGTCCCCGCGGCGTCGTGCAGATCGCCTCCGAGCACTGGACCGCCGAGGCCGTGCGCGGCACGCCGCGCAAGGGCGAGCGCGTTCGGGTGGTGGGGATGGACGGACTCAAGCTCAGGGTCGAGCCCGTGGAGGCCCGGGCCACGACGCCCGGCGGGCAGCCAGCAGAGCCGACCGGAGAGCCAACCGGGGTACCGACTGGAAGGTCGACTGGAGGGGAGGAATCGACGTGATCCCGCTGATCATCGCAGTCGGCATCGTCCTGCTGCTGCTCATCTTGATCGTCCCGCAGATGATCAAGATCGTTCGCGAGTACCAACGCCTGATGGTGTTCCGTCTCGGGCGCGCGATCGGCGCGAAGGGGCCGGGGCTCGTGATCCTGATCCCGTTCGTGGACAAGGGCGTGTGGGTCGACCTGCGCGAGCTCTACCTGGAGATCCCACACCAGGCCGCGATCACCGAGGACAACGCGACGATCTCGATCGACTTCATCGTGTTCTACCGGGTCGTCGACGCGCGGATGTCGGTGGTCGAGGTCGGCAACTTCGCCGGCGCCGCCCAGAACATCGCCGCGACCACGCTGCGTTCGGTGGTCGGCGACATGTCGCTGGACGACGTGCTCGCCAAGCGCGAGGCGATGAACGAGATCCTGCGCAACAAGCTCGACGAGGTTACGGAACGCTGGGGCGTGAAGGTCACCAACGTCGAGATCCGCGAGATCATCCCGCCGCCGCAGGTCCAGGACGCGATGACGCGCCAGATGTCGGCCGAACGCACCCGCCGCGCCGTGGTCACCGAGGCGGAGGGCGCCAAGCAGGCAGCGATCACGGTGGCCGAGGGCAACAAGCAGTCGGCGATCCTGAACGCCGAGGGCGACCGCCAGGCGGCGATCCTTCGGGCCGAGGGGTTCGCCCTGGCGCTGGCGCGGATCTTCGAGACCGCGCAGGGCGTCGACGGCAAGACGATGTCCCTGCAGTACCTGGAGGCGCTCAAGCAGATCGGACAGTCGCCGTCGACGAAATTCGTGATCCCGATGGAGTTCACCCACCTGCTCTCTGGCATCAGCTCGTTCGCCGAGCGCACGTTCGGGGACGGACAGGCGGACGGCCGGGGAGGCGCCTGACCGTCCCGCACCCGGAACCCACACCTGCCGCTCGGTGTAGACGGGGATGACCGACCGAGTGGAGGGCCGTCCACTGGAGGACGTCGGGTTCGCACGCCTGGACGACGTCGAGCTCGTCGGACGCGCCCGGGACGGGGACGTCTCGGCGTACGGCGAGCTCGTGGAGCGGTACCGGGAGGTGGCGTTCCGCACGGCATGGCTGATCACGCGAAGCTCCGCAGACGCCGAGGACGCCGCGCAGGAGGCGTTCGTGAAGGCCTTCTACGCGCTCGGGCGCTTCCGGTTGGGCGAGGCGTTCCGGCCGTGGATCCTTCGGATCGTCTCGAACGAGGCCAAGAACCGGCGCCGATCGCTCGGCCGGCGCGAGCGCCTCACGGTGCGGCTCGCGCAGGACCGCGGCTCGGGGGACGCGGCCCCGTCCCCCGAGACCGCGGCCCTCGGGAGGGAGGATCGGGAGGCGCTCCTCGCGGCCCTGGACGGGCTCCCCGAACGCGAACGCCTCGTCGTGACGCACCGGTACCTGCTGGAGCTCTCGGAGGGCGAGACCGCCCGCGCGCTCGGCATCCGGCCGGGGACCGTCAAGTCGAGGCTCTCGCGCGGGCTCGGCCGCCTGCGGGCGGCGATGGCGAACCCCGAGACGGAGGCACCGGACGATGGCTGACCGAACGCTGACGGACGAGCAGCTCTCGAACGCCCTGGTGGCGCTCGGGCGCGACCTCGCGTACCCCGAGACGCCGCCCCTCTCCGGCGCGGTCACGACCCGGCTGGCGACCGAGCGCGCCCGCGGGACGCGGCCCCGCATGCCCGGACTCGCCCTGCTGAACCGCCGGAGGGTCCTCGTCCTGGTCGCCGTCGGCGTGCTCGCCCTCCTGGGGATCGCCGCGGCGGCCCGCCTGGCGATCGGCGCGTTCGAGATCCGCGTCCAGCCCAACGCCACGCCGTCGGCGTCGCTCCCGCCGGTCGAGCCGAGCGCGATCGGCGACCCCGTCTCGGAGGCGGAGGCGATCGAGCGGGTCGGTTTCCAGCCCGCGCTGCCGCCCGGGCCGGCGCCCGACGAGGTCTACGTGATCGACACCGAGTTCGGGGACCCGGGCGTCCTGTACGCGTGGCGCCCGAGCGCGACCTACCCTCGGATCGAGGGCACCGAGTGGGGCCTCGTGCTCATCGCGGCCCAGGGCGACCGGGAGTTCGCGACCAAGACCGTGAACCGGTTCGATGCCCTGGTCGACGTGAGGGTGAACGGGCGGCCCGCGGGCTGGATCCCGGCCCCGCACGAGATCTCGGTCTCGACGGACGAGGGCTCCGAGACGTTCTCGGTCACGGGCAACGTCCTGATCTGGCAGGCGGGCGACCTCACCTACCGGCTCGAGACCGAGCTCGGGCGGGCCGAGGCGATCGCCCTGGCCGAGTCGATGGGCTGAGGGAACCGGGCCCGGCCCAGCGGTGTAGACGGTTCGACAGCCGGTCGAAGAGATGAGAGGAGGCCGCATGACCCGCCGAACCGGGATCCTCGCCGCCGCCGCGTTCCTCGCCGCCCTGATCATGCCCGCCGTGCCCGCGGCGGCCGGGGGCGGCTGCCACACGGGCGCGACCCAGGGCACGGGAGACACGGTCGAGATCGTCGACATGTGCTTCACGCCCTCGAACCTGACGATCCAGCCGGGCGACTCGGTCACCTTCGCCAACACCGACGCGATGATCCACAACGTCAACGGCAACATGTGGGGCCACTACGACGATCTGAACCCCGGCAAGTCCTTCACGGCGACGTTCGACCAGCCGGGCATCTACCCCTACGCCTGCAACTACCACTTCGGCATGACCGGTGCGATCGTTGTCGGCGAGGGCCTGGGCGCGGGCAACGGCGAGACCGTCCAGGTGTCCTCGTTCCAGCCCTCCCCCGCCGTGCAGGTCCGAACGGTGACCGAGCCGGCGAGCTCGGGACCGATCGCGATCGGGTGGGCCGGCGGCGCGGTGCTCGGCCTGGGGATCGGGCTTGGGGTCGCGGCCCTGGTCCGACGCAGGGGCAACGGAACCGCCTGATCTGATCAGGTGGGAAGCGGCACCCTGGCCTGCTGGAGCTGCAACGTGAAGTCGTGCGGGTTCGACGAGACCGACAGCGCCGAGTCGACCGTGACCTTCCCCTGCTTCACCAGCTCCAGCAGGCTCTGGTCGAACGTGCACATGCCGTAGAAGCCGCCCTCGGCGATCACGTCGTGGATCTCGGCCGTCTTGTCGGCCTCCGAGATGCGTTCGGCGATCCGGCCCGTGTTCACCAGGACCTCGTGGCACGGGACCATCGAGCCGTCGGGCGTGGGGACGAGCCGCTGACACACGATCCCGCGAAGGGCGCCCGCCAGCGTGAGCCGGATCTGCGTCTGCTGCGCGGGCGGGAAGAAGTCCACGATGCGGTTGACCGTCTCGGTCGCATCCACCGTGTGCAGCGTCGAGAGCACGAGGTGGCCGGTCTCGGCCGCCTGCAGCGCGGTCCGGACCGTCTCGGTGTCGCGCATCTCGCCGATCAGGATCACATCGGGGTCCTGGCGGAGCGCCGCCCGGAGCGCCGACAGGAAGCTCTCGGTGTCGGTGCCGACCTCGCGCTGGTTGATCGAGGCCACGTCGTCGCGGAACAGCACCTCGATCGGGTCCTCGACCGTGACGATGTGGCTCTGGCGGTGGTGGTTCAGGTGCTCGATCATCGCGGCGAGCGTCGTGGTCTTGCCCGAGCCCGTCGGCCCGGTCACCAGGACCAGGCCGCGCGGCTCGTCGGCCAGCCGACGGATCACGTCGGGAAGGCCCATCTCCTCGAAACCCGGCCCGCCGAACCGGAGCTTCCGCAGCACGGCGGAGACCGACCCCCGCTGGCGGAACACGTTGACCCGGAACCGCCCGACGCCGGGCAGCGAGTAGGCGAAGTCCACCTCGCCGGAGGCGCGGAATCGTTCCACGCGCTCGGCCGGGACGATCTCCTCGCCGATCGCCTCCATCTCGTCGTGGGTGAGCGGCGCTCGCTCGAGCGGGACGAGCGACCCCGCGTCGCGGAACTTCGGGGGCGTGCCCACCTTCACGTGCAGGTCCGAACCGTCGCGCTGGACGAGCTCGGCCAGCCAGCCGTTGAACTCCTCGATGATGCCGGCGCCCTCGGCCGCGGCCAGATGTGGGCGGGTGGCTGTGTCTCGTGGTGCGGGTCCGGGATGCGGGTCGGTCGGCTCGGCGGGCGGACGGACGTCGTCGGTCTGGTGCGGTTCGATCACTTCGGACCCTCCTGGAGGCACGTTCGGACGGCTTCGGCAGCCTTCTGTATCGGCCGGACCGTGCCTGCGCCTGAGGGGGTCAGGTGCGGAGCGCCGTCACCTCGAGCCGGCACGTGGCCCGCTCCGCGAGCGGCTCGAACGCGTCGAGCGCCAGCGGCGGCTCGAGCGCCCCGAGCATCCCCTCGACCAGGCCGCGGTGGATCGTGCACACCAGTTCCCGGTGTTCGTCCAGGAGCTCCCGGAACGGACAGTCGCGCAGGGTGACCTCGACGGCGCCGTCGTTCGCGCGGCGGAAGCGCGGGTCGAACCCGGCGGAGGCCATCGCCTCCTGCAGGACGGCGAGGTTGTGGCGGGCGGCGGCGCGGGTCCCGGGCTTCGGCACGCCGCGGGCGGCGA
>Ga0081455_10005780_pt1 | contig 13483 bp, 16 predicted proteins | sample TabmetS3T2R1_FD_70207 | JGI IMG/M metagenome (GOLD analysis project Ga0081455, IMG submission 70207) | Tabebuia heterophylla rhizosphere microbial communities from the University of Puerto Rico - S3T2R1 | ecosystem: Host-associated > Plants > Roots > Rhizosphere ... | reverse complement strand
AACGCCAGAACGACATGCATACAATAGCAAATAAAACTTTTGATTTCTCAAGTACTACAATAAGACAGCTAATGAGAGACGGATATGAAGAGGGGCTAAAGCAGGAAACTAGATTACTTCAAGTGTGGGACTCGGAGCATCCAAGATAATTAACAGTAGCATTAGCGGGTCTAGATCATTTATAATACCGAAATTTTGCTAATTCGTCCTTGGTAAAGAGGCTAGCCGGCAGGACATTAGAATGAGAATTAAAAGATGCTAAAAAAACAAACATTATTCATTGGAATATTTAAGAACGTTTTAGCAAGAAACTACTTTTGCAAAAAATATGTCAAAGCATAGTGCTTGAACTCTTTTATGTCTTCAAGTGGAGCTTCTTTATCCCAGTCTCTATCATGACTCATTATTGTATTACTGGCTTTACATCGACACTTAAATCTGATCGATTCCGTCCCATAAATCCAATTGCCAGAAATTCTTCCGTGGCGAAGACTTTCATTGATATTCGATTTTGGGTTGAACATCGATATACAGAACTGAAAAAATCAGTTTCTAGTACCTTTTCTGGGGTTGGACTTTTCTTGTATAACATTACGCATTTTTTTTATTATGTCTTAAACACAGATACTATCTAGAGCAGCATAGTTCAATAAACTGAAAACGCATTATAACCTGTAACGAGATATATCTCTGCTAATGGTAATGACCCCCCCCTTTACCTACGGGTTTCTAACCCCCCTTTGGCCCAGTGTAATTAGTTCTCAAATGGGATACTCTGACCAGAATCTAATTCCGGCATTAATGACCCATGTCATTGCCGAATTTATGATGATTCATTCAGAATAGACTACTCTTTATTGTCTAGCATCAGATCCGCTTTAAATTCTCGCAGCGTATATATAGCTCGTGTCCAAGTCACAGACTTGAAATGAAAGTTCATTTAGTCCTTGTTGCTGTCATATCTACGCTTGTTGTCTCAAGCCCATCAATTAGTAATTATGGTTATTTTGACATTACTAAAGTAGTATATGGTCAGTCAGTTCCAGACCAAACGAATTCCAATGCTACGAATTCTATAAATCCTCAGGATATTCCATTAGAAAAAGTCCATGTAGGTGATATTGATGTTGCGTACAAAATGTTTGGAAACGGAGAACCCCTAATACTTTTCAATGGCGCCTCTGATAATATGGATGCCTGGGATCCGTCTCTTCTAAACGTTCTTTCCTCAAATCACACAGTGATTGTATTTGATCAGCGTGGAATTGCAAATACAACAGCTGGTTCCAAACCATACACTCCTGAGCAACTAGCAAACGATACAGCTGGTTTACTTGATGCTCTGAAAATACCAAAAGCGGATGTTATGGGATATTCTCTTGGATCTTACATAGCACAACAGCTTACAATGATGTATCCAGATAAAGTTAACAGTCTTATACTTGTTGGTTCATCATGTGGCGGAAAAGATCATACTCCTAAACCACCTGAGTTTATAAAATTGCAATCCGATATTGTAAACAATTCTCTAAATAATATTCCAATGACTGCAGAGCAACTGAAATCGCTTGTAACTGCCTCATTAGGATCAGGATGGGTGAAACTACATCCTGAAACACTCCAGCAAGAACTAGGGAAAAACATTACATCATTACAACAATTGAAGCCTGGTTTGCCGCCTGAAATAGCGAATGATCAGAATAACTTAGGAAAGCATTGGGAGGACAACCCGAGTTGGAGTGGTACTTGTGATGAGCTTGCGAAATTGGCTATACCCACGTTGGTCATGACTGGAACAGATGATAATATGTACCAGCCACATGTCAATTCTTTAAAGATTGTAGAAAAGATTCCAGGAGCTTGGCTCGTACAGGTCAAAAATGCAGGTCATGCAATAGTGGATCAATATCCGGCTGAAGTTGGTGAGATATTAAATACATTCCTATCAACTGTTCCAAATAATTGAACCAGCCATTGAATGAAGCTGAAACTGATTTCAGGATCTAGCTATGACGTGATTCTATAGACTGAAACATTTTTTCAGGTATAATATCTCTCAGATTGGTTTGAGCGCCTTTACCTACAGGAATCTAACCTTTTGCCGCACTAATACGCGGTTTCAGATATTTCTAGATACCTTAAATACATTGAAAAAATATCCAATAACTGACCAGCTTGAGATTGGTTGATGGGACAATATCAAGCCAATTATCGACTAAATTCTACGTCACTAAGATCCATGGTATTGCTATATCCGCTCTCTCTCAAATAATTAATTGTCTTGATTGAAAAATCAAATATTTTGTTTGATATAGTATTTTCATCATTCTTGCGGTTTATACGTACTACATTCCCTATTTCAAACTGTCCTTCAAGAATATCAGAATATTTTCTAGGTATCATTGCCAGGCCATGGTTCATGGTGTTACTATTTAAAAGATTGTTTATGACATCGTCCTTTGCCCCGTAATCTTTTGCAATCTTGATCAACTCTCTCGCTAGGTCGACATAGTCTGATACAAGTAGCAAAGCCTCCTGCTCTCGTTGTGTTCTATCAGAAAATGTTATGTCAGCATTTCTGTTTACTACACCATCATGGTCCCAAGGTATTGCATCTTGCTTAACCGGATGAACGTTGACTATACACATTTCTAATTTAGGAACAGTATCTTTTAATCCTTTTACTCTGAGCCAATATTTACGGTGTAGTCTAACAATTTGCGTAAAGGGAGTATTACTCATTATTCCACCATCCCAGAAGTAACGGATATTTTTCTCATAGCTTGCTTTATTGTCATTGTAACTTTCGACCACCAAAGGGGTATAACTATAATTGATAGGTACAGACGCACTTGCAATTACGTGCTCTGACGTTATTCCATCATTGTACCGTATGATATGTTGAGGTTGTCCCACTTCTTTCCCGTCTTGAGTAATATATTTTCCATATTCAGATTTCCTAGTGCCATCTTCCGTTTCGTAACTGTCAAATGCTACAGCAGCTCCCTCTGCCACGTCAACACTCATGAGTATGAGTCTTGGTTGGAATAATGATGATGTTGATTTCTCATCGAAATTTGTAGCTATTGGAAATTTTGCGAATCTCTCAAGACTTCTTTTTAATGGTTCACTATCAAAGCGATACCATATATTTTGAAAATCAAAAAACCTGGTATCAATATGCGGGACTAATGGGGAAAATACAGTAGGTATTCCTGAGATCGAAAATTGCTTTGCTGAATAATATCTTCTTGCGGCTTCCCCAGAGGCGATAATGGGATTTACATTGTTATGTAAATAATCCCACCAAGCTGTAAAACCAGGAATTTGGTCTGATGGAGACTTCCAAGATAAATACTCCCAAAACTCATTCAGTCTTTCCGAGGAACCCTCCCATGTATTATTTTCAACTACATAGCTTACAATTATAGCAGCATTAATTGCACCTATTGACGTTCCAGCCACGATATCTAAAAATGGTCTATCTCTAATCCCTCTTTCTTTGTCCCTTTTAGTGAGCCTTTCATATAATGCCCGGTAGACTCCCGCTTCATATGCACCAAGTGAGCCTCCACCTTGCAAGACTAGTGCTCTTTGGCTTTCTTGTAACTTGCTCATATGAACCGAGTTGGAAAAGGATATCAATAAAATTTTGACTCTATTTCTATGACTTGAGTCCAACGAGGACTTAGAGACGACCGAATATTACATTGTAACGAAGTGATTTACAAATCATCTCATAGGAAATATGGTTCATTGGATCCTGTCATGGGGGATGGTGTTGGAAAAAATTAACTCCTCTTTTAAGAAATGGTGGTCATATTGTTTACACACCAACTCTCACCGGACTAGGCGAAAGGACTCATTTGGTAGGTAGAGATATTGATTTGTATACTCATATCCTCGATATCGTTCAAGTTTTTGAGTATGAAGAACTTGATGAAGTAATTTTAGTTGGCCATAGTTGGGCCTTAAGAGAAGAAGGTACGGAATGGCTTGTTGTTCCATATGAACCAGAAGTTTGGGTTGTTACAGATCCTGTCGACTTAAGATGGATGATATCAAGATTATCTCCTATGCCATGGCATACTCATGATCAACCAATAAGATTAACTAATCCAAAAACCATCAACATTCCCCGAAGCTACATATCATGCATAGATTATGATAATTTTCATTTTATGGCTCAGAGGGCAAAATCTGCAGGTTGGGATTATCACGAATTAAAAACAGGACACGATGCGATGATTACTGTTCCAGATAAACTAGTACAAATACTTGAATCGTTAGTGCAGTAGTTGAGAAAGGTGCGCACAACCTCAAAGAAAGGAGGCCGTAATCAAGTGACCAGATTTCTGATAGTAATTAATTATTGCATATAGTAGATCTCTAGTCAAAATTAAACGGTCAGTATTAGTTAGATATTATGATTGAACCTATAAATCATGTCAAAAATGGTTCACACTCCCTTGGGCCCACTTTAAAGTGGCTTCAATACTACTATAATCGGCTTATGCGATGCGGATAACAAAGATGTTAGAGGAAAGACATTTCAAATATCATTACCTGGCAATTCATATCGCATATTCATAGAAGGCCTCAAGTCTCGAGTTACAAAAGCTGCACACAGTTAGCTCTCCTAGAGTACAAGAAGCAATTGAATCTAACAAGCCCTGATGACCTGCTAATCCATCAAGTGAGTCCATACCACCATGACTATACTTATTAATTGCTAACCTCCTTCTATCCACCCGTCTATATCCATGAATTTTACGTTAACTGTCACCGGGACGTCTATCATATCCTCGAATTTGCTTTGTTCACTATCTGGTATTTCTATGATTAGTTTACCATCTTGTTGCTGTTTGGAAACACGACTTAAAAATTCAACTATCTTCATTACATATATCTAACTTCCTGAAATCAACTTCGCATATTATGCCTATAAAATTATCTAGAGACAACTGGTGCCTTGTCATATGTGTTAATAGAGCTAATAGCAAGTGGTTGTCAATTCGTCTAGGGTTTGGGACCGTAAGACCTGGTGACAACCACCATAGAGTCCTTTTGCCTCAGCTGTCCATTTTTTCCTTATGGGTGACAATATATTACGGTACCAACTTACTTAGGTCTTACTAATTTTACTTATTTACCTAGTTCTATGTCAAACCATCTACTTTGTGTTAAGCTGATAGGAAAAGGAATAACTAGGCGCCACCTATTTCCTCTTCCTCATTTTCTGATTTTTCAAAATCAACAGAACTGATTTGCACACCAGTTGCTAAGCTCTTTAATGTGTCCTTTATAATTCTCTCTGCGTCCTCTCCTTTTATGTCAGATTCTGTGGTGAACTTTGCAAAGATTTTATAAGTTGCCATGCCTCCTAATAATCTATATTATTCTTTTTGCTTATTATCTGTTATCCAGTTTAACTTCTTTGCGGGTGTTGAAAAGCACTAGAATAGACGAGCCAACAATAGCATAAACTATTTTACAAGGTTCTAGTTATTCAAGCCTGTGACCCTAATCAATCCGGATTACAACTGGGAAAATCGTGATGTCCTGTATTTATCAATAACAATCATTGCAGCAGTATTTTTGCTTCCTATTTCGGTTTCAATTCTCGGTGAATACTCTTTACATCATCACACATTAGCTATTGCCGATGTATATGCTCAACCCTATGTAGAGACAGTGAAGCATAGAAATCTAACAATTGATCTTGGTAATGGATTAAAGACTAACGCTCAACTAACTGTTCCCGCTGTGGGTGAGGGGCCATTCCCTGGCGTACTTTTTTTTGGGCCCGCCGGCGGTGGATCAGTACTTTCACCGACAACACCATACACTCCTATGGCTGAGTATCTTTCAGAAAGAGGATTTGCCGTTCTTAGATATGACAAGCCGGGTGTTGGACTCAATTCCACAATAATAGATAGTAATGCATGGGGCAACCTTACATTTGACAATATGAAGCAAAACGCTGAGAAGGCTTTATCGGTACTGTTACAGCAACCTGAAGTGAACGCAACTAAAAAGGCAACATTGATTGGACATAGTGAAGGTACTAACTTCCCTCCAAGAGTTGCAGTCGATAACCCAGATAAAGTCAGAAATATAATTCTAATGGCTCCAGTGGCCGGAAATTGGAGGACTGATATAATATATTTCCAGGAAGTTGCTAAGCCTCTTCTTTATGCTGAGAACATATTAGATAAAGGTCATCTTGGACAGATATCAGTGAAGGAAGCATCAAAAGATCCTATCTTTCAGACTTTGGTTGGTGGGAACCTAACTCAACTTCTTCTTAACCCGACTAACGTTACTGATAATAATCGCACCGGTACATTGCCTGAACAAAAAAACAACACGAATGATGACTTGATTAGTATTGAAGGTGTGCTTAAGCCTGCACTTGTAAGAATATACGAAAATGAAACATCTTTTAATGCATCACGGCTGTCTGAGAAATGCGTAAACATCTATGGTTGCCCTAGTATTGGAAAATCTTTTTCTGCCCTAAGTAGTGTCAATAGCATGATAGGGAACATAACTTCTAATACTGGTATCCTCATACTCATAGGAGAAAATGATAGCCAAACCCCTCTTAATCAAGCGCTACTAATGCAACAAAGATTAACAGAAGTAGATCATCCTGACCATCAAATTATTGTCTATCCAGATCTTGGACATACATTTGTCCCTTCCAATCAATGGATAAGCTCATATGGTCAAATACCAGAATATGTATTTCAGGATATGTTTGAATGGCTTACTTCTCCGGCAAGAGATGTCAATGAATAAGTACACAGTAAAAACTTAAGATAATAATCCTTTACTATTTAAGAGAATCTATTCAGAAAGGTAATATTACTTCGGACCCCCTTTGAACCGTAGGAATAATTGTTTTAACATAATATAGTATCTTTTAACTAAACTTTGATCTATTTGTAATTGAGCAGAACTTAAACTAAAAAGATGTAAATATGCTCCATTCATAACACATCACATGTCAGCAGTCACAGACGACCAATTTAATCAATTCATTGACGATAGTAAATGGCTCCAGAAAAATTACAATGTATTGATTAAAGAATTTAATTTAGAATATGTTGCAATTAAAAATCACGAGGTAGTGGCGCATGGCAAAGAGATGAACGATTTCGAACGTGTCTTAAAACAACTCAACATAGACCGTTTAGATGTCGTGGTTGAATATATAAGAAACAAGAGAAACGAGGTGTAGCGCAATTGTACATTGAATGCTATAAATGTTTTAATGATCAGAGATATTATGTACCTGCATTTGTAATTTCCAAACAGCCAGAATCAGTTTTTAAGATTAATTTTTTGGTCGACACTGGTGCATCGAGTACACTAATTAGCTGGAATGATGTACCGTATTCAACACTCAAGACAAATCTACGTGAAGGAAGAACATTTACCGGAATGGGAGGAAGTGTTAAAGCATTTATTTTGTCCAATTGCAGCTTATTTTTGTATACAGATGTTGGCATATACAACCTACCTGTTAGCGAACTCGATCTTTCAAATTATCTCACAGTGGATGGTAGACTATGTCCACCCGTCGCCAGTGTTTTGGGTATTGATATTCTAAAGAATTTTGATTTCTCCTTTTCGGATGATTTAGAAAGACTTTTTTTAACTCGAAGCAACAGACGATAGTTATTTGCCTAAAGTTATTTCTGAAAGAAATGGCTAATTCAGGTTTTCGATCTGTTGTTGTGTGCATGTTGCCGTTTTACAGTCTGGGACCTTTTTCTCTACCTTTTTTCAGAATGTATCTACTGGCTAGGTAAGTCGCAAAGGCTGAGGCTATTGCAATAGCAATTCTTCTATTAATTGACAATATTTGTAACCCCTTGGAATTTGCATTTTTGAACTAGTTATAACTTTGTCTTTTCATTCCTGTCGCTGCCGTTCTTCCTAAATTCCTATGAGAGGTCGCACAATATCCGCAAAAGTCTTGAATATTGCCTTTAGTATGACACATACACTCGCATCCACTACCTATCGAAAAATTACTCCTTCGTTTCAATTAAAATTCTATATGTTCTAAGCGCGAACCAATATAATAGCATTCCTGTACTATAGCAATCCCCGTCTGTAATCTAATAATAACGGTTTTAAGTAAATCCATAAATCGGGTTATATTCACTAATTATTGTATAATAATATTTTTTGTACAGATCTTCTTATATATAAGGAATATAGTTGCAGCATATAAGCGAACTCAGACCTGGAATCCATACACTTAAGTAGTTGACTACCCTACTAATAATGATGAAAAAGGAAGAAATTGCATTGTATGCCGTGATAACGACAGAAGAGATGTTAGTCAACGTCTGAGATTGTTTTCAAGAAGAGTGAACGAATAGCTTTCATATGGATGAAATTTGCTAGGATAATTGATACTTGTTTTAGGTTCGCAAATTAACATCGTAGTTTCTAATTGGAAGACACGCTCTGATTATTTTGATATAAAATGCTTTACCTAAATCAGACATGATTCCATTGTCAGAACATACTGACCGTGTTAACATATGTGTTAGTAAAATATATAATACAATATATGTTGTGTGATAACCTTTCTTGACACAAAATAGTTTCCCACTAAGGCAATGGCATATCAATCATATGGAAAAAATAGTTCTAAGGTTTATAACAGGCCTCTCTCCAAACGCTACCGCTTGGGAGAAAAAGATGTTCAAGCGTTATGGTAAACTAACCAATATTTGTAGACAAATCAACTATGACATCAAACAGGGAGCTACGAACGATCAAGTTCTTTTATTTTTACAGAAGATTAGAAATGATACTTACTTTACTCAACTTAGAGGGATTGATGGTTCACTAGACAGATTAGACGAATTAGAGAATGAATTTCTTCCTGATAAAAAGAAATATGATTGGTACTAATTGTAAATCTAAGGATCAGGATCTAATCTAAGTATTTACACAATAGCCTCATTTGAATTACCAATCATTAGTATGAATCTAAATATCAATTGAAGCGGCAATCTTGTTATGGTGTCCACTTAAACAACTAAGTGCTTATGTCAATCTAGTTATTTTATTTCATCCCATTTACGACCAGGACAGAGTAGCAACTTCTCGAATGATACCGATAAAGGAAATGTATTAGGTGTAAAATTTTCAATAGTCGCCGCGAATAACCATTATGCCAGCTTTGGTCCTGGAACGGTAACATTTTCAGACAATTAATAGGCCTAGAGGAAGCGAACTAGAGAGACAAATCTGTTACTACTGAAGATCTGGGAAAGGAGAATTACGAAGGCATGAATAAACCTCGTCTTAAGACTAAACAGACCAATCTGTCTGACTATTCCGAATTGAATTTTAACTGACAGTAATCTCAAATAATTAGTTACAGATTCCTGATTGTATTTTGTCCATCTAACAGACTTCGGACTAGATATCTTCCCATACCGTCTAGTTTCCACCTAAAATTTCAGGATCGTAATAACCATCATTGTAACCTATTTCATATCCTATGCACCATAGAATAGTAGTGTTTTTTTCTGAAGGACATCTATCATTGTGTTCTATGCCGTCTCGATGATCCTCTATGCCCTGAATCTTTCCCTTGTCGTAACCATCTCGATAGAATGGTGCAATTGACACGCCTTCGTCCACTGATGCAGTCATAGCCTGATTATCGACTATCATGATAGAAGAAATTGTTGTTAGAAAGACCACTATTACTATAACATTCAGTATTCGGGTTAACATCTACCTATCAATCCCAATTAGGTGTAAAAAGACTTAAGACTGATTATTACATTGTATCAGTGATGTACGTTTTGGAATGTCGAGAATCTGGCCTGGATTGTGAATTCGTCATACGAGGTAAAACATTCGAAGAGTTCATTGAAAATGGCGCGAACCATGCAATACTGAAACATGGCATGCGCGCCGAAGATTTGTACTCCGGTGATATCCCAACCAATCTATTGTGTCATTCCTTTAGTGAAGATATCGAAAAATAAGTCATCAGTGAGTAGATGATTTAGTTCCTGAATGATACAGGAAACGTACGAGAGTATTTTACCATCGGGTTACTTTCCACTTGACTCGCTCAAATACTCTTATGAGCCTCGTAGTGACCAGGAAGGATTTCGAGTCCCATTCCCATCGCTAAACTATGGGGTAAATAGAGACACCAAAGGCATTATCGCTTCATTTTACTATCAAAAGTACCATATTTAGAGTCTCTAAATGGCAAGTTTCTACTAAACCTTGGCTTCGCTTGGAAGCCAAAAAACCTTCATTTTGAACATCACTCGAGAGAGAGCGTCTCATCTATTTCCAATCATATCCAACTGCCTGAAATTTTTGGGAGGAAACTGAGCCCTCTGACTCAAGTGCAATAATCAGATTATTCATCCAAGGTAATTTTTGTGACTTCGTAAATCCTGTTACTATGATCAACCCTTTGATTTTACCGCCTTCTATTATCTTGCCCTTTTCATGGCCCCACCACAAATATTGGTCGCCTTCTCCGGATGTCGTCATTAAACCTTGCCAGGTGGCGTCAATAATGCCATGTGGATATTTAGTCACAATACCTGAGGCAAGATTTTCGCTATTTGGAAACCTCCCTTCTCCCCTAATTTCTGACGTGAAACTAATCTCTGTCGATACACCTTCAATTGGGTGTACCTTAGTTACTTTGACCCCTGTTATGTTTCCACTCTCTTCAAAGAGTTTTTCTCCCAAAACCATACCAGAGACCTTTTGACATGCTCGTATTTAAGAGAATTGCACGCATGTCACTAAATCAAAAAGTATTCGATAAATTTCCAACTAATAAGTTATTCACTAAGGATACGGTAAAAATTATTAAAGAAAATGTTACTCGCACCGACGTTCACCCACGATTCACTCTCGAAATTCAAGTTCAAGTCTAATCTATTATAAGTTGGAACCCGTTTTAAGAAATGGTAACGGTATGGATAGCCTTGGGTCAAGACAGATTTCGCTTGATCTGAAATGAATTAGATATGATGGTGCTTTCGAAAGCTCAGGTTATGCATTGAGTATGGGTAAGATCTTTGAATCCGGACACTGGGAATTCATGAAATATTGACTAATGCCAAGATTTACACAGATCTAGTAATAACTTAAGAGCCTGCCAATTAACATTGTCCAGAGGCATCTTGGTTCAAACTCTGCTGTACAAACTTGGTTAAAACTTAAGAATGATCATGATGAATACAAATGAAGTGGCTGCTACAATTTGCCGAAGAAAGAAAGAGTAATAACTTTAAGAATTGGCGAGAATGATTTTAATATAGTTGAAAATTTTGCGAAGGCCAAAGGATTGAGTGTCAGTGCATACATTAGCTCAGTTATCAAATCTCAAACAGAATATTTTATACCATTAGCCTCTACCGAAAAAGTATCCATACCGAAGAAGGCTCTGTCTTCACTATACTCATATGCTAGTAGAGATAGTTTAGATGACCTGTCAGATCAGTGGGCAATCGAACTAAAGCATGTTGTCCAACTTATATGGGGCGAACTAAATTTGCAGTCTTCTCTGGATGTTATATCCAAAGTATCCAAATACTTGTTGGGCACAGAGGCAAGAGTTATAACAAGTAGTAACATTACAAAAGACGCTGGTTATAAAGAAGGGAGCGAGCTGAGTAAGATCTTTAATTACAGAAACGGTGCCAGCGGTTTTAATACTTCAGATACTTTCTGGATTGTAATTAGGCACAACTTCGGAGAAAATTGCTCCTATTTTTGGAACAAAATGTTCATTCAGTTTCTTGAGAGTCTCAAGGATTCTGTAGATTTTATAACAGAATATGATGGAACATCAATTTCTATCAGATTAAAGGTAAAGTAATTAGCTTTAATGAGTGGAGCGTTCAGTATTAAGGTTCTGGCCTATATAGCGATCTGATAGAACAGAGATCTAAACCCCAGATATAAGACAGGGTGATGATCCCAAACTGTAGACGTGTACGATTACTTAAATTGTCATTCTAGTCTATGCATCGCGAAAAAAGAAACTGAGTAATGCATTTAGCGATTTCTTGAGATAGAGATTCAAGGCCTATTTTGTGTGATTTATTCAGTGCTTATTGAGTGCTCAAAAATATGTTATGATTGCATGGTGTTAGATAATTACAAATTATTATTTTGAGATTAACTGTCTAATCTTCATAATCAAATCCTCATTTTCAACAGCTTTACGAATGAATAGCTCTTTGTCTAATGTGCTATACTCTTTGCCTCTGTACTCCTCGTAGTAAAGTTCGCTTGCCGTAAGAAAACAAGCTTTTACAGAGGAATTTATCTGCTTAATTTCCCGGTATAATTCAAAGCCATTCATATCAGGCATTTTGATATCAAGTATAACCAAGTCGTAATAGCTAGATTTGAAACTGGACAATGCTTCTTTGGGTTCATTAAACGTATTAACTACAAATCCGTAGTGCTCTAAGAATATTCTGTAAAATTCAGTAAGGTCTGATTCATCATCTACTACCATGATTTGTTTTCCTCTTATCCATTCGTCCATTTACTAACACCCACGGCTTCTTGAGCCATCAGGTTATCAACTACTCCAACACTCAGCTCTTTGCAATATTGAAGATTATCTTGCATAATCCCAGTAATGAGCCGAATCGTGCAGCCTCTGGATTGACCATTCTTATCGCCTAAAAGGTCCCTTTTTTCCAGAGCATTCTTCATAAATTGTTCACCTCTACCCACAGCATTTTCAATACCGTGCATTAGATCCGTAACTTCTGCAAGAGTAATCGATTTGTCTTTCAAACTCTAAACCTCCATTATTTTTTGAGGCTGAATAAGGAACAATGTTGGTAACAATTGCCATTAATATCCAGCAGTAACCATACTAATAACTTATTAATAAATTAGAATGATGACAATGAATACAACTGATGCAGCTTGCTAGATTATTATTTCAATCGCCATGGCTACAATTTCTGCGCTAACACAGAAACCGTTGGTAATCTGATCCTTTGTGATAGATGCTAACTCTGACTTTCCCGTTGCTTGCCCTTGTGCTAATGTTTATTGTTTTTGCAAAAAATTTTAAATCATTAGCGTTAGATTTCTGGACGAGAAACCATTTATAATTCAGATATTTATCAATTCCAGGAAACTTCATCCATGAAAAGAAGTGGAAAACTGACTTTACCCATCGTCTTGGGTGTGATCTCTCTTCTGACCTTGTCCCTAATATTTTCGCCAACTTTGAACTCGGCGGTTAAGGCACAGGGTCAGAATCAAATGTCACAAGGGGTGCAGGAAAAGCTTGATCAGCTTGCACAAAAGTTTAGAGGACTGGTCAATAGTTCAGGCGCAAACCTATCGTTGCCACAGGGTGGTAATCTTTCAGAAAGATTGCAAGCGCTTGTGGACTCGGCTCAATTCAAAAACCTGTCACAGCAATTATCGC
>Ga0081455_10005779_pt1 | contig 13484 bp, 9 predicted proteins | sample TabmetS3T2R1_FD_70207 | JGI IMG/M metagenome (GOLD analysis project Ga0081455, IMG submission 70207) | Tabebuia heterophylla rhizosphere microbial communities from the University of Puerto Rico - S3T2R1 | ecosystem: Host-associated > Plants > Roots > Rhizosphere ... | reverse complement strand
AACCGTGACCTGGCGCAGGTGACCTGGGACCGCGACAGCGGGTTGGTGCAAAAGGGCTGGGTGACCCCGCAACAAGGCGATACCGATCGACTGACGCTGCAGGCGCGCGAGGCCGCGGTCGGCATCGCGCAATCCAACGTGGCGTCGCAGCGGGCCCTGCTCAAGGTGCTCTATCAGCAGAAGGACTATCAGAGCGTCGTGGCCCCGTTCGACGGTGTCATCACCCAGCGCAACGTCGACGTTGGAACCCTGGTGCAGGCGGACGCGACCACCGGCACGTTCATGTTCACCATCATGCAGGCGAACGTGATCCGCGCCCAGGTCTACGTGCCGCAGGACCAGGCCTACGGGCTCGCCCCCGGAGTCGGCGCGGTGGTGCGCGTGCCCGAAATCCCGGACCGCACCTTTCCCGGCAAGGTCACCCGCATCGCCGACGCATTGCAGCCCGGCACGCGGACGCTGCTGACCGAGGTCGATATCCCGAATCCCGACGGGGCGCTGTCGCCCGGGATGTATTGCACCATCGAGCTGCACATCCCGCGCAAGACGCCCAGCCTACTAGTGCCCGCCGACGCGGTCATTTTCAACAGCGGCGGGCTGCAGGTCGCGGTGGTCGAGAACGGCGTCGCCCACATCCGAAAAATATCGGTATCGCGCGATCTCGGCACCGAGATCGAGGTCCGCGACGGGGTCAACCCGGGCGACCAGGTCGTCCTCAACCCGCCGGTCGACCTCGCCGACGGCGCCAGGGTCGTGGCCCGCTCCGACGATAAGCCCGATGCAAAAAAGACCGCTTCCTCGTCCTGATGCGCTCCCGCTCGTCAAACACGCCGTCCGAACAGCGCGATGGCGGCGAGCGGGATGAGCAAACCCAGCAGCGCGGCGATAATGAGCAGTGGGCCAAGCTCCGCATAGTTGCCGCGTCCCACGACGAAGATCTCATTGAGATACTTGGTTTGCAGCTGGCCAGCCACCAGAGCCATGTTCATCAGGGACGCCATGAGGGCGAACCAGGTCGCCCGGTGTCCTGCCGGCGCGTAGAAGGCAATCAAGCTCAGGAGCGGAATCATGCTGAGCTGCGCGAACGGTGAAGACGTTGCGGCATCGATCACGGCGATGGTGCGTGCGCCGAATCCGAACATCGCTTCCGTCCAGTGGCTGAGGCCGTAGAACAGCCCGATATTGGGCAGCGACAGCACGGCGCCGGCCACAGCGAGCCAGAACAGGATCTTGGTGACAGAATATTCGGTCAATTGCTTGCTGAACATCCACATCGCCACGATCGCGATGATCGCCGCGGTCTGGCGCAGCGTGCCGTAGAACGCCTCGTCGAATTTGAGCTCGTCCAGCGTCCACCAGAAATAGCCGTCGCCGACCGAGGGCGTCGCGCGGAACGCGAAGATGATGATGCTGGTGAACAGAATGGCGCGTCGGGTCCTCGCGTCGAGCTCTTTGGTGACGAGGACCAGCATCGTACAGATCACGCCCATCGACAGCGCGAAGACCAGCTCCTGGTTATATGGGACGGACCCGAGTGCGAGGACGAGGATCGCCGCCCCGAACGCCGCGCCACCGCCGAGAATGCGCCAATCGAGCGGTCGGCGCTCACTCGTCTCGGAGCGGATCAACAGCACGCCGATGACGGAAACCGCGGGAACGACCAACCCGACGAGGAACACGGTTTCGCGATCGAGCACGCTCGCGAGCCAGCCGGAAAGTCCGGCCACCGCCAGAATCCCGACCGACAACGCGAGACGTCCGATCACCTGGACCATGCCCAGCTCGGCGCGCACCTCTTCCTCCGGGCGGCTGCTGCCGGCGCCGTCGCGGCGGGCGACGACCTCGGTCGACATTGCGTCGGCGACGACGTCCTGGATGACCGTGCCGATGACGATGAGCATGGCGCCGAGAACATAGAGTTGATCGGTGCGGGCGAATGCGATCCATCCGCCCGCCGCACCGGCGAGAGTCACCATGCCGGAGGCGGTCGCGGCCGCGCCGATGAGAACATAGGCCTTTCGCTGCGAGCCGAAGATGGGCACGCTGTCGACCAGCTCACCGAACACCATTTTGACGGTCCACGGCAGGCTGAGCCACACGCCAATTCCGGCGAGTTCCGCCGGGCTCAACGTCAATCGCTCCTTGATCCACATGTCGCGGCTGACATCGATGAGTCCCAGCGCGCCATAGGCGAAATAGATCAGCACCAGCGGCAGATAGGCGAGGCGGAAACCCAGGATCGGGCGCAGCGCCGCCGACAGCCACGTCGAGCTGCTCCTTTCGCTCGAAGACGGTGCGGCTCGCGAGGCTTGATCCATGCGGCCGATGCTCACAACCCGACGCGTCGCAGCCGCAGCGAATTGCTGACGACGCTCACCGAGGACAGCGCCATGGCAGCCGCGGCGATGATCGGCGAGAGCAGGATGCCGAAGATCGGGTAGAGCACGCCCGCGGCGATCGGCACCCCCGCCGCGTTGTAGACGAAGGCGAAGAACAGGTTCTGCCGGATGTTGCGCATCGTCGCCTGCGAGAGCCGCCGCGCGCGCACGATCCCGGTCAGGTCGCCCTTGAGCAGCGTGACGCCCGCGCTCTCGATGGCGACGTCGGTGCCCGTGCCCATGGCGATGCCGACGTCGGCAGCCGCCAGGGCGGGAGCGTCGTTGACGCCGTCACCGGCCATCGCCACCAAGCGCCCTTCCGTTTGCAGCTTCGCCACCACGGCGCTCTTCTGGTCCGGCAGTACCTCGGCTTCCACCTCCGTGATGCCGAGCCGCCGCGCGACCGCAGCCGCCGTGGTTTTGTTGTCGCCGGTGAGCATCACCACCCGGATGCCTTCTTGCGAGAGCGCCTTGAGCGCCTCGGGCGTGCTCGGCTTCACCGGATCGGCAATGGCGATCACGGCCGCGACCTTGCCATCGACTGCGAGAAAGATCGCGGTTGCCCCCTCGAGCCGAAGCCGCTCGGCCTCTTGCTCGAGCTCCCTGGTTTCAACCCCGAGCTCGCGCAGAAACTTCGCGTTGCCGAGGGCCAATCGGCGTCCATCGACCGTGCCCACGACGCCCTTGCCCGTCGGCGAATCGAAGTCGGCGACGTCAGATATTCTGACACCGCGCTCCTGGGCGGCAGCGACGATTGCGAGCGCGAGGGGGTGCTCGCTCGCCTTTTCCACGCTCGCGGCCAGGCGCAGCACCTCGTTTTCCTCGAAGCCTTTGGCCGGTGCGACCGCCACCACCTTGGGCTTGCCCTCCGTGAGCGTTCCGGTTTTATCGACGACGAGGGTGTCGATCTTTTCCATGCGCTCGAGCGCCTCGGCATTCTTGATCAGCACACCGGCGTGGGCGCCGCGCCCGACTCCAACCATGATCGACATCGGCGTCGCCAGCCCGAGCGCGCAGGGGCAGGCGATGATCAGCACGGTGACGGCCGCCACGAGGCCGAACGCAAGCCGCGGCTGTGGCCCGTAGATGCTCCACGCCGCGAAGGCGGCGAGCGCGACTACGATGACAGCCGGCACGAACCAGCCCGCTACCTGGTCCGCCAGCCTCTGGATCGGCGCTCGCGACCGCTGCGCCGCCGCGACCATCTGCACGATCCGCGCGAGCATGGTGTCACGCCCGACCTTCTCGGCCCGCATGACGAAGCTGCCGGTCGTGTTGAGCGTTCCGGCGATGACCTTCGATCCCACCTCCTTGGTCACCGGCATGGATTCGCCCGTGACCATGGATTCGTCCAGCGCCGAGCGGCCTTCGATCACCTCGCCGTCGACCGGAACCTTCTCGCCCGGGCGGACACGGAGGCGATCGCCGGCCGCGATCGCGTCTAGCGACACTTCCTCGTCGCTCCCGTCCGCTTTCAGACGCCGCGCCGTCTTGGGGGCGAGATCGAGCAGGGCGCGAATGGCGCCCGAGGTTTGCTCGCGTGCGCGCAGCTCGAGCACCTGGCCGAGCAGGACGAGGACAGTGATGACCGCGGCGGCTTCGAAATAGACGGCGACTGCGCCGTCCGGGCTGCGAAACGCCGGCGGGAACATGCCGGGGAGCAGGATCGCAACGACGCTGTAGGCCCACGCCACGCCGGTGCCCATGGCGATCAGCGTGAACATGTTGAGATTGCGGGTGAGGAGGGATTGCCAGCCGCGGACGAAGAACGGCCAGCCCGCCCACAGCACCACCGGCGTGGCGAGCACGAACTGGAGCCAGTTCGACCACGTCTGGCCGAGCAGTATATGCAGGTTCGTCAAATGCCCGCCCATCTCGAGCGCCAGCACCGGGAGCGCGAGCACGAGCCCGATCCAAAACCGCCGCGTCATGTCGGCAAGCTCGGGGTTAGGCCCCGCCTGCGCGGACGCGAGCTCCGGCTCCAGCGCCATGCCGCAGATCGGGCAGACGCCGGGACCGACCTGTCGGATCTGCAAATGCATCGGGCAGGTATAGATCGTGCCCGCGGGAACCGAAGGCGGCGGTTCTGCCCGCGCCGTTGCGAGGTATTTCTCCGGAGCGGTGGCGAATTTGTCCCGGCAGCCGGCCGAGCAGAAATAATACGTCCGCCCGGCGTGCTGCAGGTGATGGGGGGTCTTGTGCGGGTTGACCAACATGCCGCAGACCGGATCGCGCACGTCGTCCCCCGGAGCTTGAGTGCCTGCGGTATCGCCATCTCGGCCGGCCATGTGGTGGGAATGCGCCGCGGCGTTCTCACCGGCCGGAGCCGGATGGTCGGGAGCCGCAGAGCAGCAGCACGTCTGCTTCTTCAAGGCACCGGCGGAGGCCATCAGTCGGCTCGCGATTCGGGATTGAAACCTATACCGTGTAGGGGTATATAGCCGGGATGCGAAACGACATCAAGGCGTCCTGCGCGAAGCGATTGAGCCGGATCGAGGGCCAGGTGCGCGGCATTGCGCGCATGGTCGAGGAGGATCGCTATTGCATCGACATCGTGACCCAGGTCTCGGCGGTGCGCGCCGCGCTTCGGCGGCTGGAAGAGGAAGTCCTGCGCGATCACGTTGCGCATTGCGTGGAGCACGCCATCTCCTCGGGCAACAAGGCCGATCAGCGCCGCAAGATCGAGGAGCTGATGGAGGTCGTGAGCCGCGCGGATCGCTGATTGCACGGGGCCGCGACCCATGGTCGCGCGCTCCGCTTGGAAACCGCCGGCTCGGGGTCACGCCGACACTCTTGTGCGAGCCCAACGAACACGCGTACCTTCGCCCGCAAGTTCGCGAATGGAGCCGCGCGGTGGCGGGATCGTTCGCCCCAGCGAAAGTCGGTAGGAGAGAAACGCTATGACGCCGTGCGCGAGTTTTGCTCGTCTTCTTGCGATATGCCTGACGGCCTTCACGCTCGTCGGGATCAGCAATGCCTTTGCCGTCGATTACCCGACCCGGCCGATACGTTGGATCGTTCCCTACACGCCGGGGGGCGGCACCGACATCACCGCGCGCATCATTGGCCAATGGCTGTCGGAACGGCTGGGCCAGCAGTTCGTCATCGAGAACAAGCCGGGGGCCGGCAACAATATCGGCACCGAGGCCGCGGTCACTGCGCCGCCGGACGGCTACACGCTGCTGCTGGTCAATCCGGCCAACGCGATCAATGCCACGCTCTATCGGAAGCTGTCGTTCAACTTCCTGCGCGACATCGCGCCGGTTGCGGGAATCATGCGGGTGCCGAACGTGATGGAGGTGAATCCCCAAGTGCCAGCCAAGACCGTTGCCGAGTTCATCGCCTATGCCAAGGCCAATCCGGGCAAGATCAACTGGGCGACCTCGGGCAACGGCACGTCGGTGCATCTTTCCGGCGAGCTGTTCAAGATGATGACCGGTGTCGACCTCACCAATATTCCCTACAAGGGCTCGGCCCCGGCGCTCACGGATATGATCGCGGGCACCGTGCAGGTGATCTTCGACAATATGCCGCCCTCGCTGCCGCACATTCGGGCCGGCAAGTTGCGCGCGCTGGCGGTGACGACGAATGTTCGGTCCGAGGCGCTGCCCGACGTGCCGACGGTGGCCGAGACGGTGCCGGGCTACGAGGCCAGCGCCTTCTACGGGATGGGCGTGCCCAAAGGCACGCCGCCCGAGATCATCGACAGGCTCAACAAGGAGGTCAACGCCGGTCTCGCCGACCCCAAGATCAAGGCCCGTCTCGCCGAGCTCGGCGGCATGCTGATCCCCGGCACTCCGGCCGAATTCGGCAAGCTCGTGTCCGACGAGACCGACAAATGGGCGAAGGTGATCAAGACCGGCGGCGTCGCGCTGGAATAAGCGGCCCGCGCTGCGCGCCGGTGAACGGTAATTAGCCGCCGGCTTGCTGCGACGCCTGCGGCCGCTGCGTCGCCGGGATCATCCGCGTTATCATCCAGGCGGCGCCGGCGGCAAACGGGCCGATCAGGATGAGGTTATAGCGCGTCGAGGGGTTGGCGACCGCCGCGTGCAGCCCGAGCATGACGACAGGTGGCGCGGAGTAAATCAGGAACAGTGGCTTCGACCGGCGTATGGCCGCGACGCATGCCCAGGCGAACAGCGGCACGAGCGCGAGCCCCAGCAGCCCTCCGACCCACATGCCGCACCAGGCCAGGGGCAGGCCGGTGAGGAGGTAACGCCATCCGCGCTGGCGCATCTCGTCGCGGATCAAATCCTTGATCAGCGGATCGAGCCGGCCGTGGGCCTGAAGCAGGCGCTCGCGGTGCAGCCGGCCGGCCTCGAAGAAGCTGCCGGGGGTAGAATAGACGAACCTCGCCATCGCTTGCCGGCCGAACGCCCAATCGACCGCGGGAGCGCCGATCCCCGGCAGGCAATATGGGAATGCCAGCATGAATTCCCGCCTGCGCATGTCGTCGAAGGCGAAGCGCTCGATCAGCGCGGCAGAGCCGTATTCCTCCGTCAGGCCCCATTTGCCGACCGAAACGGCATTGCGCACGAGCCACGGGCCGACCACCACCAGCCAGGCGAGCGCGAATGCGAGCGCGTGCGCGACGATGGACCGCGCGGCCATCGGCGAAAGCCACAGACCGTCGACCACGATCAGCCCGATCACGACCGGTGCCAGCACCGCGAAGGAGGGGCGCGTCAGGCAGAGCAGTCCGAACAGGACGCCGACCGGCACCATCCGCCACACGCGCGGCGCCCGCAGGGCCAGCACGAGCGCCAGCGCCGCGATGCTGTAGAGCGCAAAGGTGACGCTCTCGGTCATCGCGAACGAGAACAGATCGGCGTCGGGGAGAAGTGCAAGCGTTGCGAGGCCGCCCGCGAGCCAGAACACCGTAGTGCTCGCGAATATGAATTCGGCGGCGAACGCAATTGCCAGCACGCCTGCCGCCAGAAACGCCGCATGCATGATGAGGATGGGGCGGGCATAGGCTTCGCATTCCGCGCTGTCGCGCATTTTGCGATCGGCTTCCACGCTGCAATCAACCGCGCGGGCGAAGCGGCCGTCGGTCTTGGTGGCCGCGACGACGAGCCACGGATAGACCGGCCCGAAGAACATGCCGGGGGAAGGCGCCGCGACCGTGCCGCTCGTCCGATCGAGCACGCCGTTGCTGAAGACGCCGTGATGATTGAGGTCGTAGGCGATGGTCAGATAGAGCGACTGATCAAAGTGGGTGAGCCACTTCGGCGGCCTGATCAGGATCGCCGAGAGCAGAATCGCGAAGACGATCAGGGCAAAGACGGCCCTGGCGAAGCAGCTGGACCAACCACCCGGCATGATGCGGACGGTGCCACAGGGGCGAGGATCGGCCTACCGAGCAAACCTGCGACAAAGTCGCCGTGCGGCCACGGCCGTTGGCCGCGCGCCTGCTGATTGCATCGGTAGCCGACGTCCCCTTCATGTTTGACGCCGGGCGGGATAGAGTGCGCCGTCCCGCCGCCGGATGATCCTCATGAACCGCAAGCGTCCCGAAGACCTGCGCAGCCATCGTTGGCTCGGCGTCAACGACCTGCGCTCGTTCGGTCACCGCTCGCGGCTGCGCCAGTTCGGCTACGATGCCGACGACTGGGGCGGCCGGCCGGTCATCGGCATCATCAACACCTGGAGCGAGATCAACGCGTGTCATGCGCACCTGCGCTCGCGCGCGGAGAACGTCAAGCGCGGCGTGCTGCAGGCTGGCGGCTTTCCCATCGAGCTGCCGGCGATGTCGCTGGCGGAACCCTTCGTCAAGCCTTCGACCATGCTCTATCGCAATTTCCTGGCGATGGAGGCGGAAGAGCTGCTGCGCAGCCATCCGATCGACGGCGCGGTGCTGATGGGCGGCTGCGACAAGACCACGCCGGGCCTGGTGATGGGCGCGATCAGCATGGGCATCCCGGCCATCTATGTGCCGGCGGGCCCGATGCTGCGCGGCAACTGGCGCGGCGAATATCTCGGCTCCGGCTCCGACGTGTGGAAATACTGGACGGAGAAGCGCGCCGGCAACATCACCGAAGCGCAATGGAGCGAGATGGAGAGCGGGATCGCGCGCTCCTTCGGAACCTGCATGGTGATGGGCACGGCGGCGACCATGATGGCGATCGCCGAAGCGCTCGGCCTGACGCTGCCGGGCGCGTCCTCGATCCCGGCGGCCGATTCGGCCCATCCGCGCATGTGCGGCGTCGCCGGCCGCCGCATCGTCGAGATGGTGTGGGAGGATCTCACGCTCGACCGCATCCTGACGAGTGCCGCCTTCGACAACGCCATCAAGGTCCACATGGCGATGGGCGGCTCGACCAATGCCATCATCCATGTGATCGCGATGGCCCGCCGCGCCGGCGTTGTCATGGACATGCAACGCTTCGACCGCATCTCGCGCGAGATTCCCGTGCTGGCCAATGTGCGGCCCTCGGGAAAATACCTGATGGAGGACTTCTTCTACGCCGGAGGTCTGCGCGCCCTGATGCGCGCGCTCGAGCACAGGCTCGATCTCTCCTGCGTGACGGTGACGGGCCAGACGGTCGCCGAGAACATCGCCGGCGCGGAGGTCTATCTGCGCGACGTCATCCATCCGCTCGACGATCCGATCTATGCCGAAGGCGCCACCGCCGTGCTCACCGGCAACCTTGCGCCGCGCGGCTGCGTGATGAAGCCGGCGGCGGCGGACGCGCGATTCCTCAAGCATCGCGGGCCCGCGCTCGCCTTCGAGGACTACAACCACATGGCGCGCGAGATCGAGCGGGACGATCTTCCGGTCACGCCCGACCACGTCATCGTGCTCAAGAATGCCGGCCCCAAGGGCGGCCCCGGCATGCCGGAATGGGGCATGCTGCCGATCCCGAAGCGGCTGGTGCAGGCGGGCGTGCGCGACATGGTGCGCATCTCGGATGGCCGCATGAGCGGCACCAGCTACGGCGCCTGCATTCTGCACGTGGCGCCGGAGAGCTTCGTCGGCGGTCCCTTGGCATTCGTCGAGAACGGTGACGTGATCGAGGTGGACGTCGCCGCGCGGCGCATCCATCTGCACGTGGGCGAGGAGGAGCTCAACCGCCGCCGTGCGGCCTGGAAGCAACCGGCGCCGCGGTACCTTCGCGGCTACGGCGCCATGTTCTCGGCCCATATCGGCCAGGCCGACGAAGGCTGCGATTTCGATTTCCTCGCCGACAAGGGGCAAATCCCCGAGCCGGAGATACACTAAGACTCCCAACCACCGAGGACTTAATGAAAATCGGACTTTTCGACCACGTCGAGCATGGCGCGCGTCCGCTCGCGACCCTGTTCGATGAGCGGCTCGCCTTCGCCCGCGCCGCCGACGAAGCCGGCATCTATTGCCTGCACGTGGCGGAACATCACGCCACGCCGCTCAACATGGTGCCGGTGCCCGGCGTCTATCTCGGTGCGGTGGCGCGCGCCACCAAGCGTTTGAGGCTCGGTCCGCTGGTCTATCTCCTTCCGCTCTATTCGCCGCTGCGGCTGATCGAGGAAATCTGCATTCTCGATCATCTGAGCCACGGGCGGATGGAGGTGGGCGTCGGCCGCGGCGTGTCGCCCTACGAGCTCAAGTACCACAAGATCGAGCACGAGGATTCGCGCGACATCTTCATCGATGCATTCAATTGCATCAGCGCCGGGCTGACCACCGACGTGCTCGACTATGCCGGCAAGCACTACCGCTACGAGAATGTCCCGATCGCCCTGCGGCCGCTGCAGCAGCCGCATCCCGCCTTCTGGTACGGATCGTCCAATACCACGGGCGCCACCTGGGCCGGCGAGCACGGCATGCATTTCGTGAGTCTGGGGCCAACTGCTTTCGCCAAGACCAATATCGACGCGTTCAAGCAGGCGTTGGCGAAGCGCGGCGGCGCGGCGCAGCCCAAGGCCGAGTTTCCCGGCGGCACCGCGATCGGCGTACTGCGCCATATCTTCGTCGCGGATACCGATGAGGAGGCGAAGCGGTTCGGCAAGCCGGCGATGGAGCTGCACTTGGCGCAGCTGAACTGGCTGCGCGACAAGCACGGCGTGACCGGCCTGACCTCGCGGCTCAATGTGCCGCGCGGGGCGACCTTCGAGGAGTGCGTGGCCGACGGATCGGCGATCGCCGGAACGCCGCAGCGGGTGCAGGAGGAGATCGAGCGCCAGGTGCACGAGCTCGGGGTGAACTACCTCCTCACCTATCTGTTCCTCGGCGCGATGTCGCTCTCGGAGGCGTTGCGCTCGCTGGCGTTGTTCTCGTCCGAGGTGATGCCGAAGCTGGCGCGGCTGTAACGGCCCTCTCGGCCCGCTGGCCCTTTGCGCCGGACTGTGCGAAATTCCCGGGCCAGTGTGGCGGTTCAGAAGTCCGCATCCTTCTTGCGGCGAGTCCGAAATGCGGACTTCTGAACCAAAGCCACACTGGATCAATAGGTTGCTAGTGTCCTTCGATTCCGAAGTTCGCAAACGAGCGTGCAGCACAATGATGCGAACTTCGGAATCGGGACACTAGCGATGGCAAGAGGTCACCCCATGACGAACAGCAGGGCTACCGGCGTGCGCAGCATCGAGCTCGGCGTGCGCGATCTTCATCAGTCGGCCGAGTTCTACACCAAGGTCTGGGCGCTCGAGGAAGTGTCCGCCGAGGGAGATGCCATCCACTTCCGGGCCACGGGCGGCGAGCATCACGTGCTCACCATCAGGGAGCGGCCGAAGCCGGCTCTGCTCGGCGTGCACTTTTCGGCCACCGATCGCGCGGCGGTCGACGCGCTATGCGCCAAGGCCAAGGGCTACGGCGTCGAGGTCGCGGGCGTCCCTGCGCCGCTCGACCACGCCGCCGGCGGCGGCTACGGTTTCCGCTTCCGTACGCCGGACGGCCTGCCGATGAGCATCTCGGCGGACTGCGTGCAACACCCGGACGTCGTCTTGGACCGCTCGCGGCCGACCAAGATCAGCCACGTCGTTCTCAACAGCGCGCGCACCGAGGATCAGGTGCCGTTTTTCATCGACGTCCTCGGCTTCAAGCTGTCCGACAGCACCCACATGATGGAGTTCCTGCGCTGCAGCGCGGATCACCACAGCGTGGCGATCTTCCGCAACAACGGGCCCTCGCTCAATCACGTGGCCTATGAGCTGCCGAACATCGACGGGCTGATGCGGGGCGCCGGCCGCGTCAAGCAGAGCGGGTTCGACATCGAGTGGGGGGTCGGCCGCCACGGGCCGGGCAGCAACGTATTCTCCTATTTCATCGAGCCGAACGGGTTCGTCGCCGAGTACACCACCGAGCTCGACCAACTCGATGACGCCACGCACGTTGCCCAGGGTCCCGACTACTGGCAGAAGATCATGCCCAACCCCGACCGCTGGGGAATCGCCGGGGCGCCGTCGAACCGCATGCGCGCGGCCATGTCGGGCGCGCTCTATCTCGGCGACGAGCAGTCCAGCGACGTGCGCTGCGAGGACATCATCGGCCGCAAGCTCGGCTGACGCGGCCGATCGATCGGCAAACCGCGACTCGCGATCCAGAGACGCGCCGGCGGCATGGCGGCGCCGCCCGGCCGTCGCCGAGACCCATCCGCATGAGCGACGACATTCCCTTCGACAAGAGCTTCGACCTCGCCCCCGAAACCGTGGAGGAGGTCGTGCCGGGCGTGCGCAGGGTGCTCGCCGACAATCCCAGCCCGTTCACGTTCAAGGGCACGCTGTCCTATATCGTCGGGCGCGGCCGGGTTGCGATCGTCGATCCCGGTCCGCTCGACGAGGCGCATATCGCTGCCCTGCTCGATGCCGTGCGCGGCGAGACCGTGACCCATATTTTCGTCACCCACACCCACCGCGATCATTCGCCGGCCGTGCCGCGGATCAAGGCGGCGACCGGGGCCGTGGTCCTCGCCGAAGGGCCGCATCGACCAGCGCGCCCCCTTCATGTCGGCGAGGCGCCGCGTCTCGATGCCAGCAACGACACCGATTTCCGGCCCGACCACGCGCTCCACGACGGCGAGGTGATCGCAGGCCCGGGCTGGACCATCGAGGCGGTTGCGACCCCCGGTCATACCGCCAACCACATGGCCTTTGCACTCAAGGAGGCCGATCTCTTGTTCTCGGGCGACCACGTCATGGCTTGGTCGACGCCGGTGGTTGCGCCGCCCGACGGCGCGATGAGCGACTACATGGCCTCGCTGCAGAAGCTCGCACGCCGCTCGGAGCCAGTCTACCTGCCGGGCCACGGCGGCGCCGTGCGCGATGCGCCGCGCTTCGTCGCGCACTATATCCGCCATCGCCAGGCGCGCGAGGCGTCCATCCTGCACCGCCTGGCCAAGGGCGAGACCGATATCCCCACGCTGGTGCGTGCGATCTATATCGGCCTCGATCCGAGGCTGGTGAAGGCCGCGGGCCTTTCGGTCCTCGCCCATCTCGAGGACCTGGTGACGCGCGGGCTCGTCGTGACGGAAGGGGAGCCTTCGATCGCGGGCCGCTATCGGTTGCCTTGACCAGAAAGCGCGATGATTTCAGTGCGGCGCAATCTTCGCGCCACGGGCCGTGCCATCACTTCTTCTGGTCCTTCTTGCCGGCCGCGCCTTTCTTCGCCGGCGCCGGTGCCGCCGCCGGCGGCCGCTCCGGCTTCTGCGTGCGGATGGCTTCCTCGATGTCGTTCATCAGACCGCGCACGCGGCCGGCATTGGTGCCGAAATCGAAGGTCCCGTAGCGCGAGGAGGAGCGCGCGTCGATGCGCGTGCTGTCCGGCTCCGCCCGCACGCGGATGACGACGTCGTCGCGAAATCCCATGATCGGGGTGCGTGCGACCGCTTCGATGCGGCCCTCGCGGCGACCGGCCTGGGGAGCGCGCTGGTCGACGATGCGCCACTTGCGCTTGTTCACTACGGCGAGCACGGCGTCGTAGGCCGCCTGCGGACTCGCATTGGTCCCGAGCGGGCCGACGTCGGGATAGGCCTTGCGCTGCTGTTCGGCGGCATAAAGTCCGGGATATGCAACGGGATTGGCGTCGCGCGGGCGCAAGCGCGCCAGCGCCTCGTAGCGCGGCGGATCGATCGGATCGGTGGTGATGTCGTGGATCCACGGCAACCGATAGGCCCCGATGCCGAGATAGGCGGG
>Ga0081455_10005778_pt1 | contig 13485 bp, 19 predicted proteins | sample TabmetS3T2R1_FD_70207 | JGI IMG/M metagenome (GOLD analysis project Ga0081455, IMG submission 70207) | Tabebuia heterophylla rhizosphere microbial communities from the University of Puerto Rico - S3T2R1 | ecosystem: Host-associated > Plants > Roots > Rhizosphere ... | reverse complement strand
TTGGCCCAGCCGTAAGAATCGGCTCCGGGACTCTTTCGGGACTCACCTCAGTTTCCGTGTGTCCAGTTGAAGCACGTTGTCTGAGTCCTTCGAGCCGCCTCCCAGCAGCACGTCCAGCCGGTCTACAGCCGCTTCCGAACCGGCCTCAAAGAGGCCTCCGTATCGGGTCAGGGTGAACGCGACGCTGTTGTGGCCGGCCCATTCCGAGACCTCCCGGACGTTGCAGCCAGCGGCTACCAGGATCGCCACAAAGCTGTGCCGAAGGCCGTGGAAGGTGATGCTAGGGATCCCAGCAAGGATGACGGCCGGCAAGATCACGACAGGTAGGGATGCTGTAGTGGTCGTTGTCGCTGTGCGTGACCAGCACGGCGTCCAATTTCGGCACGTCGGCGGCGTCGATCGGGAACTCAATGATCACCGGCATGTCGAACCCGCCCAGCAGGGGATCCACCATCACCGTCGTACCGCGACTATTGATCAAGAACCCTGCCATACCCAACCAACGCAAAACGGTCCCGTCGACCGCCTCGAACGCTTCCGCGCCGAACGGTTGGGTCTTGGGCGCTCGGGCTTGACGTTGCATGGCTGGACGATATCGCTGCGACGCGCTGGCGAGATCACCACCGCGACCGAACTTCCCCGGGGGTATTAGCTACTGGGTCTCTGGCGGCTGGATGGCGAGCCCAGTGTGTCAAACCGACGGTGGTGCGGCGGATGTAGCAGGCGGTGAGGCGAGCGTGCGACGCTTCTTTGGCGTCACGCCGTTGGTGAGGATGCGGTCTATGGCGAGGCGCAGGTCGTTGCCGCTGAGTCCATCCTCGTGTAGGTGGGCCAAGAGATTGGCAGCGACCGCGTGAACCTTGCGATTGCTGTGTTGACTGTGCCAGACCAGGAGTGCGAAGGCGGCGTCGGCGTTCAGCCCGAAGGTCAGCATGAGAACACCTTTGGCTTGCTCGATGACAGCTCGGTGTTGGGCTGAGCTCTGGACCGCATCGTTGGCGACTCCTCGGGCGCCCTGAACCCTGAGCACGGTCAAATCGATCACATAGCCCGCTAGGGAGAGATCTGCGACACCAGGGTGATGATCTGACTGCTCACTGTTCCGTGGTGGCGACAGAGTGACCGAGTTCCCGTCGGAGGTGGATGTCTCCCCGACCATGAGGATCGAGCGGGTGGCATCGCCGACATGGATGCGGTGTGACCAGCTGAATGGTCCAATGTGAGTCTTCGCCAGCTCGTAGGCGGCTTGGGCGGCAGGCCGGTCTTCTGCGGGAATGTGGCTGATGATCAGACTCCAGCTGGGGGTCACCGACCCAGCCGGGTAACCGAAGATCTCGTGTGCGGCAGCGGACCACGACCACTGCTCGCTTACCGCGTCGGCGAAGAATCGCCCGATGCCGTCGCGTTGTGCGCCGGCGAAGCGCCGGATCATCAGCTCATCTGCTGATTCATGGGGCATCTGACACTTCATCTGCTGATTCACGGGACGCTTGGAAGTGCGGTTTCTGAGCCGTGTTTGATCGCCCGACTGGTGGTCGGGCTACGGGGGCGCGGCAGCGTGTGACCTGGTCGGCAGGCCCGAGCGCTGCCGACCAGGGTTTGCGCTGTTCAGCTGGAGACAGCTTGTGGTTCGCTTGTTCCTTCGATGGTCTGGTGATCACTGTCAATATCGATGCTGATCTTGCGGGGTTTGGCCCGCTCCGCCACTGGGATCATCAGCTGGAGCACCCCGTCGCGATACGTGGCAGTGATCTGGTCCAGGTCCAGGTTGTCACCGAGGATCAGCTGTCGGCTGAAGACACCTCGGGGTCGCTCGGCTGCTACCAGTTCGCTGGCTCCTTCGCGCATCGGTCGGTCAGCGCGTACGGTCAAAACGTTCCGTTCGACGTCGAGGTCAATGGAGTTTGCGTCCACCCCGGGTAGATCGAATTCCACCAAGAAGGTATCGCCCTCGCGCCAGGCGTCCATTGGCATGAACGCGGGTCGCGCCGCGGTCCCGAAGACCTGCTGGCTCAGCCGGTCCAGCTCACGGAACGGATCGGTACGCATCAACACCATGAGTCACCTCCCTGAGATCTAAACAAGTCGAAAGTGTGATGCTACGTCAACGCTTATCTATAGCGCTGACTATAGATCTGATATAGCATCATAACTAATCAGCGTCAAGCTCGAACAAAGAAAAACCATGAGGTAAAGGAGAACGCGATGAGGGGCCGCGACCGCAATGACGGCCCCGACCGGCCCCCGGACTCCCAAGGCGTCTACGGGATCGCGGTCACCTCCGACCTGGTAGGCACAGGCATTCAAAATCTCCGGGCCTACGAGAAAGCTGGACTGCTCGACCCGGCCCGCACAGCGGGTGGCACGCGGCTCTACAGCAGTGATGACGTCGCCAGGCTGAGACGCATCCATGCACTACTTGCCGAAGGATTGAACCTGGCCGGCATTGCCATGGTGCTGCAGCTGGAGGAAGAGAACCAACACCTGCGCGATCAGCTGGCCAGTAAGCCGAAACGACCGACAAAGTAGCTAATCGATTGGTTCTTGACATGCCAGACTCCAGGTCAGCCGTTCCCACTCGTGATGGTGTCGAATCTGGCACAAGCACCGAGATCGGCGTCTGAACTGAACCATTCAGACTCGCTGAAACGGGCCGTCCACCTGAAGTCCATATGAGTAAGACATCGCGAGTAGCCGTCAGCCTTCGGGACGTCCCGGTTTGGTTGGCGAGCCGGCGACAAGTGTCAGTGCATCGTTGGCTTGGCAGCAGGCACCCACGTGGCTGTTGGCGCCGGCAATGATGGCGTTAGCCGCCTTGGCCGGGTCGCCGGGATGCGTGCCATGGGCGGTGTCTTGTTCCTTGCGTGCCATGTCCATCCGCAGCTCTCCTGGCAAGCAGCCTTAGCACGCGCATGGGAGTCAGAACGCGAAGGATCGTACGGTCAAGCGTCGATCGGTCCTACCCGAGCTGCTGCCATGGAACGTCATGAGTCTCACCACCGAGGTGGGCGATCATCAACTTCCGGGGGGCTGACAGGACTCACGACGATGGAAACCCGTGCCAGACGTCGACTGACACCGAGTGCCGGTGTCTGAGCGTTGTGCCTTGTCAGGTGGTGAATTGACCGCCACCTCTCTTGGCATGCTCTGGAGTCCTGAATCGGCCTGATAAGGCAGAGGTCAGTGGTTCAAGTCCACTTAGGCCCACCAGAAACGTCTTGCCCCAACCACTGGCCCTAAAAACAGGGGTAGTGGTTCCCGATGATGTTCTCCAGGCAGCCCTGTCCATCTGGACGGGGCTGTTGCTTTTCCAGACAGGTTGAGAAGCCATCAGGGGCTCGGAGCGTCGTTCGTAGAGCCTGCCGGGATAGTTGCTTGAACGAGCTCGCTCGCGACTGGCGCGAGGCGGTGGCCTTCGACTGTCCCTTCACCCACGTACAGTCGGTCAAAGATGACTTTGTTGAGGGCGCGCCTAACCTTGGGGCCGCTGCGGCGGCAGTACTCCTGCGGGTCGCTCAGAAGGTCGAGCATCCCAAACACCAGCTGACGGCCGGTGTAGCTTGCTGCCAGTGGCTTCCAGCTGCCGCGTGACGTCAGCCCGCTCCACAGCGATTTGGTCAAGCTTTTGCCTGATTTTTCCTTTGGCCACCCAGGCATGCCGACAAGCTCAAAGAACTAATCCTCCCGCGCTGCCAGTTGTTCCAGCCGGAGTTTGAGCCCTTGGCGCAGCGCGTGAAAAGCGTGCAACTCGGCGTCGAGCGTGTCGTTGAGCTGCTTGCGAACGCTTTCGCGGAAGTCCTTGCTCAGGCTTACGGCGGCATAGTGCCGTTCAACCTCTCGCTCGACGTTTTCCATCGCGAGATACGGCAGGTCGCATTTGCGCTCCTGGCGGCCGCGGCAGAAGAAGTAGAAGTCCTCGTTTCCCTTGCCACGTGAGGCTGAGACGATGGCCGCAGGGGGCGCACCATCGATCGCTTGCTTGAAGCGGGCAAACCACACGAGGACGTCGTGGGCAATATGATTAACCGCATCTTTCCGGCGGATCAGCGTTTCACGAGCGGGAGCGAGGGATACGGCGAGAGCTTGTCAAATAGCTGGCTCAGAGATCGCCGCGTCGCACATGAGGAAGTCTTGCGGCTTACCTGGAGCGCGTTCCCAGTGAACGCCTACAAGCTTTGGTGCCGCCGAGCTCGCCATTGCCCGCATGGCTGATGCCGAAGCGTTGGAGAGCTATCTGCGCTCGTTGGTATCGATCAAGTGGAGGAGGTCCCAGGACGTGCCCTTCCAAGCAAGCGCTTGCCTGCATAGGTGTTCGTGCTCACGAGGTTCGGGGCCGTGCGCATTCTGATCCCGGCTGGGGCGCTCAGTTACAGGTCATAATCGCCTGGGCGCGGCTAACCAACATAAATCATGGCCGACAAGCCGGGTATAGGCAGGGCTGCCGCTGCAGCGATTGCCGAGCTGCACGCTGACCATTCTGCCGCTATGAGTGGCATCGAATTTCGCCGTTAGCACCAATAGTTGTTGCTGCCATCGTGAGGGGTATCTGGCCCACATATATGGGGAGATTCGTTATCGCTCCATAGGACGGGCGCTTCGGGGAGGTTGCCGACACGGAATGCTCCGGTGCTGGGGAGACGGACGAGCTCTTGCTTGCCACCGCTTACGACCGTGGCTGTCGCGAACCACTCGTATCCAATCCCTGGCTGTTCGACACGCGCTGATAGGTTAAGCCTGACGATGTCGTCCTCTTCCACCGCCAAGGTAAGTTCTTTTAGTTCCTTTTTCTGCTCTGGCGCATCTAAGTCGAAGAGAGTTACAACCGATCTGGTTCCGTCACGTAGCTCAATGCCAACATAGCGGGTATATACATCTCCACCAGCGCCCAGATCCTCTGGGCAAAGTACGACTCCAGTCACGTACGCCGTAGGCAGCCGCTTGGCGTGTATTTGAATGTCTACGAGCGCGACCGTCGTAGTTTTGCGCGTCCCGATGATCCCGTCCACGTGCTGCCACTTAAGGGGTACGCCCTGGACGCTGTCACGAACCCAATCATGTCGGGCTTGCGAACCGCAATCGTCCCCAACGGGTGGAATCCCGCTCGAATCCGCCTCTACCTGTTCGGCGGTCCGGTCTACGGCATAGATATCCGCGCGGAACGGATCGCCGACCACTGTTGAGTCCACTGTGGGAACGTCTGAATCAGATGGCACTGCTTTCGTCGTTGTTGGCTGGGGTGGTGCCTGTCCGCCGACGCCCGCGACAGGCGCGGCGATCCAGCCGGTGACAAGCGCGGCGGCTGCCCCCATCGCGCCCAGGCTCAGCTTCCAGCGTTGACCGTGCTTTCTAAGCGCGAGCCCCCAGGCGACGGCGCCGACAGCAACGACCGTCAACGTTCCGAGGACGAGGGTCGTTCCAGGGCCGGTCGGCGGATTCTTCAACCAGAAACCGCCACAAGTCGTGAGGAGCACCAAACCGGCGATCACTTGGATATGTGCCCGAATCTTCTCGGCACGCGACACTGTGGCGGGCGGGGATGACAGAGACTGTGACACGTGAGCCCTTCTGTTCAGGCGAGCCCACGCGCGCCACTACCGATGCAGGGGGAGTCTAAGGGTCCAGGCCTGCAGTTACTGGCGATTGGGCAAGAAATCTTCGGGGTTACGGATAAAGATTTGCATTCGACGCGCGAGGGCAGTCGGCATAAACCCATAGCCGATACTCTGGCCATACGTTGGGCTACCGGTGCAGCGGGTGTCAGGTGCGCTGATGTGCTGGATACCATTCAAGAGACTTTTGGATCTCCCCATGCAATCGTGGTGCTGCAGGCGTGCTTGACAGCCGATAGCCGGATGCCAATGGTGTCGGACGACAGTTGCTCTTCGAACGGGACCGCTCGGCGTCCACCCGCAGGTATGGTGAGCACATCAAGGCGCGTAAATTCTGCATTCGGATCGGCAGGATCGGCGTCGCTGGTTTCCTCAATTTGAACTTTGTAATTGCCGGTCTTCAACGATGATTCGTCATCGTAGCCAACGACGCCCGACAGGTGCGAAAAACCTGGCGGAAGCATCACCACGATCTTTGGGCTTAAACATTGGGACGCCCGGAACGACTTTTTGTAACGCTTTCCGGCAATAGATGCCAGTCCCGCCTGAACGTACCTATCTTTGCCAGCAGTTGAATAATCCAGCTCCGTCAGATAGGCAGGAGATGGCCTGGGCACTGGGGGGCTCGGCGAGATCGTGGGATCAGTCGGTTGTGTCGTGGTAGCCGATGCGGGCGCGGTAGTTGGATTGGTTGTCGGGCCTAGTGAGGGCAGCGTGGGTGTAGTGGCTGGCGGCTCTGGCTCTGAGCCGGAATCATCGCGATCAATCACCGCGACAGCGATCGGTACCAAGGCGGCAACGAGCGCCACGGCTATTCCAACGATCCATCGTGCGCGCGGCTCGCGATTGGCCGCCTGTGCCGCGTTCTCTTTCGTTGCATCACTGTGCTCGTCCGGTGTCTTGCCATCCTTTAGTGTCGTCATTGTCATCCCGGGTGATGTAGTGGCTTGGGGGTCGACCCAGCACTATAAGGCCTATTCGGCCGTTACGGGGCGCAGGTTGCGTACTTTTGTGCTCCAGCGCCGAGCGGCGCGGAGCAAGGTAGCAGATCAAGCCGAGGTGCACAAAACTTGATTCTGCCTACCCGGCAGACAATTGACACGACGCATCAAGAGCCAATTGTGTGGGAAAACTGCCCTTGATAGTGCAAAGCTATACGTTTATGCTTAAAGCAAATTTAAGCAGGATACCCGTTGCATCTCCAAACTGAAATCGGGCCAAGCATGATTCTCTGCTTCGGTTCTAGTTGTCGCCTTGTTAGTAGTCTTAGTTATAGGTGGCATTGGCTTCCTCGTTTATAAGAGATCATCGGGGACAAAGACCGCCACCACAAATACCACCAGCCCTTCTCCGGTTGCTCAACCGGCCCCAGCAGCGCCCGCAGAGCAGTACCCGGGGATGGATGAAGCTCTACTCGAATGACAAGTACGGCATCAGTTTTTACTACCCGGAGAAGTGGGAAGTTAGCGAATCGGAGTCATCCGGAGCCATATCTCGCGAGTTGTCCACGGTTGTGAGAACTATGAAGCAGACGTTTCCGAACCGGGCGGGTTCGTTATGCTGCATCCGCCCCGAGACTCTCGCAAATTCCACACTGCTTCCGGACGAGGGTTTGGAGAAGGGCAAGGCGTTGCATCGGGAGTACGCCGAGCACTTCATCGCGCAGCGCGGCGCCACCCCGAAGCAAGTCGACGACACCTTCGCCCGCCAGACATACACGACCGACTTGGCGGCGGCGGTGCGCGATGCCGATCTGATCAGCGAGTCCGTGCCCGAGTCCATGTCCATCAAGGAATCGTTCTGGCGCGAGGCGTCCAAGCTTGCCCCTTGAACGGACCGTGTTCACGTCCAACACGTCGACCCCGCAGCCAAGCGCATTGGTGCTTCGTCGACCGGCCGCAAAAGTTCCTGGCCCTGCACTTCGCCATCGGCGTGTGGGACTCGAACATCGGCGAGGTCAGGCCACGTCGGTACCGACACTGCCGTGTTCGAAAGCCTGCTGACATTCGCCGAGGAAATCGGCCTAGTTCCCATCCGCAAGGAGCAGAGCGGTTACATCATCAACAGCTTGCTCGTGCCCTGGTGCACCGCCGCACTCGAGCTGCTCGTGCGCGGCGTGAGCGATTTCGAGAGCATCGACCGAACCTCGATGATCACGCTGCAGACCGGTATGGGGCCCTTTCGGCATGATGGATCGTATGGGCCTCGGTGTGGTGTACCACGTCGCGAAGTTGATTGGCGAACGACCCCGAACACCCAGGCGCTCGAGTCCGCTCGCTACGTCGACGAGCACTTCATTCAGAAGGGCCACCTCGGGATCGCGAGCGGCCAGGGCTTCTACCGCTACCCGGACCCCGCCTACGCCCAAGCTGACTTCATCTGAATATCGATTCGGGTCACCGGGCAAAGCCTGCCAGTCTCGAACGTCCTAGGGTGGAGGCGTCGACGACGGAAAGGGAGCCGCGATGGCAGAGGACCCGGTCAAGACCAAACCCGACACGATTGTCCTGATCCACGGCTTCTGGGTGACGCCGAGGAGTTGGGAGCACTGGAAGAAGTATTACGAGGCGAAGGGCTATACGGTCCTCACACCTGCGTACCCGGGGTTCGAGGTCGAGGTCGAGGCGCTCCGCGCGGACCCCACGCCGATCGAGCAGCTCCAGGTGCCGGAGATTATCGACATGCTCGAGAACTTGATCAGGGGGTTGGATCGCCCGCCGATCATCATCGGGCACTCGGCCGGCGGCGTGTTCACCCAGATCTTGCTCGATCACGGCTTTGGTGCGGTTGGTGTGGCGATCGACTCCGCGCCGACTGAGGGCGTGAAGGTCATTCCGCTGTCGGAGATCAGGTCCGGGTTCCCGATCCTGAAGAACCCCGCGAACCGGCATCGAGCGGTCGGCTTCACGCCGAAACAGTGGCACTACGTGTTCGCGAACACCTTCAGCGAAGAGAAGTCACTTGAGCTCTACGAGCGCTATCACATCCCAGCCTCAGGCAGAGTCTTTTGGGGAAGCGCACTCGCGAACATCCACCCCGGGAAGGACGACAACTACGTCGACTACCACAACGACGCGCGACCGCCGTTGCTGTTCATCTCTGGCAAGCAAGATCATCTCTTCCCCCCGAAGGTGGGGCACTCGAATGCGAAGCATTACAGGTCCAAGACTGTGACGGAGATCGTGGAGTTCGATGGTCCGCATCTGCTGCCCGCCATCGATGGATGGGAGGAAGTCGCCGACTTCGCGCTCGATTGGGCGCTAAAGCACGCGGGATGACGGTGGCCGACTACGCCTGCAGCTCGAAGCCTAGGAGATCTTGCGGCGGTAAATGATCATCGCGAAGAGGTACGCGACGACGAGGATGCCGACGCACCAGGCAAGAGCGATCCAGATGTCGGTGCCGACGGGCTGCTGGGTGACAAGGTCGCGGATCGCGTCGACGATGGACGTCACCGGCTGGTTCTCGGCGAAGGCGCGCACGGGGCCCGGCATGGTGTCGGTGGGCACGAATGCCGAACTGATGAACGGCAGGAAGATGAGCGGGTAGGCGAACGCGCTCGCGCCGTCCGCTGACTTCGCAGAGAGACCGGGGATTACGGCGATCCACGTCAACGCCAGGGTGAAGATGATCAAGATGCCGGCGACCGCCAGCCACGCCAGCACTCCCGCTCCCGAGCGGAACCCCATGAGCAGGGCGACGAGCACAACAACCATGATCGAGATCAGATTGGCGACCAGCGAGGTCCCCACATGCGCCCACAGCACGGCCGACCGCGCGATCGGCATGGATTGGAATCGCTCGAAGATGCCGCTCTTCATATCCAGGAAAAGCCGGAATGCCGTGTAGGAGATGCCCGAAGCAATCGTGATCAGCAGAATGCCGGGCAGCAGGTAGCTCACGTACGAATCCGACCCTGAGTTGATCGCGCCGCCGAACACATAGACGAACAGCAGCATGAAGGCGATCGGCATGATCGTGGTCGTAATGATGGTGTCCGGGCTGCGCATGACGTGGCGCAGAGATCGTCCCAGCAGGACCGTGGTGTCACCGAAGAAATGCTTGGTCAACGTTGTTCCTTACTCGTCTCTGCCGACCCTGCGGTCATTGCCAAGGTCGCGTCTTTGCCCCCCACCACTCCGGCATCGTCACCGACGATGGCGAGGAAGATCTCCTCGAGGGTCGGCTGCTTCTCGATGTATTCGACCTTGGCGGGTGGGAGTAGGTGCTTGAGTTCGGCGAGGGTGCCGTTCACGATGATTCGACCCTCGTGGAGGATCGCGATCCGGTCGGCAAGTTGTTCGGCCTCGTCCAGATACTGCGTCGTGAGTAGCACCGTCGTACCGTTCGCGGCGAGTTCCCTGACCGCCCGCCACACCTCGATACGCGCCTCGGGATCGAGCCCAGTCGTCGGCTCGTCGAGGAAGATCACCTGCGGATTCCCGATGAGGCTCATCGCGATGTCGAGGCGGCGACGCATGCCACCCGAATACGTCGCCACCTTCCGCGCGGCCGCGTCGGTCAGCGAGAAACGATCAAGCAGATCATCCGCGATCGGGCCCGGGTCCTTGAGGTGTCGCAACCGGGCGACCAGTACGAGGTTCTCCCGCCCGCTGAGGATTTCGTCGACGGCCGCGAACTGTCCGGTGAGGCTGATGGACTCCCGCACGTCCGCAGCCCGCGTGGCGACGTCGAAGCCGTTGACGCGGGCAGTCCCGGCGTCGGCCCTGAGCAGCGTGGACATGATGTTCACAACCGTGGTCTTGCCCGCCCCGTTCGAGCCGAGCAGGGCGAAAATGCTGCCCCGCGCCACATCGAAGTCCACGCCGCGCAGCGCCTCAAGCTTCTTGTACGACTTCTGCAGACCCTGTACCCGGATGGCTGCTTCCGTGGTCATTTCTGCTCCCCTCGCTCCGCGTCCTCGACGGCCTTTGCCAGGCGGGCGCGTTCCTTGTCGATCCATCGCGTGCCGGTGTAGGCCTGGGCGAAGGTCTCTGCAAACTCGACCGGGTCGTCGCCGACGATCTCGCGCACCGGCGTTCCGTCGGCGGCGGCACGCTCCCAGAGGTCGGCGAAGTCGCCGAACATCGTGAGGGCCGTCTCGCCGTCCGTGACGCCCCCGTAGTACATGAAGTACCGCTCCAGCGCCTTCGCGACGGTGCCGTACGGCTCGGGAAGGGCCTCGATGCGGGCCTTGTACTGCTTGTACTGCTTCTTTTGCTCGAGCGAGCCAGTGATGGTCTCGAGCCACTTGGCGGCCATGATCACTTCTCTCTTTCGTGGAGCTGTTCGAGCCGTTCTGTGAGGAAGCTCCAGGTCCTCCAGAACTCTTCGAGATATTCCTGTCCCTGAGCGTTGAGCGAGTACACCTTGCGCGGCGGACCCTTCTCAGAGGGGACCTTCTCCACGTCGACGAGGCCGCGCTGCTCGATCCTGACGAGCACCGCATACACGGTCCCTTCGGCGATGTCGGGGAAGCCCTGCTCCCGCAACCGTGCCGTGATCTCGTAGCCGTACGCGGCCCGCACGGACAAGATCGCCAGGACGATGCCCTCCAGCGTGCCCTTGAGCATTTCTGTCATCTGCTTGCCCACGGAACACCTCCTCGGACTACTCAGCGATACTGACTACTGGTACATAGTAACACTGAGTAGTGCCGACGCAAGCTGCATGTGGCAGCGGGTACTTTGTCGATCGAGGTGCGCTAGAGGGGTGAAGGAAGCTCGTCCGGGGTCTCGGCACCAAGCCGCATGGAAGAGACCGGGTGCCCGGTCACATCACAGCCGGGTCGCTAAGATCGGCCAATGGCTGACGGTGAGAGCAGCAGCAAGAAGCGTCGTGGCTTCGGGTTTATCGTCAAGATCGTCGCGGCTGTCGTGATTGTGCTCGCTGTCGTCGTGATCGTGGGCGACGACGAGACTCGCGCAGCACTGCTGTCCCGCTTGAGAGGCGATGGCCGGGCGTCGCCAGCTACCTGAGCGCCCGGGAACTGTCCTCGCTGACGATCCTTTGCACTGCGACGTAAGTCACGCCCGATCAGCGATCGCCAACAGACTTCTCAGCTGTCTCGCGCTGCCGCCGCAAGATCGGCGGCGAGGCTGACGAGCTCGGGCTGGATGCCAGGGACGGCCGCCATGGCTCCCTTCGACTCCAGCGTCAGCGGAGCGCCGGCGTAGTCGGTGCAGATCCCTCCCGCCGCGCGGGCGATCGCATGCCCCGCGACGACGTCGTACGGGTTGTTGTGGGCCAGCAGCATGCCTTGGATCTGGCCACCTACGAGCCACGCCCAGAGCACCGACGCAGCGCCAACACACCGGAAGCGCAGCGCGCGCCGGTGCATGATCGCTGTCAGTTCGAGGTAGGCATCCATGCGCGCGCCACCCCGGTGGAAGGCGTCGCCCATGCCGATGATTCCCTCATCTAACGCCTCGACGTCGGCTACTGCGCCGGAGTCCACCCGTACGCCGAGGAACGGCAAATCGATGACGCCCAGGGTAGGCACGCCGTCTTCCAGCAGACCGAGCATCACCCCGCACAGCGGTGACCCAGTCGCGTAGTTGATCGTTCCGTCGAGCGGATCCGCGACCCACACTCGGCCCGACTCGAGAGCCGCCCCGCCACCCTCCTCGCCGTAGAAGCCGATCGTCGGAGTCGAGTCGGCGAGAGAGCGCTGCATCGCCGACTCACTGGCCAGATCGACCTCGGTGAGGAAGTCCTTGGCCGCCTTACCGATCCGCTTGTGCGGCCGGGCACGCCCGTCTCGCAGGATCTTGACCGCTTCATCCACCGCGGCGTGCGCCGCCGCCAGCTCTGGCCTCACGTGGGCATCGTAAGTCCGAAGCTGTTCCGGCCCGTCGACAGCCGCGCCGTTCGGGGTGACGTTGCGGCCAAGATCAAGTGCAGACAGTCTCACAGCGTAAAGGACGCTTCGAGCGAGCCAGTCCGATCAGCGCGGCACCGTGAAGGCCGCGTGGAATCGCTCGAGTGCTTGGGCGGGATCGCCGGAGGCCCAGCCTTCGAGACCGACGACGCCGGCGTAACCGAGGCGGTCCAACGCGGCAGCGATGGCTGCGTAGTTGATCTCGCCGGTGCCTGGCTCGCAGCGGCCGGGAACATCGGCGACCTGGATTTCGCCGACGACCGGCAGGGCGCGCTCGACGAGCTGAACCAGATTCCCCTCGCCGATCTGGGCGTGGTAGAGGTCCAGGTTGAGCCGCAGGTGCGGGCTGTCCACGGCCTCGACGAGAGCGAGGGTGTCCGCCGCCTTGGCGAACGGCACACCGGGGTGGTCCACGGCGGTATTGAGGTTCTCCAGAGTGAAAACCCGCCCGGCCCGTTCCCCCAGTTCGGCCAGCCGGGTCAGAGTCTTCACCGCGGTCAGCCACATTTCTGGCGTCACGACCTGCGACGGCCGCACGGGGAGACCCCTATCGTCAAGCCCGGTGCCGTGCACGTTGAGCCGGGGGCAGTCGAGCTCCTCGGCGACATGTAGTGACTGTTCCGCGGTGCTGAGCAGCTCGACAGCGCCGTCGGGGTCGGCGAGGGTGCCGGTGATGTAGCCGGTCATCGATGAGAACGTCGCCCCGGTCTGGGTCAGAGCGTTGACATCTTTCTTCGTCCAGTCCCAGATCTCGACCTCGAACCCGACCTCGGCGATCCGCCAGACTCGCTCCTCGAACGGCAGGTCGAGGAAAACCATCTCCGCCGAGACGGCGAGCCGGTAGGAGCTGCCGGTGTCCGGGGGGCTCACTCGTCCACCTCCGCAATCTGCACCGGGCGCCCGGCCCGCACCGACTCCGCCGCGGCCAGGGCGATCGCCAGGGCTGCGCGGGCGTCCTCCCCGCCTACCGGGACAGGCGCGCCGCTGCGAACGGCA
>Ga0081455_10005777_pt1 | contig 13488 bp, 12 predicted proteins | sample TabmetS3T2R1_FD_70207 | JGI IMG/M metagenome (GOLD analysis project Ga0081455, IMG submission 70207) | Tabebuia heterophylla rhizosphere microbial communities from the University of Puerto Rico - S3T2R1 | ecosystem: Host-associated > Plants > Roots > Rhizosphere ... | reverse complement strand
ATCTACACATTGCGGAAGGTGCTCCTTCACGCGCGCACGTTTGAGGCCAAGCGGGCCACCCTGAAGAAGGACGTGCAAGTGCAAGAATGTCGGGACGCTGCGGGCGCCTGGTGAAAGCCGCGTCCCGGCGCGGCAGGGTTGGGCGGGTGAGAAAGCGCCCAGGTCGACGCCACCCGCAATGAACATTGAGCGAGGATACCGATCCTAGTGAGGAGAGGAACGGAAGAATGGGGCTGCTGCAGCGGTTAAAGCATGATCTGAAGTCGGGGCTGGCGACGCTGCGGCTGGGCACGGCACAGGCTGCCAACCGCGCGCTTGAGGAAACGGAATTCTTGCGTATGCGGCTTGAACTCCGGCGGATCGATCAGCAATTGAAAGAACTGTACCGCGACGTTGGTGAGCGCGCGGTAAGTCTTCGTGAGGCCGGCGAGCCGGTGGAACGGGTCCTCCACGATACTGAGATCGCCCGGTTGGTAAAAGAGATCCAACAGTTGAAAGACACGAGCACCAAGCTCGAAGCGGAAATGCAGGAGATCCGCGACGCGGAATGAAGGACGAGCGACTTGCAGGGATCGACATCGGGACGCTGACCTGCCGGTTGCTCATTGCCGACCTTGCTCCCACCGGCCAGTTGAAAGAGATTTGCTCCGAGCGACGCATTCTTCGGCTTGGCGAAGGCGTTGATCAGTCGAAGCGGCTGAAGCGCGAGGCGATGGATCGTGTCGTGCAATGCCTGAGAGAATGGCGGGAAGTCATTGACCGCTATCAGGTGCATGCGCGCACGGCCGTGGCTACGAGCGCCGTGCGTGATGCGGAGAATCGGCAAGAGTTTGTGGACCGAGTCAAAACCGAGACGGGCTTTGATGTCGAAATTCTCAGCGGCGAACAAGAGGCTCAGCGGACGATGCTCGGCATCCGTTCCGGTCTCCCCAAGGGGATCGCCGACTTCCTGGCGCTCGATATCGGCGGAGGCAGTACTGAATTCATTTTGGCTCAGGAGGGACAAGCAGCCGTTGTGCACTCGATTGACGTTGGCGTCGTCCGGCTCTCCGAACGTCTATTGCATCATGATCCGCCGACGAGAGAGGAGATAGAGCAGGCGCGGGTTTGGATCCATGGGGAAACGACGGAGGCATTGGCCGCGATGCCGCGAAGGACAGGATACACGTTTGTCGGGACCGCCGGGACGATCACTTCATTGGCGGCCATGGCGCAGCAGCTTCCGTCCTATGAGTCGGCGAGAATTCATAATTATCGACTGACATTGGAAACGATCGCCGAGCTCGAGGAGCAATTGCTGGCCCGAACCAAAGCAGGCCGAGTCGGTATGCCTGGGCTGGAAAAAAATCGCGAAGACGTCATCGCCGCTGGAGCCATCATCTTGAGGACAGTGATGGATACGCTGGGCGAACAGGAATGTCTCGTGAGCGATCTGGGATTACGTGAAGGGGTGTTGATTCACTTGGCCACGAGCCAATAGTTTTCCGAATTGCCGCTTTTGGCTGTTCCCTCTCTCAGTACGACCAATGAACATCTGTTTTCTGATTCAAAAGGTTTCTTTCTGCTTTGCGGGTGGCGCTGATCTGGGCGCCTTTCTCACCCGCCCTCCCAGCCGCGCCGAGACGCGGTTTTCACCAAGCGCCGCAAGGCCCTATACGCGGCGGGGTAAGAGGGCGCACGGCGCGATGAATAAAGAGCGCCACGTTTGTGCGCGCCGACCGAGACGGTGAGGCGGCTGGACCGGACGGGCTGGTCGGAGTCAGGACCCGCAATTCCCCCTTTCTTCTATCGTTGGGAGTACCACCTATAGCCCTTATTCTCAGTAAAGGTTGGCTTCGGTGCCCCGCCGGGTTTCTCCAACAACAGCACTTTGAAATCGATCAGTCCGAACCAGGCCGGGTCTGCCACGTCGTGATAATGGGTGCCTTGAAACTTTGGCAGTAGATCGCCCAGCGTCTGTTTGAGTTCATTCTCCGTGTAGGCCCGGACGACGAACGGTCGGTTCATGGCCTGACAAAAACGTTGGATCGTGTAGGCGGCGCCGGTGCAAAGTACCTTGGTGTCGGGCCGCATCGACAAGAATTGCGGGAGTGCCAGGTACTGCTCCTGAAAGCCCAGCCAGCGGACGGCCTGCCGTAGGTGGCTGTACTGGACCTCATACTCCGTATGACCCGGCAGCTTCACCGCGGTCGGCCAGCCTTTTTCGATGCCGAATTCTGTCAGAAAGGCCCGTCCACCTGGTTTGAGCACGCGCCACAGCTCAGCGACGAATCGAAACGGACCCAAATTGAAGATCACGTCGTCGGGCAGGTCATTTCCGAGCGGCAAACGCACTCGCCGAATCCAGTCCAGTGCTTCCTGATGCTGCGGTGTAGTGCCCGTCCCGGACAACAATTCTTGTTTCGTCAGTTTGACCGGCGTCATGTCGGCCATGTTCTCATTATCGATAACCAGATCCACCGAGTTGTCCTTGAAGGGTAGCGACTCTGCATTGGCTTGAGTACCGCTGCAGGGCCAGCCGCCGGCTTTCGCGCGCGTAAGTTGAAGCTTCAAGAAGGGCTTGGTGATATCGACCGAGCAGTATCTGATGGTTTGTTTCTCAAAGGGCAGAAGTTCCTTGCCGAGTTCGCGGGCCACGTAGCCCAGACCGCCGCCCACTTCGACAACGATGTGCGGTTTCGGATTGAACCAACCCAGGTGCCGGAGTTTCTGCATGAGTAGCCTGCCGTATGTCAGGCCGTTCAACGCTTCGTTGGGTTCACGAAAGAGGTGGGAGACTGTGGTTTCGATCAAATCGAAGTGCCCGTCGTCCTCGGCGCTGTCTTCAAGTTCATGAACGTGAAAATCTTCGAGGTGGTCTTCGCCCTCAAAGCTGTCCCGTCCCGACCAGCCTTCTCGGATCTGTTGAAGCAGGACATCCCATTTGGCCTTATGCCGATGGCCGCCGGGAGGCTCGGTACCGTAGTAACACAGGGAGTAATTTGGGAGGGCCCAGCGTTCCAAATGCCACTGTCCGGGTTGCCCGTCCGGGCCGCACACTTTCGACCCGTACCGTTCGACCAACGTGCGGACAGTCGTATGGCCGTTCATCGACTTGAGCATTTCGAGACCGGTGCGGTTCAACCGCACGATCGGAAGGTTGTCGTCCAGCGGGGCAAACCACCATTCATCTGAATGATGTTGATAGGCGACCAGGTCGGGCATGTGCCAAGCCAGGAGATTGAGGGTCTCTCCTGTGAGGTGACGGGGCTCGTGAACAGCAACAGCCGGCTTCATGCTCATCGTGAGACGTTAGGCGCAGCAGCCTACACGAGCCTGCTGTTTTCCTGCAAGAAGCTAGGGCGCTGGCGGGGTTACAGTGGAGAAGGGACCGTGGAGGCATCCGTGACGATGATCGTCCCGTGCATGATGGGATGGATACGGCAGATGTATGGATATTTCCCTGGAGCCAAGCCGGGGTGTGTGTACGTATCGTTGGGAAGCACCATTCCAGAATCAAATGCGCAGCTCTGACCATCCTCAAGACAACCGACGTGCGTAACCGTATGCTCGGTTGGCGTGGGATTCTCCCATCTGATCGGTGCGCCCGTAGACACGGTGGCTGATTTTGGAACGAAATAGGGTGATCCATTATCGATGGTGATCGCCGTATAGGGCGGCGTCGCAGACGTCGGCCAGGCGGTCCATGCCATAAGGACGAGCATCACGATGAAGGTCCGTATATAGATGGCGTTTTTCATGTCCTTAACTTACCGATAATCATTCTATCATGCCGGTCAAGGAGACAAGTAGGCGTCGACTACCATTGGAGTTTGCAAGGAACCCCGCAAGAAACCAGCAAGAAACCAGCAAGAAACGGTCTTGACGTAGGAACCGGTTTGTACGATTCTTCGCTTATTTCAATTAGAGTTAGGGAAGCCGGATGCGCTCATTTTTCATGACAGTATCGTTGGTTGTGTGGACCTTGAGTGGGGAAGGAGCCATGGCATTGCATCCCGGTCAGGCACTGGCTCTGACTCTGACGATGCCGGCTTCCGACACCACGGTTTCATCTGGTCAAGCGCTCCCTGTGGCTGTGGATGTGGGCCGCGAGGTCAATGTGCGGCGTCTCCATTATTATTGGTACCGGATCGACGAGGAGCCACTCGCTTCACATCAGGCGAAACCTTCGCCGTTTACCCCGTCGCAAAACGGCTCTCCGTTTGCTGGGACCATCGTGGTTCCGTCCGATGCGCTCGGCAGAATGCGGCTTTTGGCCGTGGGCGAAATCGTGAGAGGCCGAATGGAGAGTCATGAGGAGTTTGACGAGGTGTGGGTGACTGTTGGAACGAACGCAGAACTGCAGGCCATTGAGTTTACGGTGCAGAAGCCATGGCGACTGGCCCAACTCGGCAAGCGGATGATGGTCCCGGCGGTCGGACAATTCAGTGATGGTATCTCACGGCCTCTCGTCGGACCAAGCGTCGGGAGTCGCTTTCATTCGTCGGATGAGCGCGTGGTGTCGGTGGATGCCAACGGCGTGCTTCAAGTGATGGGCGCCGGCAAGGTCGTCGTTGCCGTTGAAAATCGGGGCAAGACGGGAACGGTAGACATGATTGTCGAAACGGATGGAGAACCCAATCGCCCGCCGATTGCCGAAGTCGTGAAAGAACTGCATGTGAAGTCGGGAGATCTTGTGCTGCTCGACGGTCTGAAAAGCCGTGATCCGGACGGGGATCTATTGCATTTTGAGTGGAAGCAGATCCTGGGCCATCGCGTGATCCTTAGCAACGTCAATGAAGCCAAGGCCACGTTCATGGCACCCAAAGTGTCGGAGCAGAAACAGTATCAATTTTCCCTCGTGGTTACTGACATGGCTGGGCCGGATACCATCAAAGGAGCGGACAGCGCTCCGGCCCTCGTCACCGTATGGATCACCCCTTGACGGGCAGCTGCGGTCGCAGTGCGGACCCCGTTGCAACCCTGCGTATATTCATGCTAGATGGAGGTCGGATCACAAATTCACGTGCATGTGAGTGAAAGAGGAGAGCATCGATGGCGAAGATGAAGAAGCGTCCGGCAAAGAAGACGACGAAGGCGAAGACGAAGAAATCGCCAAAGAAGGTGACGAAAAAGACAGCGAAGAAACAGGTTGTCAAAGCTGCCCCCAAGAAAAAAACCGTCGCGACGCCGGCTCAGTCCAAACCCGTGGCCGTGAAAAAAGCCGTCCCTGATGAGGAAATGAGAAAGACTCCTGCGGCGAAAGGGGTGCCGGCGATGCCCAAGGAGCCTGAACTGGACGACGAAGAGATGGGGGAGGAGGAGATCGATCTCAGCGGGGAGAGCGAAATTGAAGAGGATATGGAAGAGGATCTTTCTCTCGACGACGACGATGAGGAAGACGTCGATTATCTCGAAAAGTCCGAAGATCTCCTTGATGATTCCGACGACTATCGGCACTGAACTCTATCGTCTCACCCACCGAAGCTTCCGGCCTGACAGCTGTTACCCGCCACCAGATCATTTCTCCGCTGCGCCGTCAAGCCTGACGAACGCTTCCGGTGTTGATGAGCGCTGCTCGTGAGCCACTTTCTCTTCATTGTTCCCGCACTGCGCGAACGGACATCGGAAGCGAGTGCGGATCTTCAACTTTCGCACGGCTTGTGGGGACTGTGCACCGCTCTCATTCGATCCAATCTTCAAACCTATCTGACCCCACAATCCGGCGGGTTGGTCTATGTCCTGAAGATCGGCCTGTGTGCGGAATTCGCGATTGTGCCTCCGGTGCAGGACTTCTCCGGATTGGATGAGTTTCTCAAAGATGAATTACGGACGGAAGCACGGCATGGGTTCGTGCGCATCGAGCATATCAAGCGTTGGACGTGGTCGGCTCATGCCAGTCAGGCGCTCTTGTTGCGGGTACTGAAGATTCCCGATCAGGCGGAACTCACGCGGAGGCTGGCTTTAGGGATGCATCGACTGACGACTGAAGAGTATGAGGCCATCCTGGCAGGAATTCATGAAGGGTTGGGGGAAGGTTGAGGGGACACTTACAAATTCTTGCCGGTCATGAGCAGATATGCTTCGTCGATCGTGTCGACTTCCTTGACTGCGATGTTCAGTTGAAAACCCAGTTCGACGAGATTCCATTGTGCCGAATGTAGTTGCCCGCGAGGGACGAGTACGGTGTGATATCCCTCCCGTTTCGCCGCGCGAACCTTGTCCGCGATGGAACCCACCCAACCGATCCGGCCGCCGGGTTCAAGAGTTCCGGTGAGTGCCGTCCCCCGCTGAATGCGATCTCCCTTGAACGTCGCGATAAATCCAACGGCCATGACGGCGCCGGCGCTCGGACCATCGCTGCCCGCAGGCCGATAGGTGACCCCTAGCACAGACACCGTACCGGTATGAGATATTGCCGGTGTGCGCTCGACGGCATACTCGAAGGCCTGTGCCATCGATCCGACATGGCTCTTGCCATAGCGTACACCTCCAAGAATCAACTGGAGCTGAACCGGGCTGGGGTCGGGCTTTCTGTCCCAGCCCATCAGCATGACCTCAAACACACCGAGGTTATTCTGTCCGATCGCCGCGAGGACCGGCAGTTCGGTGTACTCGTTGGCGTAAACCGGACCTCCACCTGCCAACAAGGAGATGGCCAGCAGCAGACCGAGCATCAGCTTCTGTTTGCGCATGAACAGGAGTCTATCAAATGGCCTGTACGCGTAAAGGAACCGATGATTTCCTGTCTTGCCTTGCCCCGAGCCATTCCGTATAAGGGCCGTCATGTTGAAACTGGTCCATGCCGGCCGCTGGTACCTGCTGACGTTGCTTTGTCTCGTTCCGGGTCCGGTTGCCGCAGGTTGCCTCATTGACAACACGGCGCCCGGTGCTCGAGGACTCTATAAAGTTCATCTCAGTGCGTCCTGCACGAAGGCTGAGCGGGAAACCCATGCCGTCAAGGCCTCAGTCCTCCTCGCAGCGTTGAAACGAGGAGAGACCGTTGATCTGGACGGGGTCGTGATTCGCGGTGACTTGGCCCTGGAGACGTTGCCCGTGGTCACCGATCCTCCAGCGCTTGAAGGGATCATCGGTCCTCAAGACAAAGACGTGAGAGTGATCACCGGCGGGTTGTCCATCATGAACTCTCTTGTGCAGGGGAAAATCGTACATCGATCGACCGACGGTACCCTCCTGTTCAGCGGCCCCGTCACATTCGCCGGAACCACATTTGAGCAAATGGTCGATCTGTCTCGGTCGGTCTTTTCCCAGCCTGTGATCTTGTCCGGGGCGATATTTCTCGCAGAAGGGTATTTCGTGCAAGGTCAGTTTCTCCACGAAGTCACGGGCGAAAAAACGGCCTTCGGTCCGCACACCCGGTTTCACCGTTCGCACTTTCATGGACCGCTGACGCTCGAGCAGTCGGGCTTCAGCGGATTGGCCGAGTTCCTCGAGGTACGTTTCGATCGGGATGCGAACCTTGCTCGCACATACTTCAAGTTGGGAACCGGTTTTTCGGGAAGTCGGTTTTCAGGGTTAGCGGATTTCTCGGAATCCCTCTTCGACGGCGACGCGTTTTTTACCTTTACGCGGTTCGACGGGGATGCGTACTTCCGACGTGCCACCTTCCGCGCGACCGCCGATTTCGACGATGCACAATTCAATGGTCGTGAAGATTTTTCCAAGGTGTTTTTCGAAAAGGGCCCTCAATTTGCCAGAGCAAAGCGCTCCGGCAACCAGCAAAGTTTGGGTATTGAGAACCCCCAGATTCAATATGCCATTACCCTCTCCCTGCTCCTGTTCAGCGCCGTCCTTATTGCGTATCTAGTTCGATCCAGGTAACCTTTTTAACCACAACTAATAGCCAGGGTCTTGCTCGTCTCCCCCAAAGCTGGTATAAAGCGCCTTGTGGATAACCAACCCGACGGGGCTGAACAGACCGAACTGCCCTACCAGGTCCGTATTGAGAACTTCGAGGGGCCTCTCGATCTCCTTCTCCATCTCATTAAGAAGAACGAAATCAACATCTACGACATTCCCATCGCGATGATCGCTCAGCAGTACTTGAGTTACATCGAGGCGATGAAGGAGCTCAATCTCACCGTTGCCGGGGAATTTCTCGTCATGGCTGCCACGCTTTTACAGATCAAATCCAAAATGCTGCTGCCTGTCGAAGAAAGCGCCGAAGATGACGAAGACGGACCAGATCCGCGAGAGGAACTCGTTCGACGACTGCTCGAATACAAAACCTTCAAAGAAGCCGCGCGGCAGTTGGACACTCAAGAGCGGATGTGGCGTGAGATTTACAGCCGGCCCGCCGTCTCTCTGGAAACTGGGCCAGAGTCGGATGACGCGATGCTCGACAACGTCGGCTTGTTTGATCTCGTCGATGCGTTGCAGACCATCCTCAATCGAAATCCAGGCAAGAAGCTGCTGGAGATCATTCCCGATAACCTGACGGTGCGCGACCGCATGAACGTGATTCTGGAAGCGTTGGAAGGGCAGGAGTCCATCGGATTTGAAGCTCTGTTTGAAGTGTCCTGCCACCGGTTGGTGATCATCGTCACGTTTTTGGCATTGCTAGAACTCATTCGATTGCGGACCGTGCGTGTGTATCAGGCGGAAAATTTCGGACCGATTTTGGTGTCCCGCACGTTCTCGCTAGTGCCCGATCCAGCGGAATTGGATGATTCGGAATGGAGGTAAGCATGGGCTCAGACGAGCTGCGTGACACAGGCATGGAACACGTGTGCGATATCGTGACCGCGCTGGAAGAAGACCAGCCGTCGGAGAACGGCGCGTCTTATGCAGACAGGTCGGAGGACGGTTTGGAAGGGCGAGAGCTGGCGGCGGTCCTCGAGGCGCTGCTGTTCGTGTCCTCCGAGCCCATCACTGTTTCGCGTTTGACGACGGCGATTGGAACCGTGTCAAAAGCCGAAGTCGAACAGGCGCTCACGCAACTGGAACGGGAGCTTGCACAAGAGGGCAGGGGCATTCAACTGGTCAGGCTGGCCGGTGGCTACCGCCTGGTGACCAAGGCGGAGAATGCGCCCTGGTTAAAGCGTTTGGACAAAGCCAAGGCTGCCCAGAAGCTGTCGCGGTCCGCACTCGAGTCGCTCGCAATTATCGCGTACAAACAGCCCCTCGTACGCGCCGAGATTGAAGAGATTCGCGGCGTTGAGACGTCCGGGGTGTTGCGAACGCTGCTCGAACGGAAACTCGTGCGCATCGTCGGACGAAAAGAAGTGCCTGGCCGCCCGATCATGTACGGCACCACCAAATTTTTCCTTGAACATTTCGGTCTTCAGGACCTTACCCAACTGCCTCCCCTTCGTGAATTCAAAGAGCTCGGCGAAGCCGAGCAGGCACTCCTGCCGATGGAACAGGAACAGGGGGTTGAAACCGAGCCACGTCCAGTGACCGAGCAGGAACTGGAATCCTGGGCTCCACAGACGTTGATCCCTGAGCCAGTGGAACAAAGCTAAAGAGCATCCCTGTTCAGTTCCTATCTGTAAGCTGCTACCTCCTAGTCCCGCTTTGCCTCCCTTGCAATTCCTCTTTTTGCTTTGTTAGACTCCTCAATCCCGATCTAACTCATTGAAAGACGTTCGTTTCTTGGTTGTAACCCCGTCGAGGAACAAGAGGCACCACTTATGATGAAAACATGGCTTCTGGACGAGATGTTTCGATTCCATCGTGCGCCGCTTACCGTCGAAGGGACCCATGGAGAATGGGGCGCCGGCGACTCGATTGCCGAGGAAGAAGAACTCCCTCCAGCGCCTGCCAACGTGACGGCCAAGTGTGGAAACGGCCGAATCACGATCACATGGGACCCGGTTCCCGACGCCATGTACTACAACCTCTATTTCCAGACGACGAAGGGAGTCCAGATCAAGTTTTCCGAGCTGACTAGGCCCATCGCTGGTCCGGAGGATTTCAAAACCGTCATCGGGGTGAAGAAAGAAAAAGCCACTTGTCTCGAGGGCGCTCAGTCTCCGTTTGTCCACGACGATCTGGCCAACGGCAGCTGCTATCACTACGTCGTCACCGTCGTCACCCCAAAAGGCGAAAGTCCAGAATCACAAGAAGTGATGGCTATCCCTGCGCCCTATCTGTTGGCGGCCTGCATTGGCCAAGAGGGCGTCGACGAAGGCGAATTCAGCTCCCCCACCGGAATCACTCTCGACAAGGAAGGCAATCTCTACATCGCGGACACGGACAATCACTCGATCCAGAAATTCGACAAGAGCGGAAAATTTGTGGCGCGGTGGGGCGGCGAGCCATCCTCACAGGAAGGCAATTTTTACTATCCTCGTGGGTTGACCGTGGGCGCGAGCGACAGTGTGTACGTCGCCGACAGCGGGAACAACCGTGTGCAGAAATTCGATTTGGACGGCAACGTCATGCAGGCGTGGGGCAAATTCGGCTTTGCGTGGCGGGGCGCGGATATGGGCAAGTTCGATGTACCCTGGGGCGTGGCGACCGATCAAGAAGGCAATCTCTATGTGTCCGATACCAGCAACGCCCGCATTCAAAAATTCAAAGCCGATGGCACGCCGCTGGTGAAGTGGGGCCGTGATGGAAGTTTTGACGGGGCATTCTTTTTCCCGCGCGGCGTGGCGGTGGATTTCGTCGGCAATATCTACGTAGCCGACGAAGGGAACAATCGCATTCAAAAATTCGATGCCCGCGGCAGCTTCCTCACGAAGTGGGGCAGGGAAGGCGCGGGACCCGGGCAGTTCAAAGCGCCGTGGGGCATCGCCTGTGATGCGTTGGGGAACGTCTACGTCGTCGACACCGGTAATCACCGAATCCAGAAGTTCGACGGCAACGGCACCTTCCTCTGCGCCTGGGGTAATCGCGGCAAATCGGAAGGCCAATTGAATTTCCCGTATGGGATCGCCGTCGATAAGGAAGGGTGCGTCTATGTCGTCGACAGCGGCAATAACCGCGTCTTGAAGTATGTGCCGACCGAGGAGGAAATCAGCCGAGGCAACGAAGCGAAGCCCAAGTCGCAAGCGACTACTGCCACGCCGCCTCCGAGTAACGTGGCCGTAAAGGCCGGCGATACAGAAACTTTCCTCAGTTGGATTGAAGTCCCCGGTGCGATTTCCTACAACCTCTACTTCAACACGTCGCCAGAGCTGACGAAGCAAATCGGAACCAAGATCGAGGGCGTGACCAATCCCTTTACGCATACCGGACTCACCAACGACACGGCCTATTTCTATGCCGTGGCGGCGGTGTTCCAGGAAGACGTCGAAAGCGTGTTGTCGAATGTGGTCAACGCGACGCCGGTATTGATTGACATCACGGCGCCGCAGAACCCATATGCGGTCATCAATCACGGCGCATTCATGACGAATACGCCGGAAGTGGTCGTGACCATTTCTGCGAACGACATCGATACGGGGGTCGGCGCCTACTATGTCTCGGAAGCGCCGATGACGCCGATGGCCGGCACGCCGGGATGGGTCGACGTAGAGCCGGCCCTGAAGTTCGGCGCCACGATTCCCTTCATCCTGTCCCCCGCCGACGGTCAAAAGACGATTTATATCTGGTTCAAAGATGTCGGCGGTAACGTGTCGACGCCGGCCAGCGCCACGATTCTGGTCAATACGTCGGGCTACTTGTGCGTGTCGCGATGGGGACGCTCGGGCCGCGGCGCGTCGCTCTTGCACGGCGGCGAGTTCATGGCGCCCATGTACGGCCTGTGCGTGGACCAGCAGGGCTCCCTGTTCGTCGTGGACAATGGGAATAACCGCATTCAGAAATTCGACAGCGCCGGCAACTTCATCATCCTATGGGGCAACTTCGGCTCCGCCAACGCGAACTTTCACAACCCGACGGGTATTGCCTGCGACGGAAAAGGCGATGTGTGGGCAGTCGATACGAACAACCATCGCGTCCAGAAATTCGATGGTAAGCTGGGCGGCTATCTGATGAAGTTCGGCTCGCGGGGCAACGGCGAAGGCCAGTTCAATGCGCCCTGGGGCATTGCCGTCGACCGCGTCCGCGGGTATGTGTATGTCGTCGACAGCGCCAACTTCCGTGTGCAGAAGTTCGACATGACCGGTGAGTTCATCATGTCCTGGGGTAGTTTCGGCAACGGCGACGGGCAATTCTACTTTCCGCGCGGGATCGCCGTCGATCAATCTGACGGCGCGGTCTACGTCGTCGACATGGGCAATCACCGGGTGCAGAAGTTCGATACCAGCACCAACGTGTTGCCCCAGCTCTTGACGAAATGGGGCGGCAGTGTTGAGGCAGGCCACGCGAGCAGCCCCTTGTCGCAGGAAGCCGGGCAGTTGCGGTCGCCCTGGGGCATTACCATCGACGCCGCTGGCGACGTCTACGTGACAGACACAGGAAATCACCGCATCGAAAAATTCGACAAAGAAGGCAACTTCATCACGCAGTGGGGCGGCTACGGCAACAACGACGGACAATTCAATTTTCCGTATGGAATTGCCGTCGATGCGAAGGGCAGTGTGTTCGTCGTCGACAGCGGCAATACCCGCGTGCAGCAGTTCATGCCGGCCGACGAAGGTAGCGAACGCCTGCAGGAAGAAGCGGAAGCAGCGGCGGAAATCGAGAAAGCGCAACAACCGCAAAAGGCCTGACGGCCCCGGTCACGGAGGACTATGCTGGAGAAAGAACCACGCCTCGGACTCACCTATGACGATGTGGTTCTCGTGCCTTCGAAATCCGCGGTCCTGCCTAGTGAAGTCGACGTCCGCACCCAGCTCACACGGAACATCCAGATCAACATCCCCATCATCAGCTCTGCGATGGATACGGTCACCGAATCGCGGCTGGCGATCGCCATGGCGCGTGAAGGGGGCGTCGGAATCATTCATCGCGTGCTCGCTCCGGCCGATCAAGCGGCGGAAGTCGACCGCGTCAAAAAGTCCGAAAGCGGGATGATTCTGGATCCAGTGACAATCTCGCCGGATCAAACCATCCGCGATGCCCATCAGCTGATGGCGAAATACCGCATCTCGGGTATTCCCGTGACGAAGAATAAGAAGCTGGTCGGGATCCTGACCAATCGCGACCTCCGGTTCGAGACACGCCTGGATCTCAAAGTCTCTCAGGTCATGAAGCGCGACAAACTGGTCACCGCTCCGGAAGGGACCAGCCTCGAAAAAGCGCGGGAGATTCTGCATGAGCATCGGATCGAGAAATTGCCGGTGGTCAACAAGCAGGGGGATCTGAAGGGGCTGATCACCATCAAGGATATTGAGAAACGGATCAAATACCCGAATGCCTGTAAAGATGCTCATGGTCGACTGCGGGTTGGCGCGGCTGTCGGTGTCGGCCCTGACACAGAAGAACGTCTCTCACACTTGAAAAAGGCCGGCGTCGACCTCATTGTGGTGGACACAGCGCACGGTCATGCTCAGGCCGTGCTTGATACGGTCAGGATGATCAAGAAACAGCATCCCACCGTGGAACTGGTTGCCGGCAACATTGCTACCGCAGAGGCAGCCAAGGATCTGCTGAGAG